>RRZT011506081.1_pt1 | contig 10975 bp, 5 predicted proteins | sample 2165551 | NCBI WGS metagenome assembly RRZT01 (sample SAMN10456910, study PRJNA506462) | wastewater metagenome | biome: wastewater; feature: sludge; material: wastewater sludge; isolation source: wastewater sludge with Escherichia coli K12::gfp cells carrying plasmid... | place: USA: Moscow, Idaho ...
GTGAGACACGTGGTCAGGGATCACATCCGATGACCTCTCCATTTCATGTCATCAAAGCCGATACAATCTTCGGTTTCCTTGATTCGGGCACCGAGTCCGGCCAGCTCTACAACCCCCGACTCATCGCCAATGAAGCAGACAACACGATGCTGCGCGCCATCAGGGAAGAGTTGCGACGCTCCGAGCGTTTTGATTTCTCCATTGCGTTCATTGGAAGTGGGGCTCTCGGACTCCTGAAGCAGGCACTTCACGACTTCAAGGGACGCGGCCGCATCATTACTGGGTCCTACCTTGATTTCAATTCGCCAGACGTCTTCAGAGAGCTTCTTGGCTTGAAGGACATCGAAGTTCTTGTCTATCCGGAGGGTCAAGACGGCTTCCATTCCAAGGGCTACGTGTTCACCCAAAAGGAGGGCATCACTGCCATCGTGGGCAGTTCCAATCTGACTCGGAATGCTCTGCTCCTGAATGAGGAATGGAACCTTCGTTTCTCGGCTCTTCCCGACGGCGACGTCACGGGTCAGATCCTCCGGGCGATTGAACGCCAAGCGAAACGGGCGATCCCCCTGACCCGCGAGTGGATTGCCGAATACGAAGGAAGATACCTTGCGAGGGCCGCTCTCAGAGAAGCAACGAACAGTGCTGCCACCGAATCGACGATGCCTGGCGGATCGGCATCGCATCGGATCACGCCCAACGCAATGCAGCAGGAGGCTTTGGAGGCGCTACAAGAGCTTCGTTTGGATGGCGCGCAACGAGCGATGATCATTTCGGCGACGGGAACGGGCAAGACGATCCTCTCCGCCTTGGATGTCCGCGCGGCTCAACCAGAGCACATGCTCTTCCTGGCGCACCGAGAGCAGATCCTTGACAAGGCAATGTCCGAGTTCCAACGAGTTGTCGGCGGTCACCGGTCGGACTATGGCAAGTATGTGGGGGCTCAGCGACAGCTTGATCGCACGTATGTTTTCGCAACCGTGCAATCGCTTTCCTCGCCTCGAGGGCTCGAAGCGTTGGCAGGGCAGCAATTCGACTATGTCCTCATTGATGAAGTGCACCGTGCGGGAGCAGAGACGTATCGGCGGTTGCTGACCAAGATGGCGCCCACGTTCCTGTTGGGAATGACTGCGACGCCAGAACGCACAGATGACTTCAGCATTTTTGATCTCTTCGACTACAACGTGGCGTATGAAATCAGGCTGCAGAAGGCCCTTGAATCCAACATGCTCGTCCCCTTCAACTACTACGGTGTCACAGATTACATCGACGAAGCCGGTCATTCGGTGGATGACAAGTCTGACCTGACAAGGCTGGTTGCCCCCGAGAGAGTCAAGCACCTCCTTCGCATGATCGAGACGTATGGTTTCCCGTCCAACGTGCATGGATTGATGTTCTGTAGCAGAACAAACGAGGCCATCGAGCTCTCCAACCTGTTGAACCGGGAGCAGGTCAACGGCAGAGCGCTGCGGACAACAGTGTTGACCGGGAGTGACTCCATCGAACATCGAGAAGCGACAGTGCGGAGGCTCGAACGAGGGGAGATCGATTACATTCTGACCGTTGACATCTTCAACGAAGGAATCGACATTCCCTGTGTCAATCAAGTCGTCATGCTTCGGCAAACCAAGTCCAGCATCATTTTCACTCAGCAGCTGGGACGTGGGCTGAGGAAGGTGCCCGGCAAGGATCACCTACGGGTGCTTGATTTTGTTGGCAACTATGACACGAACTATCTGATCCCCATAGCGTTGACGGGAGATAGTTCTTTGAACAAGGATGTCATCCGGAAGCGGCTGATCCAGGCCGATGCGGATGGAGTCATCGCCGGAGTTTCCAGCATCAATTTTGACGAGATTGCTCGCAAGCGAGTGCTCCAGTCCCTCGCCCAGGTCCGGTTGAACAGTGTTGGCAACCTGAAGAACTCCTTTGTTGGGCTGAGGCAGCGACTCGGTAGGAGTCCGCGCCTCATCGACTTTGCCCGCTTTGAAACGGCCGATCCGGTGGTTGTGGCGACCAAGAAGAAGAACTATTGGAACTTGGTACATGGTTTCAAGGCCATTGACGTGGCCCCGACTCCCCGCGAGCAGTCCATTCTGAATTTCCTGTCGATTGAACTGCTCAACGGGAAACGTCCGCATGAGCTGTTGCTTCTGCGTGAGCTTCTTGGTGGAACGTACGTGAGCCAGGCGGAGCTCGTCGTGCTCTTGCACAACGCAGGCTTGAGCAGTGATCCGCGAACGATCGATTCGATCACGAATGTCCTCACCCTCGGGTTCTTCAACAGCGCCGAGAAGAAGCCATACGGTCAAACCCGGCTGATCGAGTTCACCAACGATCAATACCTCTTGGGAAGAGAGTTCTCCTCACTGTATGAACAGTGCGGAGAGTTCAGTCAGCAGGTCGACGACGTCGTTCGCACCGGGCTTTACCTTGCCCGCCACACGTACCGGTGGTCCGGAGACCTGCAGATCGGCGAACGATACTCCCGCAAGGACGTGTGCCGTTTGCTCAACTGGGACCGGAACGAGCAAAGTACGATTTATGGGTACAAGGTGGATCGAGCTTCGCAGACGTGTCCCATCTTCGTCACTTATCACAAGAGTGAGGACGTCGCTGCAAGCACGAAGTACGAGGACGAGTTCATCGATCCGTCCACGCTCCGATGGTTCACGAGAAGCAAAAGGAATCTGCAGAGCTCGGAAGTTCGGGCGATAGTCGATCGGGTCGTGCCCTTGTACGTGTTTGCAAAGAAGGATGACGCGGAGGGAACCGATTTCTATTTTCTGGGGAAGGCCACGCCACGTAGTCCGCTACAGGAACTCATGTCAACGGACACCGGAGGGCAGGTCGACGTCGTCACGATGAAACTGGACCTGGAACGAGCGCTGGAACCGAGCCTGTACGAGTATTTCGTGAATGCGTGAGCGGATGGTCCCGGAAGTGAACCGTTGCCTCTCCAAGGTCAGGGTCCACTACCCTGCATGGCCCGTGGTGGCCCCGGGTCCCCGCCAAAGCGCAACAAGAAGCCCCCGCCGCCACATGAGCTGTGGCCGCAGGGGCTTCTTCGATATTGACTTGCTCGCACGATCCACACTGCCCTGCGAGGCCCTCAACGAGTCGAAACGGGTGTTGGGTCTCGTTGATTCTCGTGCCTCGTGGCTCAGCGATCAGACTTCTCGGAGTCCTTGTCCTCCCACTTGGGGCGGTCGTTGTAACCGAGAACCATCTCGAGAGCGCTCTCTCGCGGGCGCCTCCTACCGAGTAGCTGGCGTACAAATCCCATGTAGTTACCTCCTCAGGCTGCGCGGTCCATCTGGTGTCCCAACCTCTTCAGTGCATGTTCTGCAGCGGAGAGGCGGAAGGCTGCGCGCTCTGCGCGAGATGCGGAAGTGTTGACTCCCAGTGAGGCCATCTCCGCGCGTGCCGATGCAAGTTCGGCCCTGGCGTCATGAATCTTTCGTGTACTCATATTCATTTATCTTCTCTTCCATCCTCTTGGGCGGAGTCTGATATTCTCCACGCCCGTATTTCCTTGTCCCAACCGAAGCTGGGGTGGCGGGTAATCCCGCAGGCAACCGGCTTGTCAAAACCGGACGCGCATTCGTCTGCGCTATCCACCGTAGTAGATGACGATCAACTATACATGAACGGAACGTGTAGGACAAGCGTCCTATTCCCAACCTCAATGTGACTTGGTGCGAATTGGCTGGGTCAGGACAAATGCCCCTATTGTGTTCATCCAATTTGTGGCAGCGTTTCCTTTCCAAAACAAGATTGAGGGAACAGATGCCAAAGATCCTTCCAGCGCGTCGGAGCCAGTGGCTAGGCTGGAGGTATGGTCAAGACGAACAGTACAGCGTTGCGTACAGAATCCGATTCCATGGGGGCCATCGATGTTCCCGCCAACCACTACTGGGGTGCGCAGACAGAGCGCAGTCTCCACAACTTTGACATTGGTCGCTCCACCTTCGTGTGGGGCCGCCCGATGGTTCGGGCTCTCGGAGTCCTGAAGAAGTCGGCCGCTCTGGCCAACAAGGAACTGGGCGAGCTGCCCCATGACATCGCGGACCTCATCGCTCAGGCAGCGGACGAAGTCATCTCGGGCGAACGCGACGAAGAGTTCCCCCTGGTGGTCTTCCAGACCGGCTCGGGCACACAGTCCAACATGAACGCCAATGAAGTCATCTCCAACCGTGCGATTGAGATTGCCGGCGGGGAAATGGGCACCAAGAAGCCGGTTCATCCGAACGATCACGTGAATCGTGGCCAGTCCTCCAATGACACCTTCCCCACGGCGATGCACATCGCGGTGGTGGAGCAGCTCAACAACAAGCTCTACCCGGATGTCGCCAAACTGCGTGACACCCTGGATGCGAAGGCCAAGGAGTTCGTGGATGTGGTCATGGTGGGGCGCACCCATCTTCAGGACGCCACGCCGATCACACTCGGTCAGGCGATCTCCGGCTGGGTTGCCCAGATCGATTTCGCGCTCGATGGCATTCACTACGCCGATTCGCGGGCACGCGAGCTGGCCATCGGTGGCACCGCTGTGGGAACCGGCCTGAATTCTCATCCCGATTTCGGCCCCGTTACTGCACGCAAGATCAGCGAGGAGAGCGGTCTGGAGTTCGTGCAGGCGGACAACCTCTTCGCCTCGCTGTCCGCTCACGACGCCTTGGTGCAGGTCTCCGGCTCGCTGCGTGTGCTTGCGGACGCCCTCATGAAGATCGCCAACGACGTGCGCTGGTACGCTTCCGGCCCCCGCAATGGCATTGGTGAACTCATCATCCCGGAGAATGAGCCCGGTTCCTCGATCATGCCCGGCAAGGTGAACCCCACCCAGTGCGAGGCCATGACGATGGTTGCCACCAAGGTGTTCGGCAACGATGCCACTGTGGGCTTCGCCGGCTCGCAGGTCAATTTCCAGCTCAACGTGTTCAAGCCAGTCATGGCGTGGTGCGTGCTGGAGAGCATCGAGCTCATCGGCGATTCCTGCCTCATGTTCAATGAGCACTGCGCCGGCGGCATCGAGCCCAACCATGAGAAGATCCAGCACAATCTGGACATCAATCTCATGCAGGTGACTGCGCTCAATCGCCACATCGGCTATGACAAAGCTTCGAAGATCGCCAAGAATGCCCACAAGAAGGGTATCTCTCTGCGCGAGTCGGCGCTTGAACTCGGATACGTGACGGACGCGGAGTTTGATGCCTGGGTGGTCCCTGCGGACATGACCCACCCCAGCGCCGGCTGATTTCCCAACCCGTAAGGGGCTGCGGCAGGAGGTTCACATCGCCTCCTGCTGCAGCCCCTTTTCTCGTCAGGAGGAGAGTTGCCCAAGCCGTAGGGTTGCCCAAGCTGGAGAGCCGCCAGAGAGGCCACACTTCTCGGGAGAGGTCACGCCTGTGACACCGTCATGACTGTGGCCTCTCGCGCGGACTGTGGCCTCTTCGGGGGTGAGGGGGTGAGGTTGGCCGTGACGTGCGCGGACTGTGGCCTCTTTACCCCACCTGTTGCAGATCCGAGCCAGCCCCGGAAGTCTCGCGCCCTGCCGTCACGTCGCCTTCGTGCCCGGCCACGCCGCCGTCGTTCGAAGATTCCACTCCTTCGTCGCGGTCGCAGGTACACCCCTGCGTGCATCCACCCGGATGCTTCGGCGGGTGGTGCTCGAAGAGCTGTTTGGCCAGCATGTGGGCCAGCTCGTCCGCGCTCTCGTGGAAGTCCGAGGTGATCCACTGATCGACGATTGCGAATGCGGACGCGGAATGAAGTGCGGCCCGGTACCGGTCGATCGCCGCGGCGTTCTGCAATGCGGCAACGTTGTCGCGATACAGGTACAGGAAGAGCGCGTAGTCGAGTTGCGCGTCGTAGATGCGTTTGAGAACACTCTGATTCTGTTCCAAGTGATGCAGGTACGCGGCGAAGTAATGTTCAATGACCTCGCGGCTCTTCGGCGGCCTGAAACCGGCCCGCGGCCTTGGATCCTTGTGTGGATCCGGGACGGGCAAATCTTCGAAGATGGACTTGAACTTGAAGAGCAGCACCTCTTCCTTGGTGGAGAAGTGCCGGTAGTAGGTCGCCCGGCCCACGTCCGCACGATCCGTGATTTCGGAGACGGAGACTTCGGCGAAAGGCTTCTCGGTGAGCAACTCCAGCAGCGCATCGGCTATGCGTTCCTTGAGATTCTCAGTTGTCCTTGCCTGACGAGCCATCGGTTCCGCCTCCCGAAGAATGCCCTGAAATGCCATTCTTCACGCCACTATCTGTACCTCTTCAATTGACAGTATGGCACACTGTTGATACAACTGTCTCATTGAAACGAATGTCTCTTAGAGTCACTTGTATCGCACATCACAGATTGTCATCCGGATGTGGAGACGCAGCGGCTGTCGCAACGGATCGAACGGATCGAATGAAAATCACGCAGTTCATTGGCAGGAGAGAATGGGCCATGGCGTCCATTGCCCTGATTGCCATCATCACTCAGGTCTTCTTTGACCTGCGATTACCTGATTACATGCAGGACATCACGCAGATCATCGTGATGCCGGGCGCGGAGATCTCGGAGGTGTTGGAGCAGGGTGCCTACATGCTGGGCTGTGCTCTCGGATCGATGGCGGCCGCGGTGGTCACCGGATTCTGCATGGCGATGATCGGCGCCACACTCTCGCGAAACATGCGTGCCGCCGTGTTTGACCAGTCCATGGAGTTCTCCATGGAGGAGTACAACAAGTTCGGCGCGGCCAGCTTGATCACCCGCTCCACGAATGACGTCACCCAGGTGCAAATGTTCGTGGTGATGGGTCTCCAGATGGCCATCAAGTCGCCGATTCTGGCGGTCTGGGCAATCACCAAGATCGCGGGCAAGAACTTCACCTGGACAATGGCCACGGGCATCTCGGTCGTCATCCTGCTCATCATGATGAGCGTGCTGCTTACGCTCGTCATGCCGCGCATGATGCGCATGCAGCGCATCACCGACGATCTCAACCGCGTCACTCGCGAACACCTTGGCGGCCTCCGTGTGATCCGCGCATACAACTCTCGGGACTTCCACGAGGAGCGCTTCGAACGCACGAACACCGAGTTGACGGACACCAACATGTACGTCATGCGCGCCTTCGCGCTGATGATGCCCGCCATGACCACGATCATGTCCGGCCTCTCCCTCGCGATCTATGCACTGGGCGCGGGAATGATCAACAACGCGACTGATCCCACGGATCAGGTGCGGCTCTTCTCAGAGATGATGGTCTTCTCCGCATATGCCATGCAGGTGATTGGCGCATTCATGATGCTCACGATGGTGTTCATCTTCTTCCCGCGCGCTCGCGTGGCCTACCGCCGCATCCGCGAGGTGCTCACCACCAACATCTCGATTCAGGACGGCCCGATCGATTCCGCCACCGCTCGCGGTCTCGTCGAGTTCCGCAACGTCGATTTCCGCTACCCGGATGCCGACGACGACGCCCTGCACGACGTTTCGTTCACCGCCCGCCCGGGTGAGACTGTCGCCATCATCGGCGCGACGGGTTCCGGCAAGTCCTCGATCGTCAACCTCATCCCGCGCTTCTACGATGCCCACGATGGTGAGATTCTCGTTGACGGCGTCAACGTCAAGGAGTGGAAGCAGGCCGAGCTGCGCAACCGCATCGGCTACGTCCCACAGAAGGCCACGCTGTTCTCCGGAACGATCTCCTCCAACATCGATTACGGATCCGGATCCAAGGAGATCATGCCGCAGGACATCGTCGAGGCCGCTCGGGTCTCGGCCTCCACCGAGTTCGTCTCCACGAAGGAGGACGGCTACGCCTCCCATGTGGCCCAGGGAGGAACCAACTTCTCCGGTGGTCAGAAGCAACGCCTCTCCATCGCTCGCGCGGTGGCCCGCGATGCCGAGATCATGATCTTCGACGATTCCTTCTCCGCGCTGGACTACCGCACTGATCGCGACGTGCGCGCTGCCCTGCGTGAGCACGCCGGGAATGCCACCATGATCATCGTTGCCCAGCGCATCGGAACGGTTCGGGGTGCAGATAGGATCCTCGTGGTCGACCGCGGCCGCATCGTTGGTCAGGGAACCCACGCGGAGCTGATGGAGAACAATCAGGTGTACCGCGAGATCGCATACTCGCAGCTCAGCGAGGAGGAGTTGGCATGAGTGACAACCGAATCGCAGAAGAGAGCAAGATGACCGGAAGCCCGGTCACGGAAACGTTGAAGGACGCCGTCGTCCTCGGAACTCGTGATTCCGCAAGGAACGTCATGGACGATGAAGTGGCATCCGCTGCCGCCGGAACCCGCGTGGCGCAGGAAGCCCGGGAGGAACAGCTCGGCACTGAGACTTCGGGCGGGAGAGCTCACCGCGGGGGTCCTGGTGGCGGAGGCCCCGGAGGCGGAGGTGGGGCCGTCAACAAGCAAGTGATCAGCGACATGGGCCCAACGCTCGGGCGCGTGTTGCAGTTTGCGCGCAAGTACTGGGCCTACATGATCGTGGCCGTCGTCATGGCCATCGCCGGTTCGGTGCTGACCGTGATCTCCCCGCACTTCCTGGGTGAAATCACGGACGCCATCGCTGCCGGGGTGATGCAGGGAAACATGGACATGGATCGCGTGCGAACGCTCGTGATCATCTCCATCGCCATCATGGCGGGCAGCTTCGTCTTCAGCTACGTGCAGGCGCGGCTCATGGTCGTCGCCACCCAGCGCACCTCGCAGAACATGCGCACCGAAATCAATCGCAAGATTGACCGGATGCCGCTGTCCTACTTCGATCGCATCAGCCACGGCGACACTCTTTCGCGTGTGACGAACGATGTGGACACCTTGTCCCAGACCCTCAACAGCTCGGTGAGCTCGATCATGACGGGCGTCATCATGCTGCTCGGATCCGCGCTCATGATGGTTGTGACCGAGTGGCGCATGGCCCTCGCCGGTATTGCGGCGGCTCTCCTCGGGTTCGTTCTGACGGTCCTGATCATGGGAATCAGCCAGAAGTTCTTCGTGGCGCGCCAGAGCCAGTTGGGTGCGCTCAACGGCCACATCGAGGAGACCTTCAGTGGCCAGAACGTGGTGCGTGCCTACAACGCCGAGCCGCTGGCCAAGCAGGAGTTCGGCACGCGCAACGCCAGACTGTACGGCAGCTCGTGGCGCGCCGACTTCCTGTCCGGCCTGATGATGCCCATCATGACCTTCATCGGCAACCTGGGTTACGTGGTGGTCTGTGTGGTGGGCGCAGTTCTCGTGGTCAATGGGACGATCTCCATCGGTGTGATCACCGCCTTCATGATGTACATTCGGCTGTTCACCCAGCCGCTGGCGAACATCGCGCAGGCGGCCACCTCCTTCCAAGGAGCCTCTGCCGCAGGAACCCGAGTCTTCGAGCTGCTGGACGAGGAAGAGATGCCGGACGAATCGGCCAAGCCCGCAGCCGATCACGTGGTACGCGGTCACGTTCGCTTCGATGACGTCCACTTCAGCTACGCTCCCGGCAAGGAGATCATTCACGGATTCTCGGCGGACGTGTATCCCGGCCAGAAGGTCGCCATAGTCGGACCAACCGGCGCGGGCAAGACCACCCTGGTCAACCTGCTCATGCGCTTCTACGACGTCGACTCGGGGCGCATCCTCGTTGACGGCGTGCCCACCATGGACATGAAGCGTGAAGACGTGGACGCGCTGTTCTCGATGGTGCTGCAGGACACGTGGCTGTTCAAGGGCACCATGCGCGAGAATCTCGTGTACCGCACCGAAGGTGTGAGCCCGGAACGGCTGGATCACGTGGTCGAAGAGGTTGGGCTTGCAGAGTTCATCAAGCAGCTGCCTCAGGGCTATGACACGGTGATGGGCGAGGAGAACGCCCTCTCCGCAGGGCAGAAGCAGTTGGTGACGATTGCTCGAGCGATGATTGCGGACAATCCGCTGCTCATCCTTGACGAGGCGACCTCCTCCATCGATACCCGCACCGAGCTTCTCATCCAGCGCGCGCTCGACACCCTGACCCGTGGGCGTACCTCGTTCGTGATTGCCCACCGGCTCTCGACGATTCGAGATGCGGACATCATCTTCGTGATGCGCGACGGTGACATCGTGGAAACTGGCTCTCACGAGGAACTGCTCGCCAGGGGCGGGTTCTACTCCGAGCTCTACAACTCGCAGTTCGACGTGGTGGAGTAGGCGCAAGCCACACCCCGATTGGAGAGGCCACGCACGTGACAGTGTCAGGTGTGTGGCCTCTCCCGTGTTGTGCGGTTTCTCCCGTGTTGTGTGGCCTCTTTGACGTTTCCGTGGGGCAACTGGTGGGAATGATTCGAGGCGGACGGCGTTTAACCGGTAGGTAGTTGAATCTCGAAGTAAATGGAGCAAGATTATGACGCAGACGCCGCACGTGGCGCATCGGAGCAATGTGGCAGGTCCGGCCAACAAACTGGCCGATGCAACTCATATGGGCGCGGTGATCCTCGACGTGCGCAATCTGGAGAACATGACCACGTTCTACCGTTCCGTCATCGGGCTTGATGTTCTGGCTGAGGGGGATGGGAGGGTCGTCCTCGGGCGTGCGGCCTCCTCGCGCCCGGTGGTGGCCGGCCAGGAGACTTCTGGGCAGGCCACCTCCGGCCAGATCGCTCCCGGCCAGGCCGTTTCTCGCCAGGCCACGGCGTCATGGCTCAATCGCTCCGGACTGCCAGCGGGGCAGCAATCGGATCCGCTCGCACGGACTGTCAGCACCGCGGGTACTCCGCTGGTGGGGGAGGTCGCCGTCGTCGTTCTCAGGGAGAACAGGTCCCTGCCGTTGCGGGCTGAAGGCTCCGCGGGGCTCTTCCACACGGCAATTCTCTTCCAGAACCCGAGGGAACTCGCCGCGGCGATCATCCGCATCGCGCGCCACACCCCCGAGCTCTTCACCGGGACCGGTGACCACGACGTTTCGCAGGCCTTCTACCTCGACGATCCCGAGGGCAACGGGGTGGAGTTA
>RRZT011683645.1_pt1 | contig 10973 bp, 12 predicted proteins | sample 2165551 | NCBI WGS metagenome assembly RRZT01 (sample SAMN10456910, study PRJNA506462) | wastewater metagenome | biome: wastewater; feature: sludge; material: wastewater sludge; isolation source: wastewater sludge with Escherichia coli K12::gfp cells carrying plasmid... | place: USA: Moscow, Idaho...
ATGGTCATCGGTCGGCTCCTTCGGAGTCTTTCGTCGTAGCCCCGGGGGGCGGGATCGCGGCCGACGCCGCGTCGAGCATCGCGTCGACCTCGCCAGGGAGCCCGGCATCGTCGGTCCGCGCGAGGCCTGCTGCGCTCACCACTGTACGTGGCTCGCCGTCGACCATCTCGGTCCAGGTGCGCAGCCACACACGCCTGCGCGGCGTGAAGAGCGACAGCATGAGGCCGGCGAGGGAGGCGACGGCGAACGTCGCGATCCAGGTGAGCGCCGGGTCGTGCCGCAGGTCGAGCGCGACGAAGCGGGGGACGCCCGTCGCGGTCTGGGTCGGGTCGTCGGGCAGGCCGCCCCGGAACGTGAGCCGGCCGAGCCCGTCAGGCAGGTCGACGCTCTGGCCCGGCGAGAGCAGGATCGTGGCGGGCTCGTCGCCGTCGACCACCTGGATCATCGCGTCGGTGTCGAGCTCGTAGACGTTCTGCGGGATCCCGGAGTCGAGGCCCAGGTCCCCGCGCCACACGGTGAGCACGAGCACAGGGTTGCGCAGGTCGGGGTGGATCGAGCGAAGGCCGCCCTCGGTCATCTGCGCGGTCGGCAAGAGGTAGCCGACGAGGCCGATCTGGTCGCCCGACGTGACGTCAGGCACCTTGATGACCCCGCGCGACGTGTAGACGGCGTCCTCCGGGATGAACGGGACGGGCCCCGAGAACGCGACGTTGCCGTCGGCGTCGACGACCTCGACGTCAGGCGCGAAGCCGTTGCCCTGGAGGTAGACCTTGGCGCCGCCGATCTCGAGCGGGTGGTTGACCTTGATCGTCTCGGGACGAGACGCCTGCTCGTCGTCGCGGACGGTGACGTGCGCCGTGAAGTCCTTCGCGGCGAGGCTCGCATCCTCCGTGAACTCCGCGTCGAAGTCGTCGAGCGTGATCGAGAACGGGTGCAGCGACTCCGGGTCGAAAGCCGTGCCGGACGAGAACGTGTCGTAGGCGCTGACCGAGTTGGCGAAGCCGCGGCCCTGCACGACGATCGCCTGCCCGCGGTACTCGAGCGCCTGGCCCACGCCGACCGAGACGAGCAGTCCGAGCAGCGCGAGGTGAAAGAGCAGGTTGCCTGTCTCACGCAGGTACCCGCGCTCGGCGGAGACGGTGTGCGCGACGCCGTCGAGCGCACCCGCGGGGGCGGGTTCGGTGCTCTGCTCGACGCGGAACCGCGGGAGCCAACGAGGGCCGCGCAGGTGCGCCGCCGCGGCGTCGGCCACGTCGGCGGGCGACGCGGCGACGACCCGCTCGGCGCGTGCCGGGAAGCGCTCGAAGCGTCGCGGCGTGCGCGGAGGCTTCGCGCGCAGGGCGCGCCAGTGGGCGCGCACGCGCGGCGTGATGCACCCGACGAGCGAGACGAACAGGAGGATGTAGATCGCGGAGAACCACACCGACGCGTAGACGTCGAACATGCCCATCCGGTCGAGCCACGGGCCTGCGGTCGCGTGGTCCGCGAGGTACTCCTCGACGGCCGCAGGGTTCTGCGGGCGCTGCGGCAGCGCAGAGCCGGGGACGGCTGCGACGGCGAGCAGCATGAGCAGCAGGAGTGCGACGCGCATGCTCGTCAGCTGGCGCCACGTCCAGCGGATCCAGCCGACGACGCCGAGCGCCGGGAGGGGCGCGGACCCGTTCTCGACGAACGCGTCCTCGATGCCCTCGGGCCGGTAGCCGCTCACAGGGCCGTCTCGAATCCGCCGACGAGGCCAGCGAGCGACTGCGTGAGGGAGCCCCACAGCCCGGTGACGAGCGCGATGCCGACGAGGACGAGGAGGCCGCCGCCGAGGCGCATGACGGCGAGGCGGTGGCGGCGCAGGAACGTGGTGAGCCGCACGGAGGACTCGAGCCCGAGCGCGACGGCGAGGAACGGCAGGCCGAGCCCGAGGCAGTAGGCGACCGCGAGGACCGCGCCGCGGCCTGCGGTGCCCTGGTCGAGGGCGAGCGCGTTGATCGCGACGAGCGTCGGCCCCATGCAGGGCGTCCAACCGAGGCCGAACACGAAGCCGAGGAGCGGCGCTCCCCACAGCCCCGCACGGGGGGCGAGGTGGAACCGGCGGTCGGTCTGCAGCGGCGCGAGGAGCCCGACGAACGCGAGCCCCATGAGGATCACGACGACGCCGAGGACGCGGGTGAGCGTCTCCTGGTGCTCCCGCAGCAGCCCGCCGACGGAGCCGAAGAGGATGCCGTACGCGACGAACACGACCGTGAAGCCGGCGACGAACAGCCCGACGCCGGCGAGGACGCGGCCACGGCCGGAGGTGCGCTCCTCGGTCGGCGCGGCGTCCGCCTGCACGTCGGTCTGCGCGGCGCCGTTTGGTGCGGTGCCGTTCGGTGCGACCGTTGCCGGGCCTCGCGCGCGACGCGCGTCGGCGGCTCCGGCCATGCCGCCGAGATACCCGAGGTAGCCGGGCACGAGCGGCAGGACGCACGGCGACGCGAAGGACAGCAGCCCCGCGAGGACGGCGATGGGGAGCGCGAGGAGGAGGGAGCCGCTGAAGACCGTCGTCCCGGCGTCCGCGAGGACGATCACGTCTCCGCCAGGACGTCGTCGACGATCGCGGCGATCGTCGTCGCGTCGAGCAGCCCGAGGACGCGTGCGGCGACGCGCCCCTGCCGGTCGAGCACGACCGTCGTCGGGGTCGCAGCGACGGGGACCACGCCCTCGAGGGCCGACGTCGCGGCGCCCGACCGGTCGTCGACCGACGGGAACGGGATCTCGTAGGTGCGCTCGAAGGCCTGCGCCGCACCCGCGTCGTCGGTGCGGTTGATGCCCAGGACGTGCACCCCCTGATCCGCTCGCGACGTCGCGAGCTCCGCAAGGACCGGCGCCTCGACACGGCAGGGCGGGCACGCGGCGAACCACGTGTTGAGGACGACGACGTCGCCGCGCCACGCGGAGACGTCGACCGCCTCGCCCGTGTAGTCGGTCCCCGTCAGCTTGAGCGCGGGGCCACGCTCGGCGACCGCCCACGTGCGCACCGAGCCGTCGCCCGACTGGTAGCCCTGGTCGGCGATCTGGGTCGGCCCGTCGTCCGGTGTGGAGGAGCAGCCGGCGAGCAGCACGAGAGCCGCGACGGCGGCGACGACCGCGCGTCGGGCGGCTCGGGCGGGGTGAGGGCGCGGGTTCACGGCTGGCTCAGGCTCCAGCGACCTTGGACGCGCCCGGCAGGAGGTCGGCGACGGGCTCGGAGTAGTCGAGGCCGACGAAGCGGTCGCCGTCGAAGCGCAGGGAGGTCACCGACGCGAGCGAGCACTCGCGCTTGCGCGGGTCGTGGAAGTACGGGCGGCCCTCGTACGAGGAGCGCGTGATCCACACGGGGAGCTGGTGGGAGACGAGGACGACCTCGTGACCCTCCGCGAGCCTGCGGGCGTCCTCGATCGCGGCGCGCATGCGGGCGACCTGCTGCTTGTAGGGCTCACCCCACGAGGGGCGCCACGGGTTGATGAGGCGGGGCCAGTGCCGCGGGTGGCGCAGCGAGCCGTCACCGACGCCGAACGTCTTGCCCTCGAAGTAGTTGCCGGCCTCGATGAGCCGCTCGTCGGTGCCGAGCTCGAGGCCGAACGCGGCCGCGATCGGGGTCGCGGTCTCCTGAGCGCGCTGGAGGGGCGACGCGATGACGTGCGTGATGTCTCGCCGCACGGGGGTGGTCCCTGCCGGTGTCGACTCGCTCGTCTCGCCGGCGAAGTGCTTGGCCACGCGGGCGGCCATCTCGTAGCCGCGCTCGGAGAGGTGGTACCCGGGCAGGCGCCCGTAGAGGATCCCCTCGGGGTTGTGGACTTCGCCGTGGCGCATCAGGTGGACCGTGGTCTGAGGCATGGGCCTAGTGTCGCAAACTTCCCGCGCGCGCCGGGTGTGGTGCTCGTCTCTGAGCCGTGTGGTGGAGACCACTTGCGTTCCGCGCGGATGTGGTTGAAGATTAACTTGAAACGGCAATCAATGCAGCCGCATGAACCTCGTCGCACACCCCAGGAGACTCACCATGACCGCTCTGCCCGCCGGCCTCGCCCCCGCCACCTACACGATCGACGCCTCGCACACGCAGGCCGGGTTCACCGTCCGCCACGCCGGCATCTCCAAGGTGCGCGGCACCGTCCCCGTCACCGAGGGCACCATCGTCATCGGCGAGGACGTCGAGAGCTCCTCCGTCACCGCCGTGCTCGACGCGACCGCCCTGAGCACTGGCGACGCGAACCGCGATGCCCACCTCCAGAGCGCCGACTTCTTCTCGACCGACGTCAACCCGACCTGGTCCTTCACCTCCACGTCCGTCAAGGCCGACGGCAGCGACTTCATCGTCACGGGCGACCTCACCATCGCCGGCGTCACCAAGCCCGTCGACCTCGCCCTCGAGTACACCGGCTCCGCCGTCGACGCCTTCGGCGCCGCCCGCGCCGGGTTCGAGGCGTCCGTCACCATCTCCCGCAAGGAGTGGGGCATCACCTGGAACGCTGCCCTCGAGGCTGGCGGCGTGCTCGTGAGCGACAAGGTCGCCATCGTCATCGAGGTCTCCGCCGTCAAGGCCTGATCCTCGTCACAGACCGAAGGCCCGGCGTCCCCCTGTCGCCGGGCCTTCGCCATGCCCACCCTCAGACCGGCGGCAGGTAGTACGACAGGATCTGCAGCTCCGCCGCGACGTCCACGCTCCGCAACGCGACGCCGTCAGGCACCGAGAGCGCCCGCGGCGCGAAGCTCAGCACCGACCGCACACCGCTCGCCGCGACCGCGTCGAGCGCGTCCTGCGCGGCCCCGCCCGGCACCGTCAGCACCGCGAGCGCCACGTCCCGCTCCACGACGAGCCGCGACAGCTCCGCAAGGCCCGCGACCTCGACCCCGGCGACGGTCGTGCCGACCACCTCCGGGTCGACGTCGACGAGCGCGACCACCTCGAAGCCACGCGGCACCAGCCCGGCATAGCTCGCGACCGCCCTGCCCAGGTTGCCGACACCGACCACCACGACGCCGCGGCGCCGCCCCACGCCCAGCGCACCACGCACGTGCGCACGCAGCTCCGCGACGTCGTACCCCACGCCACGCTTGCCGTACGACCCCAGGTGCGACAGGTCCCGACGCAGCTGCGCGGGCTCGACCCCCGCCGCCGCCGCCAGCTCGACCGACGACGCCGTCACGACACCGCGCCGCACGAGATCGTCCAGGACCCGGGCGTACACGGGGAGCCGCGTCAGGGTCGGCGGCGGCACCGCCGTCGACGTCATCGCGCCAGCCCCGACGGCCGTCCGAGCGCACGGCGCAGCCGACGCTCGTCGACCCGCCAGAACGCCTGCTGCACCCCGTCGACCAGGACGACCGGCACGTAGTCGGAGAACCTCGCGACGAGCTCCGCGTCACTGTCGACGTCCACCTCGACCCACCGGTCCCCCGCCTCGGCGCACACGGCCGACACGACCTCCCGGGCGTCGTCGCACAGGTGGCAGGACGCTCGGACGAGCAGCTGGACCCGCGGCGGTGCGCCGGCGGACGAGGTGGTCACCGGTTCCATACGGCAACAGTACGGACTGTCTCGCTAGAGTGGACGACATGTCGACCGCCCGCGAGCCCTCCGCAGACGAGTCGGTCGAGCCGGTTCCCGAACAGTCGGCCGAGGCCGCCGCCGACGCGGCCCTCGACCTTGCCAGCCCCGTCGAGAGCACGAGCGTCGACCCGACACGCATCGCCGCGTTCTTCGACGTCGACAACACGATCATCCGCGGCGCGAGCGCCTTCCACCTCGCGATCGGCCTCTACCGCCGCGACTTCTTCAAGATCCGCGACCTCGTCTTCGCAGCGCTGCAGCAGTGGCGCTTCATCGCTCTCGGCGAGAGCAAGGAGCAGATCAGCTCCGTGCGCGACCGCGCCCTCGGCATCATCAAGGGGCACACGGTCGCCGAGGTCACAGCGATCGGCGAGGAGGTGTGGGACCAGGTCCTGTCGCTGCGCATCTTCCCCGGCACGCGCAAGATCCTCGACGCGCACCTCGCGGCGGGCCACCAGGTGTGGCTCATCACCGCGACACCCATCGAGATCGGCGAGCTCATCGCGCGGCACCTCGGCGCGACCGGGGCGCTCGCGACGATCGCGGAGCACAAGGACGGCGTCTACACGGGGCGTCTGGTCGGCGAGATGATGCACGGCGAGAGCAAGGAGGCCGGCGCGCGCGAGCTCGCTGACCGGCTCGGCCTCGACCTCGCCCACTGCTACGCGTACGGCGACTCGGCGAACGACATCCCGATCCTCAGCTCGGTCGGCCACCCGTGCGCGATCAACCCGGAGCCGCGGCTGCGGCGCCACGCGAAGGACGTCGGCTGGCCCGTGCGGGAGTTCCGCGGCAAGCGCCGCCTCGCGAAGCGCGGTGTGAAGACTGCGAGCGCCGCGGGTCTCGTGTGGTTCCTGACCCAGGTCGCGCGGTCGGTCCGCCGCTCGATCGCCAAGCGCTGACCTCGATCACCAAGCGCTGACGCAGCGCGGACGCCCCCCGACGTGCGGGGCCACCACCGGGTACGGCAAGAGCCCCCGTCCCGAGGGACGAGGGCTCTTCGCAGAGAACGCCTGCGGCGTCCTTACTTCTTGTTGCGACGCTGGTGGCGCGTCTTGCGAAGCAGCTTGCGGTGCTTCTTCTTCGCCATACGCTTGCGACGCTTCTTGATAACGGAGCCCACGGGTCCTCGCAATGTCGATCGGTAGCTTGCACGGCACACCGGGAGGCACCGCGCTCGGAAAGTCCGTCCGCCAGTCTAACCCCTGCCGCCCCCTGCCCGCGACACGGGTGTCAGGAGGACTTCAGGCCCCGCAGGTCCTGCGCCCCACCGAGGTACTGCTGCAGCGCCTCGACGGGCACGCGGAACGACTTGCCGACCCGGACCGCCGGGATCTCTCCCGAGTGGACGAGTCGATAGACGGTCATCCGGGACACACGCATCTCGTCGGCCACCTCGGCGACGGTGAGGAAGCGAGGCCTCGCGGCGGCGTCGGACATGCAAGCGCTCCTCGTGTCGAGCCTGGTCAGGTGGGTCTGCGGACGCACAGCCAGGGCCGCGCGTGCAGCACACTCTAGGCCCTGCGCGACTCACGAGGGAAGATGCTTCACCCTCCCAGGGAGCACACCCCACCTTCCCGTCAGTACGCCTCGGGATGCAGCCCGAGCAGCGGGAAGACCGCCGACCGCGTCGCCATGACAGCACGGTCCACACCGTCGGCCGGGTCGTACCGGCCGGACCAGGACGGGTCGGCGTGCTGCTCGTCCCCGTCCTCGTCGATGACCGCGGGCGGCTCGGCGCCGACCTCCCGGCGCACGAGCTCACGCCACTCCTCGGGGAGCGGGGTGTGCGCGGGCACGGGCACGTGCGCGGCCTCGGCGAGAAGGCTCGCCCACACGCGCGGCACGACGTCGACGACCGCGTAGCCCCCACCTCCCAGCGCGACCCACCGGCCGTCGCACAGCTGGTGCGCAAGGGCGTGCATGCGCCGCACGGCGGCGCGCTGCGCAGCCGTGCTGACGCGCAGCGACGAGAGAGGGTCGTGCGTGTGGGCGTCGCAGCCGTGCTGCGTCACGAGGACCTGCGGCCGGAAGTCCATGAGGACCTCAGGCACGACGCCGTCGATCGCGCGCAGCCAGCCCATGGGGCCCGTGCGGGCCGGGAGGGCGACGTTGACCGCGCTCCCGGGCGCGCCCGGCCCGCCGGTCTCGGTCGGGTAGCCCGTGTGCGGGAAGAGCGTCGCAGGGCTCTCGTGGACCGAGATGGTCAGCACCCGCGGGTCGTCCCAGAACACCTTCTGCACGCCGTCACCGTGGTGCGCGTCGAGGTCCACGTACGCGACGCGCTCCACGCCGTCGTCGAGGAGCGCGCGGATCGCGACAGCCGCGTCGTTGTAGACGCAGAACCCCGACGCCGCGTCCGGCATCGCATGGTGCATGCCACCCGCGACGCTCACCCCGTGCAGGGCGTCGCCGCGCCAGACGGCGCGGGCTGCTGCGCACGTGCCCGCGACGATCCGCGCGGCGGCGTCGTGCATGCCCGCGAACAGCGGGTCATCCTGCGTGCCCAGCCCGCGGTGAAGGTCACGCACACCGCCCGACGCCGCGTGCACCGCCGCGACGTACTCACGGATGTGGACCGTCTCGAGGAGGGAGTCCGGGGCGATGCCGGCGTCCGCGACGACGACCCCGTCCGCGTCGAGCACCCCGAGGGCGCGCGCGAGCTCGATCGTCAGGTGCAGGCGCAAGGGCGCCATCGGGTGCCCCGGACCGAAGTCGTAGCCGAGCAGGTCCGCAGCCCACGCCACGTGCACCGTCGCCGCCATGATCGTCACGCTAGCGCGCGACGTGCTCGACGGCGCGGCACGTCCAGGTCCCCCACCGCGCAGCCGCAGAGGTGGCACCATAGGCCAGTACGCCGCACGGAGAGGGAGGTGACCGATGGCGCCGAAGCTGTCGGCACCGCTGTGGGCCGGACGAGAGCTCGTCGACCGTATCGCCCGCCGCTCCCCTGCACGCCTCGCGCTCATGACGTTCGCCGGCGTGATCGCCGTGTTCACGGCCCTCCTCAACCTTCCCGCCGCGACCTCGACCGGCGTACGCGCCCCGTTCGTCGACGCGTTCTTCACCGCGACGTCCGCCGTGTGCGTGACCGGTCTCGTGACCGTCCCCACCGGCACCTACTGGTCGGTGTTCGGCCAGGCCGTCATCCTCGCCGGGATCCAGGTGGGCGGTCTCGGCGTCATGACCCTCGCGTCGATCCTCGGAGCTGCGGTCTCGCGGCGCATCGGCCTCACGCAACGGCTCCTGACCGCGTCGGAGACGAAGACGACGCGGCTCGGCGAGGTCGGCTCGCTCATCCGCGTGGTCGTCATCACGTCGCTCACCCTCGAGTCGGTCATCGCGGCCCTCCTCCTGCCGCGCTTCCTGGCGCTCCACGAGACGTTCCGCGAGGCGCTCTGGCACGCCGTGTTCTACGCCGTGTCCGCGTTCAACAACGCCGGTTTCATCCCGACCGCCGAAGGGCTCACGCCGCACGCGGGTGACTGGCTCCTGCTCATGCCCATCATCCTGGGCGTGTTCATCGGGTCCCTCGGCTTCCCCGTGATCCTCAACATCGCCCGCGTCGGCCGCCGCGCGAGCCGCTGGAACCTGCACACGAAGCTCACCCTCACCGTGTCCGGTGCGCTCGTCGCGCTCGGCGCGGTCCTGTTCGCAGCGTTCGAGTGGCGCAACGACGAGACGATCGGCCCGCTCGGGTGGCCGGCCAAGCTGCTCACCTCCCTGTTCGCGGGCGTCATGCCGCGCTCAGGCGGGTTCTCGGTCGTCGACACTGGCGCGATGAAGGAGTCGAGCTGGCTCATCACGGACGCGCTCATGTTCGTCGGCGGCGGCTCGGCGTCGACGGCGGGCGGTATCAAGGTCACGACGCTCGCCGTGCTCATGCTCGCGATCATCGCCGAGGCCCGCGGCGACCGTGACATCGAGGCGTACGGGCGGCGCATCCCGCGCGACACCCTGCGCCTGTCGATCGCGGTCGCGTTCATCGGCGCGACGGCCGTCCTGATCTCGACGCTCGTGCTCCTCGAGATCACCGGCTGGTCCCTCGACGTGCTGCTGTTCGAGACGATCTCCGCGTTCGCCACGTGTGGTTTGTCGACAGGTGTCACCCATCTGCTCCCCGAAGAGGGCAAGTACGTCCTCATCGTGTTGATGTTCGTGGGCCGCACCGGCACCATGACTCTTGCTGCAGCCCTCGCCCTGCGCGACCGCCGTCGCGTCATCCGGCTGCCCGAGGAGAGGCCCGTCATTGGCTGACAGGAACACACCGGCGAGCACCCAGGACGCGGGTGTCCTCGTCATCGGTCTCGGGCGCTTCGGCGCCTCCATCGCGACGACCCTCGACCGTCTGGGGCAGGACGTCCTCGCGGTCGAGCGCTCGGCTGCGCAGGTCCAGCACTGGACAGGGCGGCTGCCGCTCGTCGAGGCCGACGCGACCAACCCCGAGGCGCTCGAGCAGCTCGGCGCACGGGACTTCCCGGTCGCGGTCGTGGGCGTGGGCTCGTCGCTCGAGGCGTCCGTCCTCATCACGGGCAACCTCGTCGACATCGGCACGCCCCAGATCTGGGCGAAGGCCGTCTCCGCGGAGCACGGGCGCATCCTGCAGCGCATCGGCGCGCACCACATCGTGTTCCCGGAGGCGGACGCAGGCAACCGCGTCGCGCACCTCGTCTCGGGAAAGCTCATGGACTACATCGAGGTCGAGGACGGCTTCACGATCGTCAAGATGCGCCCCCCGAAGGAGACGCAGGGCTTCACGATCGAGCAGTCGAAGGTGCGCGCACGCTACGGCGTGACCGTGATCGGTGTGAAGCCGCCGGGGCAGGACTTCATCTACGCCACGCCCCAGACCCGCATCTCGGCGAACGACCTGCTGATCGTGTCCGGGCACTCCGAGCTGCTCGAGCGGTTCGCCGCGCGTCCCTGAGGGCGCGAGCGAGGGCCAGGTCCGACCTTCGCCATGGTCGGACCTGACCCTCCCGGGGCCACCGGTTCTCCACTCCGTCGACCCCGGTGCGGCGGGGTGGCACCCATGCGGCCACCCCGCCGCACCGGCGACCTCCGAGGAGGCCGCCGGTGCGTCTAGCTGTTGTGGGTCATGACGTTGGTGACGCGCCGGTGCGCATGGGCGTGAGGAAGGGGTAGGTCCCTGGTCGCAGGATGGAAGTACCTCGACTACCCATCTGCGAAGGACCTACCCCTCATGACCCACGCTAACGCCCCGCTGACCCCGGCCGGAAGGCTGCGCCTCGTGCAGCGCTGCGAGCACCAACCGCAGCGCTCGGCGGAGCGTGGCCCGGTATCCCGGACACATGGTGCACCTGGACGTCAAGAAGGTCGGGCGCATCCCCGACGGCGGCGGCTGGCGCACCCACGGCCGCGGCTCGGACCAGGCCAAGGCCGTCGACCGCGC
>RRZT010500175.1_pt1 | contig 10970 bp, 7 predicted proteins | sample 2165551 | NCBI WGS metagenome assembly RRZT01 (sample SAMN10456910, study PRJNA506462) | wastewater metagenome | biome: wastewater; feature: sludge; material: wastewater sludge; isolation source: wastewater sludge with Escherichia coli K12::gfp cells carrying plasmid... | place: USA: Moscow, Idaho ...
AGCCTGGACGCCGACACCGGCCTCGGCGTCCTGCGTCACGCGAGCGCCGGCTACGACGAGGCCGCCGCCAGCATCGCCTCCGGCGGGGAGACCGGGGCGGCGCCGCTCACGTGGCTGGGCACCCGGGGCCACCTCCCACCTCGCTGAACCGGTCGCACCTCGCGCACCGGTCGCGTGCGCGAGAGCCAAGGGAACCGGGGCCCTCCGGTCCCGAGACGCTATCGCCGACACCCCTGGCACAACCACCCATCCGTCCCACAACCCAGGAGCACACCATGAAAGAACTGACCCCCATCGATGCCCGCCACGCCGTGCTGGGAGGCGGTCTGCTCGCCTGCGGCGGGGGCGGCTGGAAGCATCACGGGGAACTCATGGGGAACCTGGCCACCGCTGTGGAGCGGCCGGTGCTCGCCTCGGTCGACGAGGTGCCCGTCGACACCTGGGTGGCGACCGTCACGGCTATCGGAGCGCCCGCAGCGAAAAACTGGGAGATCCGGCCCGCCGACTACGTCCATGCGCTGCAGGAGCTCATCCGCGCCGCCGACGTGCCCATCGGCGCGGTGATGACCGCCCAGAACGGCTACTCCACGACCCTCAACGGATGGATCCAGTCGGCGATGCTCGGCGTCACCGTGCTCGACACCGCAGGCGATGTGCGCGCTCACCCCACCGGGAAGCTCGGCGGCCTCGGCCTGGGGGAACGCCCCGGCTATGCGTCCATCCAGGTGGTCAGCGGCGGCAACCGGGAACTGCACGGCCACTTCGTGTCGGTGAACCGCGGCAACCTCAACACGGTCGACGACGTGCTGCGCGACATCTCGGTGCGGGTCGGCGGATTCATCGCCTCGGCGCGCAACCCCGTCGAACTCGATTGGGTGAAGGCGAACGGAGCCCACGGGTCCATCTCCCTGGCCCTGGACCTGGGGGCCGATATCGCCGCCGCCCGCGAGGACGGCCCCGACGCCATCGTCGCCGCCGCCCAGGCCAGGCTTCAGGCCGACCTGATCGACGAGGGACCGTTGCGCATCGAGAAGCGCACCCGCACCGTCGGAGGCTGGGATCGAGGCACCTTCCGGATCGGCGAGCACACCGTGCCCTACCTCAACGAATACATGGCCGTGGAGCACGCCTCCGGTCGCGTCGCGACCTACCCCGACACCATCGTCATCCTCGACAAGGCGACCGGCGAGGGGCTGGCCGTCAAGGACGCCGCCCGGGGCGGCCAGGACGTCGCACTGCTGGTCTCCCCCGCCGGCCGGCTGCCCGTGTCCGGTTCCAGCATCGACCGCGCCGGCCTCGCGGAATGCGAAGCGATCATGGGGATCGACTTCCTCACCCATCTCAATCCCGCCCTGCGCCCAGGCACCGCCCGCTACACCCCCGCCCCATGAGCGACACCCTCCCTGACGTGCGAGCGGTCCCCTCCCCGGGCAGCATGGCAGCCCCCGACCTCGACACCGAGGGCGCCGCCGACGCCGCTACCCGGCTCTTCCCCGCCCCCCGGGCGACCACCTCGGCTCCCGGTGCGTCCGCGCTCCGCTGCCCCACGACCCGCGGCGTCATGAGCGGCCGCCCGCGCGTCGTCGAGATCGGCGGGGCGCTGACCACCACCGACGTCGCCGATGTCGCCATCGGTCACGCGTCGGTGCGCGTCGACCGGACGCGGATCCTGGCTCGGCTCGACGCCGCCCGGGCTGTCGTGGACGCCACCGTGCTGTCCGGCGTCCCCGCCTACGGGGTCAACCGGGGGCTGGGGCCACTGCGCGACCACGAGATCCCCGCCGAACTGATGGGCGACTTCCAGCGTTACGTGATCCTCAGCCACGCCGCCGCCATCGGCAAGCCGCTGTCGCGCATCGAGAGTCGCGCCGCCCTGCTGACCCGCCTGAACACGCTGGCCGCGGGCGCCTCGGGCGCCTCCCCCGCCCTCTTCGAGGGGCTGCTGGAACTGCTGCTGCGTGACGTGATTCCCGTCATCCCCGACCAGGGGTCGGTGGGTGCGGCCGACCTGTCTCAGCTCGCCGCGATCGGGCAGGTCCTCATCGGTGCCGGCGAGGCGTGGCTGCCCGGGACGGACGAGATCGCCCCGGGGGCTACCTCCCTCGCGGCGGCGGGACTGCCCCCGCTCGTCCTGGAGGCCAAGGACGCCCTCGCCCTGGTGGGTTCGAACGCGCTGTCGGTCGCGAGCGCGTCGCTGGCCCACCGCCGCACCGCGCTGGTCGCGGCGCGGGCCGACCTGGTGGCGGCGCTCACCCTGGAGGCGATCGGCGCGAACCTGAGCCCCCTGGGAGCCACGGTGCTGGCCGCCCGGCCGCATCCGGGGCAGCAGGTGAGCGGTCGGCGCATCCGTGAAGTTCTGGCCGACGGTGACCTCGCGCAAGGCGTCCGGCCGACCGCTTCGCTGCAGGACCCGATCTCCGTGCGCACGGTTCCGCAGGTGCATGGCGCGCTCCTGGACCAACTCGACGATCTGGAACGGCTGCTTGACGTGGAGCTGAGCTGCGCCCCCGACAATCCCTTCCTCGACGTGGACACGGGGGCGTTCATCTCGAACGGGAACTTCTCGATCACGGGCATCGCCGTGGCCTTCGACGCGTTGCGTATCGGGTTGGCGCACGTGGCCGAGTTGGCCGAGCGCCGGGTCGCGATCCTGGTCCGGCAGTTGCGCCAAGGGGTCCCGCTGGTCGAGCAGGTGCAACACGTCACCTCCGCAACCGGGTACGTGACGCCCCTGATTCTCGCGCAGACGGCGTCCGCCCTGGTGGCGCAGGTGAAGCACTCGGCGACGCCGATCTCGTTGAGCGGCACCACGGTCGGCGACGGCATCGAGGACCATGCGTCCCTGGCGTACCCGTCGATCCGGTTGACGGAGGTCGCGCTGGATCATGTGGAGCGACTGTTCGCCGTCGAAGCCCTGCTGGCCGTCACCGTCATCGCCGTGCAAACGCGCACCCGCCCGTACCGGCTGGCGGGCCCGGTGCAGCGGCTTCGGCAGGCGATCGTCGATGTCACCCGACGTTCCCAGACCACGGCCGAGGTTGTCGACTGGGTGGTGGAGGCTCTGCGCCGGGAACAGCGCGGCGACGATCTCGCGGAGATGCGCGCACCGGTGACGCCCCCGCCGGTGTCGTGGTTCGACCGCGACGTCGCCCGTCACGATCAACTCCACTGACCCGCCCCGGGACCGGTGGTGGCCTGGCCGTTGAGACTGACGTGGTGGTCTCGCCCTGGAAGCTGCCAGCTTGGCGCCGGCTCATCGCTGCGGGGTGACGGACAGGCCCCCAGGTGCGGGCGCAACGGTGATGCTGCCGTGTTCATCGGTGCGGAACACGCGGGCACCGGTCTGCGTGACCGCGCGCACCGTCGAGTCCGCCGGGTGCCCGTAGTCGTTGCCGGCACCGACGCTGATCAGCGCCACTGTCGGGCTGACCGCGTCGAAGAAGGCGACGCTGTGGCGTCTTGAGCCGTGATGGGGCACCACCAGGACGTCCGCATCCACCGCGGCCCCCAGGCGCGCGTGGGACGTCTGCGTCGACTCTTCGGCGTCGCCGGCCACCACGAGGCTGAGCCCGTCGACCTCCGCCCGGATCAGGAGCGACGCATCGTTCTCCGCGGAGGACTCGCCCTCGGAGTGGGTGGTGATCGTCGCCGGGCGGGGCGCCGCGACGATGGTGAGCGTGGCCGCACCCAGCCCCCACCGCTCGCCTCCCGCCGCGACGACGCGCGGCACCCCGGGCAGCACCTCGCCGATCGACCGGTCAGCCGCCGCGGGCGTCCGGACGCTGGAGGTCACCACCATGGCGACTCCGCGGCCGGTCAGCGCGGTGAGCCCGCCCGCATGGTCGGCGTGCAGATGGGTCAGGATCAGCAACGGGACGGCCTCCACGCCGAGTTGGTCCAGGCAGCGGCTCAGCAGCCGCGGGTCGGGACCGGTGTCGATCACGGCGGCCTGCCGGGGGCCCGTCCGCACGATGGTGGCGTCACCTTGCCCGACATCGCAGGTCGCCACCCGCCACCCGGGATCGGGCCAGCCTGGGCTCACCGGGGGCCGCACCAGCGCCACCGCCAGGGCACCGGCCAGCGTCAGCGTGGCGATCGGTCGGCGCAGGATCGCGGGCAGCACGGCCGCTGCCAGCAGGCACATCGCCGCCACCACCGCCTGGGCGCCGAGGTCGGCACGCAGCGGAACTGCAGCCCCGGGCAATGCTTCGCCCCAGCGTGCCACCTGCGCGATCCCGACCGCGCACCACCCGGCCAGCCAGGCGAGTCCGTGGGCGAGCGGCATCAGCACCGGCGCGGCCAGGGTCGCCCCCAACCCCAGGACGGTCGCCGGGCCGACGAAGGGTGCCGCGGCCAGGTTCGCCAGGACCGCCACGACGCTCACCTGCCCGGCGAGCGCCACCACGACAGGTTCGGTCGCCACCTGGGCCGCCAGCGGGACTGCGAGCGCATCGGCCAGCCACCGCGGCAGCCATCGGCCCAGCGCCTCGGCAAAGGGACGCGCCCACCACAGCAGCCCGCCGGTGGCGAGCACCGACAGGGCAAACCCCACCGACAGGGCCATTGCCGGGGCGAGCAGCACCACCACGATGACAGCGACCGCGAGGCGCCGCACCCCAGCGCGTGGCCCGCCCCCGTGCCCGAGCGCCGCCAGGCCCACCAGTCCCATCGCCGCGGCGCGCAGCACGCTCGGCTCCCCCAGGCACAACAGCACGAACCCGGCCACCCCGCCCGTCAACACGACGGCGATCCATCGGCCTCGCACGCCCACCCACACGGCGAGTAGCCGCAGGAAGCCGAGCATCAGCGTCAGGTTGGCGCCGGACACAGCCGTCAGGTGGGTGAGCCCGGTGGCGACGAACCGATCCCGCAGGTCATCGCTCATGGCCTCGGTGTCGCCCACCACCAGCGCGGGCACGAGAGCACGCGCGTCTTCGGGCAGCGGCGCGCACGCGGCGCGCAGCCCCTCGCGCAGGGCCCCCACCACGTTCCACGGCAGTCCGGCGTCCGCCACGTCGCTCGGGGCGCCGCGCACCCGCACCACGGCCCAGGCGGCCTCCCCGGGCTCGGGCTCCTGCAGGCGGGCTGATGTCGTGACGCGCGCCCCCAGCTGCAGTTCCGCCCACGTGCGGGCGGCGTCCCCGGTGGCCATCACGACCACGTCGGCCCTTGAGTCCCATGCCTGCCCGCGGGCCTGCAGGTGCTGCAGCGTCGCCGTCCCACGCCACAACGCCGGACGGGTGGCGGTGGCCTCCCAGGTGCGGCCCGCTCCCACCTGGACCACCACCGTCGCGCTCGCCCCCTCCCGAGCCAGGGCCGCCACCGGATCGAAGGTGGACGCGGCGGCGTGCACCACGCCCGAGAGCGCACACAGGGCACCCAAGCAGGCCACGGCTGCTGCGACGACGCTGCGGCGTCGCCAGGCCAGCAGCCCGACCACCACGACGAGGATCCCGGCGACGACGATCGCTGCCGCGGCCTCGGATCGGATCGCCGCCGTCATCCCCCAGACCGCCCCCGCCAGCAGCGGCATCACCCACACCGCCACCGGCCCGGTGGGTGCATTCTCCTCGCCAGGGGGTGGCCTCGGCTCCGGCCCTGGCCCGGAGACGGCGGCGTTCATACGCGCACGAGCGGAGTGAGCCGCTCGAGCGTCTTGGCCCCGATCCCCTCGACCTCAGCCAGTTCGTCGACGCGCGTGAACCGGCCATGTGCCTCCCGCCAGGCCAGGATGCGCTGCGCCGTCACCGGACCCACCCCCGGCAAGCCGTCCAACTGCTCGGCATTGGCCTTGTTGAGGTCCACTGGCGTGCCCGCGGCCGCACCCGTGCCCGCCGCGGCCGACGTGCCCGTGTCGCCTCGAACCTCGCCACTGGCCTCGCCGGTTCCGATCAGGATCTGCGCCCCATCGCTCAGGACCTGCGCGAGGTTGAGCTCCCCCGGTCGTGCCTGCGGCAGCAGACCACCGGCCGCGGCCAGGGCGTCCTCGACCCGTGCCCCCTCGGGCACGCTGACCACTCCGGGCCGTGCGACGGCCCCCACGACATGGACCCGGATGGTCGGCTGCGGGGTCGCGCTCGCCTCGGGGGTGAGCGGGGCCGTCGTCGCCAGTGGGGTGGGGGTGGCCGCCTCGACCGGGATGGCGCGTGCCTGGCTCATCGTCCACACCGCGGCCACGAGCCCGATCAGCCCGATCGCCGCGACGACCACGAGGTGACGGCCGGTGAACCGCGCCAGGAGAGCGGCCCCCACGTCCGCTGCGGGGCGAACCGTTCCTCGGCGGACGTCAGCCCGCCTCGGCCGTCCACCCGCACCGTCGTCGGGCTGTCCGATTTCGAGTCCGCGTTCTCGAAGATCGGCAGCGTGGAAGGCAGGGCCTCGACGGTCCTCACCGCGCGCACCGGCCCCTGGAGGGGCCTCGCCGCGGGGACCGGGGAACCCGGCACCGGCGGGGATCGGGCCGGGGTCGGGTGTCGGCGACGGCGGCAGCCCGTGATCGGCGTCGGTCGTGGTTCGGCTGGTCGCCGGGGCGAACCGGCTGGCCCCCGATACCAGGCGCCCCGTCGTGGCCGCGGGGCGCACCGGATACCCCGGCTCATGGGCCGGGGAGGCGCTCGAAGGAGGGATACGCCCCCTCGACGCGGGCGGCGCCCACTCAGCGGCGTTCTCCGGCTCCCGCCACGGCTCGCCCGCGTCCGGTTCGGCGCGACGCGCTCCCCGGACATCGTCCAGCAGCGCGTCGAGCCTGGCCCGGACTGCCTCGCGCGACCCTGCTTTCCTACTCATGCCGCAAGATTGGGCGGCGGCCCCGCTGCGGCGTCAGCATCGCCCGCGAATGTGGATAACCGGGATTCGACGTCTGCTCATCCACAGCCTTCCGTCTGCAGTGACGCGCACTAGCCTGCAGATCCTCGGCACGGCGCAGGTGGTCCCCACGAGCCTCATCGCCCCTGGTGGAACGTGTCATTCCAGGCGAGCGGATGCGGGTTGGGCACCCATCTGATGCACAGAGGTGTCGTCGCCCTCGACATTGAGTCGACTGTGGAGCAGCTCGTGGTGCGTGACAGCAACAGCGACAGCGCACGGCAGCGCCTTGGACACCGGCTCGGTGGCCGGGTTCCATGCCTCATGGCAGGGGCGTTAGGTGCTCCCTGCCTGGGACACTCCGTCGTCGCTTCCCCGAACCCTTCGTCGCTTCCCCGAACGAGGCTTTCCCCGAGCGATGCTTCGACGGCGATACGGTTTCTACCGCGGTCTCGCCGCCTGGCGGCATTTGCTCCTCGTTCCAGCTGTCGCTCCCCTAGCCTCCGAAGAGGGGGAGCAGCGTCCGCCTCTGTTCTCGCAGCGTCTCCCAGTCGTCGGGGCTGAGGGCGGCGGTGTTGATCAGGTCGAGGAGATCCACCCAGTCGGGCGGCCCGGCGACCCGGCCGAGTTTCTCCAGGCAGACCGTGTGCACGGCACCCTCCCCCGCCAGCCAGGCGCTGATCCCCAGCCCGATCAGTGCCCCGCCCGAGCAGGCTGGGACGCTGCCGCGCACCACCTGCAGCCACAACCTCTGGTGAGCGGCCGCCGTGTCCTTCGTGAGGGCCCACAGGTGGGCGTCGAGGAAGTCCTGGTCGTGAGAGGCCAGGCACAGCAGCGTCGCGTCGTCGAGGGTGAGGTCAGGGCCTTCCAGCGTGTGGGCGGCCAGGAGCGCGTCGGCGCGCGCCCGCAGATCCCTCACCCCGCCGAGCCGCGCCTCCACCCGCACGAGTGCCGCCCGGACGTCAGCCGGGGACCAGGCGGGCTCCAGCAGTGCGGTGAGTTCGTCGCGGCTGGAGCGCACCGGACGCCCTCCGAACGCAGCCCGGGCCAGGTGGACGTTGCCGACCCGGTCATAGGGGGTGCCCGTCGGGTCGGTGGGTGCCTCGTACCAGCGTTCGCCGTCGGCGACGAGGTAGCGCCGTTGCGTGCCCTCGGGCAGGTCCGCGTCCAACGCTCGCAGGGCCTCCCAGGCGCGGTGCGGGCGCGAGGACAGCCCGATGAACACGAAACATGCACTCGGGAAGCGGGCCCACAACTGGCCGAGTGCCGGGCTGAGGGTGCTGGTCGGGCCTGGTAGGTCGGTGCGCGCAGTGACGACGACCTGGTTGGCATCGACGGCGACCACGACGAGGGACTCCTCGGGGTGGAACCCCAAGAGCATGGGCAGGATCTCGACCAGGTCGGTCGTGGTGGCGATGGTGAGTCGCTCGAGGTCAGGATGACTCATGCCGGACAGTTGGGCCGGCGCCGCGCTCTGGAGCCATGATCCACAGGCTGGCGGGCCATCCACAGCCGACAGCGGTGGGGTGGCGACCGGTCAGGTAGCCTCGCCGCATGACGCAACAGTGGCCGCAGCAGGATCCCTACCAGCGCCGCCCCGTCGACATCAACGCCTACGCCCCGCCGAAGCGTCCCCGCAGTGCCCGCTGGCTCATCGCGCTCGCCGTTGTGGTGGTGGCCGCCGTCTTTGCGGTGGTGTTCATCCGGCCGGGCACCAGCACGCCCGCCCCCTCTCCCAGCGCCTCCGCGCCGACCGATTCGGCCGGTCCCGGCATGCCCTTCTCGTTGCCGGGCGCCACCAACAGCACCGGACGCTGGGAGGTGCTCAGCCACTCGTGGGAGAGCGACGAGTCTCTAGTGGTCCGGGTGAAGGTCACCGCCGATCAGGGCGCCATCACCTACGGATTCGTGATGTTCTCCAACATGGGCACGCAGGTCTACGATCCCTCCCCGGGTGCCCCCGCCCCCGAACTCGACACCGGACGCCTGGCCGCCGGCGAAGTGGCGACCGGCTACGTGCGATTCGAGATCCCCCGCGGCGACGCCACCCTCATCCTGACCACCCAGGCCGGACGCCAGATGTCCGCCCTGCCGATCACGGGCTGACGAGCCCACCCCTGCGGCAACGATTTGGCGGAACTCCCCGCGAGGAGGTAACGTTCTACCTCGTTCCGCAGGGAAACCTGGGGCTATGGCGCAGTTGGTAGCGCGCTTCCATGGCATGGAAGAGGTCAGGGGTTCGAATCCCCTTAGCTCCACCCAAAGTGTCTTACGGGAACACGCGACATCGAAAGATGTTGAGTGTTCCCGTTTCGCTTCCTTGCCTTCATTGCCGCCCTGGTGGGCTTCGCGGAAGATCGTGGCGAAGGGCTCGGCGAGTGTGGGGCGGAGCTGTTCGTCGTCGGTGATGTCCATGCGCGTGTAGAAGGCTTGGTTCGCGATCCGCCTGTCGGCGTCGCCCGAGTGCGTGTAGGCGTGGTGTGCATCGGTCAGCAGCCGCAGCGAGTCATGGAGGAACGCCCGCCCGCCCGTGTGATGCTCGCTGTGCTCGACGGCGCGGCGGTTCACGTCGGCCAGGCCCGCACGGATGCGGTCTTGGTGGCGCTTCAATGCGTCGAGGTCGATGGCGTCGGCGAAGTGCGCGGCGAGCAGGTGCAGGCGGTCTTCTTGGCGGCGCGGCCGAGGAAGACAAGCGTCGTGACATCGGACCTTGGGCGATACGGGTGATCGACATGACGCTCTCGCCGTTGTCACGGGCCGTGTGATGCGCCAACCTTCCACCCATCGAGGCTGTCGAACCGGGGGCGGACCTCATGCACCCTCACTCGAGGTTGCTGCTCCCGGGCGGCCCGCGCCTCTCCATGCGTCCGGTCCCACCTACTGACACGCGTTGTTTTCGAGAGCTATCTATCTTAATCTACTTAGGTGACCCTAAGAGGAAGTACGGCCTGGGGCCGGGGACGGCGTCGGCCGGGCCGTCCGCCGGCCATCGGAGAGGCAGAGATCGCCGAGGCGGTGCTCGCGGTCGGGTTCCGGGATCTGACCTTCGCCGGTGTCGCCGAGCGGCTGAGCGTCGGGCAGGCCACCTTGTACCGGCATGCTGCGAATCGTGACGCGCTGGTCCGGATGGGGCTGGATCTGGCGTTGCGGCGCATCGAGTGGCCCGACCTGGAGGGTTCCTGGCGCGAGTTGCTGGAGCGGTGGTCGCTGGCGTCCTGGCACGCCTGGGAGCAGTACCCCGGTGCGGTGACCGAGGCCACCCGTGGCGTGGTGCCCGCGTCGATGGTGGAGTTATCGGATCGCATCGGGCTCGCCCTGGTCGACCGCGGTTTCTCACCGCGCAATGCGGTGCTCGCCGTCGACCTGGTCTTTGATTTGGCCGCCGACAGCCGACGCGGCGTCGAGGCGATGGCCGCCACGTTGGAGTCGCAGCCCGCCTCCGTGCGCCAAGCGATGGAGGCCGAATGGGCCACGCAGCACGGCTCCAGCGAGGCCGCGGCGCAACTACGCGGGGAGATGGTGCGGGCCATCCGCGAGGATCCGGCGGCGTGGTTCCACGGGAAGCTGCGCATCGTCTTGGCCGGAATCGACCACGAACTCGCCCCCGAGCACACCCACGAGGAGCAGCGATGACCACAACCACCCATGCAGACCCGCCGACTGAGGCGTCCGCAAAGAACGAAGCCACCGAAGAGAAGGGCGTGGAGGCTCCCGATCCGCAGGCGCTCTCCGCGCTCATCTCCCCGGTGCGCGGGGCCATCGTGACGGCGGTGCTGCTGCAGATCGTCGGCTCCGTCGCCGCGATCGCCCCCTACATCGGGATCGCGGAGCTCGCGAAACTCTTCATCGCCCAGGGGGCCGCCGCCCCCGCAGAGACCGTGTGGGCCATCGCCGGGGTCGTCGTCGGGGGGTTCGTGCTCCGCACGGTGCTGAGCGGCGGCGCGCTGTCGGTGACGCACTTCGCCGACGCGCGCATGCAAGGCATCCTGCGCCGTCGCATCGTGGAGCGGCTCGGCCGGGTGCCACTGGGCTGGTTCACCCAGCATTCCTCGGGACTGGTGCGTAAAGCCACCCAGAACGACATCAACGACATCCACTACCTCGTCGCGCACGGCGCCGTGGAGACGACCGCCGCGATCACCGTGCCGCTGGCTGGCATCGGCTAC
>RRZT012741076.1_pt1 | contig 10970 bp, 9 predicted proteins | sample 2165551 | NCBI WGS metagenome assembly RRZT01 (sample SAMN10456910, study PRJNA506462) | wastewater metagenome | biome: wastewater; feature: sludge; material: wastewater sludge; isolation source: wastewater sludge with Escherichia coli K12::gfp cells carrying plasmid... | place: USA: Moscow, Idaho ...
AGTGGGAGGCCCGCGACATGGGCCGTGACCGCAATCCCGCCTGGGCGATCAGCACCGTGCCGGAGGAGTTGGTCCAGGAGTTCTCCACTCGTGCCCGGCACATCGACGCCGAGAAGAACAGACTCATCGCCGAGTACGTCGCCCGGCACGGCCGCCAGCCCTCCACGGCGACCGTGATCAAGTTGCGGGCCCAGGCCACCCTGTCCACCCGCCCGGAGAACCAGGTGCGGTCGCTGGCGGACCTGACTGCCGAGTGGCGCACCCGCGCCACCGGGGTGCTCGGCCAGGACGCCACCACCTGGGCACGCGCCGTCACCGACAACGACAAGGCGCTGCTGCTGCGAGCCGACGACGTGCCACTGGATGCGATCGGCGACCTCGGTCAGTCGGTGGTCGGGGTGGTGGGTGAGAAGCGGTCGACGTGGCGGCGCTGGAACCTGATGGCTGAGGCGTCGCGGCAGACGATGGGCTGGCGGTTCGCCTCGATGCGGGACCGGGAAGCGGTCGTCGGCATGGTGGCCGATGCTGCCGAAGGACTCTCGTTGCGGCTGACGCCGCCCGACCTCGCCACCAGCCCGGTGGAGTTCCGCCGGGCGGACGGCACCAGCGTGTTCCGGCCCAAGCATTCGACCGTGTTCTCCTCCGAGCTGTTGCTCGCCGCTGAGGACCGACTGCTGGATCGTTCCCGCACCATGACCGCACCGACAGTCCCGCTTCGCACGGTGGAGAAGATCACCGCCCGGCCAGATCATGAGGGGCGGATGCTCGGTGAGGATCAGGCCGACGCGCTGACGAAGATCGCCGTCTCCGGGCGCATGCTGGACGTGCTCGTTGGTCCGGCCGGTGCTGGGAAGACCACGGCCATGTCCGCGCTGCGGCGGGCATGGGAGAAGGAACACGGCGCCGGGTCCGTGGTCGGGCTGGCGCCGTCCGCGGTCGCGGCACAGGTACTTGCCGAGGACTTGGGGATCCCGACGGAGAACACGGCAAAGTGGTGGCAGAACCAACTCACCCGTGGCGAAACGTTCCAGTCCGGCCAGCTCGTCATCATCGATGAGGCATCTCTGGCCGGCACCCTTTCACTGGATCGCATCACGCACCTGGCCGAGTGGGCGGGAACGAAAGTGCTGCTGGTCGGGGACTTCGCCCAGCTCCAGTCCGTCGACGCCGGCGGCGCATTCGGACTGCTCGTGAACGACCGGGATGATGCGCCCGAACTGGTCGATGTCCACCGCTTCGTGAACACCTGGGAGAAGACGGCCTCACTCTCGTTGCGGCACGGGCGGACGCAGGTGATCGACACCTACCTCGACCACGGCCGCATCCGCGACGGTGACGCCGAGGCGATGACGGATGCTGCCTATGCCGCTTGGCGCGCCGACCGGAATGCGGGGTTGGTGTCGGTGCTGATCGCCGAGACCCGCGACGACGTCACCACCCTCAACCAGCGCGCCCGCGCGGACCTGATCCTCGACGGCACCTTTACACCGGGCCGGGAGGTGGAGCTGAACGGCGGCACCGCCGCCGGAGTCGGAGACACGATCATCACCCGCCGCAACGACCGCCGCCTCCGCAACAGCAAGGAGTGGGTACGCAACGGCGACACCTGGACCATCACCAACGTCCGCGACGACGGCTCGATCACCATCCGCAAGACCGGTCGCAGGTTCGGCGGCTCGATCCTCCTCCCGGCGTCCTATGTGGCCGAGCACGTCGATCTCGGGTACGCGGTCACCGCCCACCGCGCCCAGGGCGTCACCGTCGACACCGCCCACGTTCTGGTCGAGCCCACCACGACGCGGGAGAATTTCTACGTCGCGATGACAAGAGGCATGCGTTCCAACCGTGCGTATGTGATCCTCGACCGGATTGACGATGCTCACACGGAGTCGCATCCGGGCGAGAACCCGGATGCCACCGGCAGGAGCGTGCTGAACGGGGTGCTCCAGCACGTCGGCGCTGAGCTGTCCGCGCACGAGACCATCACCGCCGAACACGAGCAGTGGGGCTCCATCGCCCAACTCGTTGCGGAGTACGAGACGATCGCCGCCGCTGCGCAACGCGACCGCTGGGCGAGCCTGGTTCGTGCATCGGGGCTCACCGCCGAGCAAGTCGACACCGTGCTCGACTCGGAAACGTTCGGCGCACTCACCGCCGAGCTGCGAAGGGCCGAGGCGAATCACCACGACATGGACCGACTGCTCCCGCGCCTCGTCGCCGCGCGCGGGTTCGGTGATGCTGACGACATCGCTTCCGTCCTTCACCACCGCGTCGAACGCGCGACCGCACGGCCGGCAGGGTCGGGCCGCACCCGCAAGGCACCGCGGTTGATCGCCGGCCTCGTCCCGCACGCCGACGGCCCGATGTACACGGACATGCGCCGAGCACTTGATGAGCGGCGTGAACTGATCGAGGCCCGCACCGACGCGGTACTCGACGCCGCACGCGACGCCCGGGAAGCCTGGACGAAACCGCTCGGCGTGCCTCCTCGCGATTCGCGGAAGGCAACAGCATGGCGGCGACATGCCCGCACAGTCGCGGCCTACCGGGACCGGTATCGCATCACCGACGACACACCCCTCGGATCGCCCCCTCAGTCAACCGCCCAGAAGATCGACGCCGCCCGTGCCAGAACAGCACTCGACAAGGCAAGGGACATCTCTCGTGAACACACAGCGAATGTCGAGCGTTCGCCGGTCGAGCAAGTCTTTCTCGGCCCGAGCCTGTGATCTAGGCCTGCCCCACAGTGCCTTGCCGACACGTGTTGATTGGGGTGTGGAATGGACTCCGAGCGGGATAATAGTGTGCGCGCCTTCAAAGAGTTCGATCTGGTTGCGTATGCCCCTGATCGCGACGCTCCACGATGCACCTGGTGCCGGGCGGCATCGGGCATCCTCCCGAGGGCGACGCGCGTAAGCGTCGACGCAGCGCGCCACACGTGCACCGCTCACACCCGAGGTGCCTCAACCCGTACGTTGCGCACCGCCCCTCGCGATATCGCCGCCGTGATCGCCAGCTGAGGTGGCCACCCCTGCCGCACGCTGGAGCGCTTGTATCACGTTCCGGAGTTCGGGTACACCACGCAGCCCGACTGCGGTCGGGTAGAGCCGGCAGGCCAGAGCGGGCGCTGCTCCTTGACGGGCGAAGGGGTCGGCGCCGTTGATGAGGATTGTCGGTGACCCCGTGAATCCCCGTTGCTGGGCTTGCTCATCGCTGACGACGATGGAGCGGTGTACTCGCGCGTCTGTCCCGCACTGGCTCACGGCAGCCGTGATCAGCCGCACCGCGGCTGCCTCGCTGGCGCAGTCCGGGACGACGAGCAGCTCAACGTCGATCGTCTTCATCACCACCGATGGTTTGAGCGCGCAGTCGTAGGGCGTTGGCGATGACGCTGACGCTGGAGAGGGCCATGGCGGCGGCGGCGATGATGGGTGAGAGCAGGAGCCCGAAGACGGGGTAGAGGACGCCGGCGGCGATGGGGATGCCGAGGGCGTTGTAGACGAAGGCGAAGAACAGGTTCTGCCGGATGTTGGCCATGGTCTTCTCGGAGAGAAGACGTGCGCGCACGATCCCGGTGAGGTCGCCCTTGAGCAGGGTGATGCCGGCGCTTTCCATGGCGACGTCCGTGCCTGATCCCATGGCGATGCCGACGTCGGCGGAGGCCAGGGCTGGCGCGTCGTTCACGCCGTCGCCGGCCATCGCGACGACGTGACCTTCGCCGCGGAGCTTGGTGACGATGTCACTCTTGTGGTCGGGCAGCACTTCGGCCTCGACGTGATCGATGCCGAGCGTCTTGGCGACTGCCTGGGCGGTGACCCGGTTATCGCCGGTGAGCATGACGACGTCGATGCCGTCCGCGCGCAGAGCCTTCAGGGCGGCGGGGGTGGTTTCCTTGATGGGGTCGGCGATCGCGAACATACCAGCGGAGTGGTCGTCGATTCCGATGTGGATGACGGTCGCACCGTCGCCGCGGAGCTCGTCGGCGCGGGCGGCGAGCGGGCTCGTGTCGAGGCCCTCAGAGTTGAGGAACGTCGCGCTTCCGATGGTCACCCGGTGGCCGTCGACGGTCCCCAGGACGCCGCGCCCGACGGGTGAGTCGAAGTCGGTCACGTCTGGAATGTGCAGGCCTCGCTGGGTGGCGGCTTCGATGATGGCCATGGCGAGTGGGTGCTCGGAGGCGCGTTCGACGCCGGCGGCGATGCGCAGCAGCTCGTTGTCATCACGGTCGCTGCCGGTGGTGACGATGCCGGTGACGGTGGGTCGTCCTTCGGTGAGTGTGCCGGTCTTGTCAACGACCAGGGTGTCGACCTTCTCCATGCGTTCGAGGGCTTCGGCGTTCTTTATCAGGACGCCCAGGCCTGCGCCGCGACCGACACCGACCATGATCGACATGGGGGTGGCCAGCCCGAGCGCGCAGGGGCAGGCGATGATCAGGACCGCCACGGCGGCGATGAGGGCGTGGGCGAGCTTCGGGTCCGGGCCGACCAGTGCCCAGACGATGAACGCGACCACGGCGATGGTGATGACGGCGGGCACGAAGATGCCGGCCACCTTGTCGGCCATCCGCTGGATCGGGGCGCGGGAGCGTTGCGCGTCGGCGACCATGGCAACGATTCGGGCGAGCAAGGTGTCGCGTCCGACCTTCTCGGCGCGCATGACCAGGGCGCCGCTGCCGTTGATGGTGCCGCCGATGACGGTGTCGCCGCTGTTCTTGGTGACCGGCATGGACTCACCAGTGACCAGGGACTCATCGACGGCGGAGCGGCCATCCTCCACGGTTCCGTCGACCGGTACCGCCTCCCCGGGGCGGACCCGGAGGCGGTCACCGAGCTGGACGGTGTCGAGGGGGATCTCTTCGTCGTCGCCGTCGGCGGTGATGCGGCGGGCGGTCTTGGGGCTGAGATCGAGCAGGGCTTTGATGGCGCCGGAGGTCTGCTCGCGGGCGCGCAGCTCCAGGACCTGCCCCAGCAGGACCAGGGTGGTGATGACGGCGGCGGCTTCGAAGTAGACGTCGACGGTGCCCGCGTCACCGCGGAAGGAGTCGGGGAAGACACCCGGCGTGAAGGTGGCGATCACGCTGAACAGCCACGCGATTCCGGTGCCCATCGCGATCAGGGTGAACATGTTGAGGTTGCGGGTGCGGACCGAGGCCCAGCCGCGGACGAAGAAGGGCCACCCGGCCCACAGCACGACGGGTGTGCCGAGCGCCAGCTGGAGCCACACCGAGGTACGGGCCGGGATGAGGTCGTGCAGCCACGGGATGAAGTGGCGTCCCATCTCAAGGACGACGGTGGGGATCGTCAGCGCGGTGGCGACCCAGAACCGGCGAGTCATGTCGGCTAGCTCGGGGCTGGGGCCGGTATCGGCGGTGACGGTCACCGGCTCCAGGGCCATCCCACAGATGGGGCAGGACCCGGGCCCGGGGCGGCGGATCTCTGGATGCATAGGGCAGGTCCACTCCGTCGCCTCGCCGCTGATGGGCGCATCGTGGCTGGCGGCGGGCATTGTTGCATGTTCGGCTGCGGGACCGATGAACGCGGCGGCGTCCGCGTGGAATCGGTCACGGCAATGCTCCGAGCAGAAGTGGTACTGCTGACCGTCGTGGTCGAGGACGGGTGCTGTCGAGGCGTTTACGTTCATGCCGCACACGGGATCTGTGAGCGGCTCCGTCGCGGTGGATTGGTCGTAGTGGTGCTCGTGGTTCATCACGGTTGGCTCTCCTGCGCGAGCGCGTCCATCGGTGTCCATGCCCGGGCGGCGAGCGTGGCGGCCAGCGCCCTGGGTGTCGCGAAGGTCATGCGGTGTCCTTCGTTCTGGCTGTCGACGCTGATGGGACCAGTTCGCCCGTCTGGGCCTCCACCTTGATGAGTGGACACCGGCCAACTGGGCGACATCCGCCTCGGACGGTTCCCTCGCAGTTGCCGCAGGTTCATGGCGGGCAGCCGAATATGTGTCTTTGTGGTGATCATCCGCTTCTTCCTGGACTCGGACCATTTAACACCATATACCCCGCCGGGGTATATGCACAGCAGCGGGTTGTTTTCTGTGTCGGGGCGCAGAGGCCGTGGCCTGGTGAGAACTAGGGCAAGGTCGGGTCGTGGGGGTCCGTCAGGATGGGTTTCCCCTGTTTCCGTGGTTCATCCACAGCATCATGGCGCCCATCATGGCGAGGCAGCCCAGGGCGTAGAGGAGGCCGCCGGCGCCGAGGCCGCCGGCGGCGATGAGCATTCCGATGACGACGAGCATGGGCACGCACATGAGCCACATCAGCCAGCCGTGCCCGTGCCCGGGGCTGGGAGCCGGGGTCTCGGGTGTGGGTGTCTGGGTAGGTTGCGTGAACTGTGCGTAGTCGTTGGACGGTGAGTGCCGCGTGGCCATGGTGGGTCTCCTTCGTATGTTCGTCCCGGGCCGTTTGCCCTGTGTCTTCAGACTCGTCGCCCGATGTGGCGGTATGGCCTTGGGTTGATGAAGGGTGGGTCAAGATGTCGGCCGGGTCACTGGACGACGACTTCGGTGGTTGCTCCGGCATCGGTGGTGCGAAGGACCTTCCCGTCGACGACAACGATGATCTCGACCTTGCCGTCAGTGGTGCGCTCGGCGAACAGGGAATCGGCGGTGCCGATGGTGTCGGGGTGCAGGGTCCAGGTCGTGCCGGCGTCGTCACTTGTCGCCAAGCGTCCAGCGCTGGTGGTGGTGACGATGGTCTGCTCGTCTGCCCACGCGACCAGCACCGCGGTCTCCGGTGGCGTGAGCTTCTGCCAGGTCGCTGCGTCGTCAGTGCTGAGGAGCAGGCCTGCAGCGGTCGTGGCCAGGAGAGTCCCGGAGGTGGGTGAGGCGGCCAGTGCCCGGGGTGGGGCGGCGATGCTGCGGTCTGTCCAAGAGCGGCCGTCCGTGCTGGTGCGCAGGGTCCCGTCGAATCCGGTCACGCCCTTGGGTCCGACGGTGAGGGCATGGAAGTCGGATTCTCCACCTCGCGAGGTGACCTGCCAGCTGAGGCCGCCATCGGCGGAGGTGATGAGCCCGACCGGCTGAGGCAGATCGACCCCGATGCCCGGATGGCCGGAGGCGTAGAAGGTGCCGTTGGGCCCGACAGCGAAGCCCATCAGGTCGATGATCGGCCCGTTCTGGCTCAGCTCGCCCTTGACATGACGGAAGAGCCCTTCGTGGGTGGCCAGCAGTAGCTCGCCAGTCTCCGGGTCTCGCGCAACGGCGTGGATGTGAGTGATGGCGATCGGCGCGTTCGACTCATCCGCTTCCGATGGAGGGCTTGAAGCCGTCCCGGCAGGTCGGGAGCCGGATGCGTCCGGCGCGGTCGTAGCCACGCAGGCGGACAGACCACCGAAGGCGAGGACCAGGGCACCGGCTGACAGCGCCCGCAGCACTGGCCCGTTCACTTGGCATACTCCAGGGCGATCATCATGCCAGCCTCGGCGTGGTAGATGTTGTGGCAGTGGATCATCCAGTCGCCCGCGTTGTCGGCATCGAGGTCGATCGCGAAGGACTGCATCGGCGCCATCAGGACGGTGTCCTTGCGCAGACCAGAGGGCAGCGCGAACGTGTGACCGTGCAGGTGCAGCGGGTGGGTCATCATCGTCATGTTGACGGCGTTGATCCGCAGCCGTTGCCCGGCCGTGACGGTGAGGGGTTCGTTCTTCCCGAACGGGGCCCCATTGATGCCCCACCGGTAGGGCTTCATCGAGCCCTGGAGATTCAGGTCGACGGTCGCATCCGGTGCCTTGGCGGGCAGCTTCGCGGACTCCGCCGGCTGCAACTGGGAACCGATCAGCACCTGCCCGGACAACTCGGGTGGGGTGACATCCGCACCGGGCGCGGCACCGCCCGCGGTGCGGACCAGGGCCATGGCCTGGCCGCCGCTGGTCTTGCCGAACGGCCTGGCCACCAGCGGGAAAGCCCCGTCCTTGAGGGTGACGACCGCGTCGTAGCGTTCGCCCATCCCGATGTAGAAGGCATCGACCTCGCTCGGCTGGACCGCATGCCCGTCGGTGTGCGTGATGGTCATCCGGTGCCCGCCCAAAGCGACGGTGAAGATCGTGTCGGAGGCAGCGTTGATGATCCGCAGCCGGACCTTCTGGCCGGGTTTGGCGGTCAGGACCTCGGGATCGGTGGGGGGTCTGCCGTTGACCAGGAAGAACGGGTATGTGACATCGCCGGCGTCGCCCCACGGCCCGGCACCCATCGACATCCCGCCCATCGAGCCGTGGTCCATCCCGCCCATGTCGCCGGAGGATGCGGTGCCGCCGTCGGCGATGAGCTTCTTGAGCACGGCGTCGGGGGTGGTGCCGGTCCCGTCGATCCAGTCATCGAGGACGACGATCCACTCGGCGTCATATCCGCCTTGTTCGTTGGGGTCGTCGATCACCATCGGTGCGTATAGGCCGCGGTCGAGCTGGACGCCGACATGCGGGTGGAAGAAGTAGGTGCCGGGGTCGGGGACGGTGAACTCGTACACGTACTGGGCGCCTGGCTTGACCGGGTCCTGGGTCAGGCCAGGGACCCCATCGGCGGCGTTGCGCAATCGGATGCCGTGCCAGTGGATGGTGGTGTCCGCGGGCAGCTGGTTGTCCAGCGTGAGCCGTAGGAAGTCACCCGCGGTCGCCCGGACCAAAGGCCCGGGGGCGACGTCTCCGTATGCCCAGGTCGACACCTGCCGTCCGCCCAGGTCGAGGGTGACCGGTTTCGCTGTGAGGGTCTTCTCGATCAGTTTCTGCCCCGGGGACGGCGGGATCGGGGTCGGCGTGCCGAACGTACGGGACGGCGTACCGGTAGACCCGGGCGATGATGTACAGGCGGCTAGGGCCGCGGTCGCGGCGACACCCAGGCCGCCGAGCAGGACGTTGCGGCGGGACAGTAGGGGCGAGGTCATGATGCCTTTCCGGGTCGGGGAGAGAGAGTCAGTGGCCGTCGGCGATCAGACGGCGACGCTGTTCGTACTCCTCGGGGGTGACCTCGCCACGGGCCAGGCCTTCCTTGAGCAGGGTCAGCGGGTCCGGGCGGTCAGCCCCGGCGGTCTTGCGATCACGTCCGGGAAGCAGTGCCCGGACAACCAGGACGATGACGAGCCAGAACGCGAGAGCGCCGCTCCCCATGACCAACCACATCCACCATTCCATGCCGTAGCCCCACATCATGAGCGTGCTCCTTGCCATTGCCGTCGTCGTGAACCCAGTGGTGTCGACACGATCCATCCTGTGCGGTGTAGGTCGTGATCAGACTCTCGCTGAGTTGAGGTTTGACGAAGATCCGGGACGCGCTACCGACGAGGCGGCGTCGACAGCACGGGTGGGCGAGAACGGTGGGAGAGAATGTCGAGTGTGAGCACCACACACCCAACCCCCGGACCAAGTGTTCTCATCATCGAGGATGAGAAGACTCTCGCCGGGATGATCGGCGCCTACCTGTCCCGCGCCGGGTACCAGGCTCGCGTCGTGCACACCGGACCGGAAGGGGTGCAGGCGGTGCGTGATCAGACGCCCGACGTGGTGATCCTCGACCTCGGGCTGCCCGGACTCGACGGCATCGAGGTGTGCCGCCAGATCCGCACTTTCACGGACTGCTACGTCATCGTCGTCACCGCCCGCAAGGATGAGATCGACACCCTCATCGGCCTGTCCGTCGGCGCCGACGACTACGTCACCAAACCGTTCAGTGTTCGCGAGCTCGTCGCGCGGGTTCAGACCGTCCTGCGCCGACCCCGCACCGGCACGTCCCGTGCCCATCGTCAGGAGCCGGTGTGGGTGTTCGGGGAACTTCACGTGGACTCGGTTGGCCAGCAGGTCCACCTCGCCGGTGATCCGGTGGCGCTCACCCCCACGGAAAGAGACCTACTGATGACACTCGCCGGACGGCCCGCCATGGCCTTCTCCCGCCGCCAGCTGATCGACGAGGTCTGGGGCGACGACTGGGTCGGTGATGAACACCTGGTCGATGTCCACATCGCCCACCTCCGCCGAAAGCTCGGCGATGACCCGGACACGGCCCGCTACATCAGCACCGTGCGCGGCATCGGCTACCGGATGGGCAAGGGATGAACACCTCACCCGGCGCCCATGCGTCCCACGGCCTCGCGTCCCGACTGCTGGCCGGGCAGTCGATCGTCCTCGTTGCCGGCGCCCTCACCGCCGGACTGGTCGCCACGATCATCGGCCCCCCGATCTTCCACGACCACCTCCTCCAAGCCGGCCACCCGTCGAACTCGCCCGAGCTGGCCCATATCGAGATGGCCTACCGGGACGCCTCACTCATCTCGGTCGGCGTGGGGCTGCTCATCTCCCTGCTGGCCGCCACCGCAGTGACTTGGTTCCTCACCCGGCGTCTGCGACGCCCCCTGGACCAAGTAACCCACGCCGCCCGAGAGCTCAGCAGAGGCCACTACGCCACGAGGGTCCCACTGGTCGGTTCCGGCACCGAGTTGGAGACCCTCGCAACCGCGTTCAACACCATGGCGGCCCGGCTCGAAGGGGTCGAGGACACCCGCCGGCGGATGCTCTCCGACCTCGCGCACGAGCTGCGGACCCCGATCGCCACCCTGAGCGCCTACCACGAGGGCCTGCACGACGGCATCGCCTCCCTCGGACCCGACTCCCGCGCCGCCCTGACCGAGCAGACCGAGCGACTCACTCGGTTGGCCGACGACATCGACGAGGTCTCCACAGCCGAAGAAGGCCGCCTCGACCTCGATCTGCACGACCACGCCGTTGCCGACCTGCTCTGGGCCGCCCACGAAGGAATGCGAGAGCGCTACGCCGCCCAGGGCGTCAGCCTCGTCATCGACCCCACGGCGGCAGCAGGCCTCGCCGTGAAGGTTGACCGGCACCGCATCGGGCAGGTCCTGACCAACCTCCTGACCAACGCCCTCCGGCACACGCCACCCGGGGCGACCGTCACCGTCGCCGCCCAACGCGACGGGGCGGACGTCGGCATCAACGCCACCGACAACGGCGAAGGCATGA
>RRZT012416216.1_pt1 | contig 10969 bp, 11 predicted proteins | sample 2165551 | NCBI WGS metagenome assembly RRZT01 (sample SAMN10456910, study PRJNA506462) | wastewater metagenome | biome: wastewater; feature: sludge; material: wastewater sludge; isolation source: wastewater sludge with Escherichia coli K12::gfp cells carrying plasmid... | place: USA: Moscow, Idaho...
CCCGCCACCGACCATGAAGAAGAAACACGCTGCGGCCACGCCGCCCACCGCGTCCTCCACCAATCCGCTCGCCGACCTCGACCTGCGTCCCGGCCAGTCGATCGAACTGCTCAAGGCGCTGCACATCCTGACCCGCGACGGACGCCTCAACCAGGACACGCGACGCAAGCTCAAGCAGGTCTACCACCTCTACCAGTTCATCGAACCGCTGCTTGACGAGGCCTATGCACACGCCCCCGGCGGCGACCCGGTCCTCGTCGACCACGGCGCGGGCAAGTCCTACCTCGGTTTCATCCTCTACGACCTGTATTTCAAGGCGCGTTCGGGCGGCCGCATCTACGGCATCGAAACCCGGCCCGAGCTGATCGACGCCTCCCGCGAGCTGGCCGGGCGGCTCGATTTTGACCGCATGCATTTCCTCAACCTCTCGGTCGATGCATCGATCGCCGCACCCGAGCTGCCCGCCCGCGTCGAGGTCGTCACCGCATTGCACGCCTGCGACACGGCCACTGACGACGCGATCCGCTTCGCACTCGCCAAGCGCGCTGGAGCGCTGGTCCTCGTCCCTTGCTGCCAGGCCGAGGTTGCTGCCGAGTTGCGGCGGCTGAAGAACGAGTCGTTCGGAAAAACCGCGTTGTCCGAACTCTGGCGCCACCCGATTCACACCCGCGAATTCGGCAGCCAGGTCACCAATGCCCTGCGTTGCCTGCAGCTCGAAGCCAGCGGCTATCAGGTGACGGTCACCGAACTCGTCGGCTGGGAGCACTCGATGAAGAATGAACTCATCGTCGCCCGCCACACCGGGCGCCCCCGTCGCGATGCCCTGGAGCGCCTCGAAGCGGTACTGCACGAACTCAACCTCGACGCCCTGCGCTCGCGTTTTGCTCCGGCGCCCTGGCACGACACCAAGGAATGAACATGGAAGCCTGGTTGGCTCGCATTCTCGGTTTGCTCTGCGCGCTCGGCGGCTGGGGATTGCTCTGGACGTTCGGCGCCCTAATCACCGTGCCCTGGCACGAAGGCCGCCTCCTGGCGCTCAACCGCGCCGAACTGCAGGCTGTCGGCGTACCGCTGCTGATCGGGCTGGCCGTGGTCTGTGGCGCTGTGCACATCTTCGCCATCGCCGACCGCAAGGAGCGCCCCTCGCTCTATGCCTGGGAGCGCGCCGCGTTGCTGCTCGCCGGGCTGGCGGCTGCGCTGGCCGGCGGCACTTGGGCGCTCGCGCGTCTGGCCTGAAGGCAAACCCCGCCCTGACCAGTCAAGGCCAAACGCGACTACCCGCCAGACGCCCGGGCTCTCCGGACGGCGCCCCCGATCGCAAGGGGCGCGGCTTCAGGCCGTCGTATTGACGCGGGTCCCGACGGTCTGCCCCTGGGCATTGACCGTCGGCGCAGCCCGCCGCGCCTCGGCGCGAGCCTGCTCGGCAGCCGCGGCCTCGTTCGCCGCTTGCGTCTGCTGGCTGCGCTGCGCCTGACGCGCCTCTTGCGCCCGCGTTGACTGTTCGGACTGACGGGCCTCGCGCGCCAAGCGCTCGCTCAGACCTGCAGCCTCGTCCTGCTGCGTCGCGGCGCTATTGGCGCCAGTGCTACGGCCGACCGACGCATTTTGCGCCGGTTGAACGGCGTTCACATCCATGTTCATGCTCCTCGACAACCCGTTGGGAACACCGGTCACGCGCTAGAGCGCACTCCCAACGCCATTCCCAGCATAGACCAAAGCGGCCCCGAGCGCAGCCTGGAAGCCCGGATCAAAAGGACGGAGGAGGACAAAACAGCACCTGGGCTGCTATGCTTAGCCCCTTGCTGTTGTTCTGTTTCTGTCGCTCATTTCTCCGCACGCCCCCTTCGTTCCGCCCCGGCCCGACCTGCATGCCAGCCTCGCGTCTCCGCCTCATCACCGTTGCCGTCGTCATCAGCACCCTGTCCATGCTCGTTGCCGGGGTCTGGGCCGGTCTGTGCCGCCTGGAAGATCACTGGCGCGAACGCATCGCCGCCGCGCTCGGTCCTTATGGCTCGGCCGATGAAATCCGGCTCGGGTTTTCGGGTATCACGCTCGAACAGTTGCGCATCGGCCACCCCGAACGTCCGGCCGCCGACGTCCTGACGGCCCGCCGCGTGCTGCTCAGCCCCGATTATTCCGACCTCCTGTTCGGCCGGTTCACACTCGAGCGAGTCCGCATCGAAGGCGGTCAGGTCAGCCTGCGCCGTCTCGTCGAGGGTTGGGATCTGCCGCTGCCCGACCCGACCACGCCCGCCGAAACCCTCAGCCTTCCATCGCCTGCGCCCGTCGCCACGGGCAGCGAGCGCAGCGCCAAGCCCGACGCGGAGAAGAGCGGACGCACCTCGCTGCGCATCAAACGCCTGGAGATGGTGGACTCCAGCCTTGAGCTGAGCGACTTCGTCGTCACCCGCCCGACGCACCGCATCGAACTGGAAAACCTCGACCTGAAACTCGCCCCGCTACAGTTGCCCGACCTGGGTGACAAGACCCACCTGACCCTCACGGCGACGGTCGGCGACGCGCCCGCGGCGGGCTCGGCAAACTCAGCGAGTTCAGTCTTCCTCGACGGTTACTTCGTTCCGCGCGAACGTGAATACGGCTTCCAGCTCCGCTTGCGCCAGGTCGAATTGGCCGCGATCCAGCCTTACATCGCCCGGGGCCGCCTGCCCTTCGCCTCCGGCCGTATCGACCTCGAGATCAACGCCGACTGTCGCGACAACCGCCTGCGCGCGCCGGGCAACCTCGCCCTTTACGATCTCAAGCTTGGCGGCTCAGGTGCTGAACGCCTGTCGTCGGCCCAGCGTTTCGCGGCGCAACTCGCGCTGCGCGAAAGCAACGGCCGACTGTCCACGCGTTTCAATGCCGAAGGACGCTGCGACGAGCCGCTGCTGAGCCTCGACTACAACCCGCAGAGCCGCCTCGCCAAGGCCCTGTTCCGCAGCCTGGACCTCAGCCTCGACGAACTCGCCCGGGCACTCGGCGCCGAACACCGGCACTAAACACGCTCGAAGCGCTCAACCCGCAGCGCCGAAAAAGCACTGCGGAACGACACGTACCGTCGTCTCGCGACCGGCGATCAAATACTCGCCGTCCTGCACCGTGCAGTGCAGGCTCATCGAACGTTCGGCGAGCGCGGCCAGCGCCTCGCACTCCGCCGCAGTGATGCGCATCACGCGCAGATTGCCCTGCTTTTCCAGCGCCGCGCGGCTTTGCGTCCACCACACGTCGGCAGCCTTGTCGCCGTAGGCAAAGACGACCACCTCGGCGGCACGGCCGCAGGCCTTGCGCACCTCGCGCTCGTCGGGCAATCCGACCAGAATCCACTGCTCGACCGCCCCGGTCAGGTCGCGACGCCAAAGGTCGGGTTCATCATCGGTCGACAGGCCGCGCCCGAACGCCAGCGCCGGATCGGCGCAACCGGCGAAGGCCAGCAGCCGGACCATCATCCGCGCGTCGTTTTCCGAGGGATGACGCGCCAGCGTCAGATTAAAGGTGTCGTACAGGTTGCGATCGAGATCGGCAAGCGCCAACTCGACCTTGAAGATGGTTGCCTTGAGGGCCATTGAACCGCCAAAAAAACGCGTCGACCGACCTTGGGAGGGGGCGCCGAGCGTAGGAACTTGCCGACGTACGCCGCGCAGTCCATGCCGCGATTGCATCCGCCGCCCCATTCGCATTCATCGGCGCATCCCGAAAGTCCGCCGGAATGGATGAAACCGGCGTCGCCGCAGCGAGCCGTGCCAACCCCGCGCTCCAGGCCAAAACACGACCGATACATTTGCTTACATGACGCAAGAGTGGCGCAATGTGGGCACGCGGGAAGGCCGTTATACTAGCGGAAATTTCCTTTCGGGCCACGCCGCAATGCCTTGCCGTTCCCTTCCCGGCGCCGTGTTTTCCCGCCGCCCCTACCGCTGCCTGCTCCTGGCGGCGCTCGTTCCGGCGGTCGGTGCGCACGCTTTCACGGGCCCCGATCCTTTTTCCACCGAAGCGATGACGCCGCCGCCGGCGCGTCTGAACCTCCCCGAACGTCCCGACTTCGTGCCCTGCCAGTCCCCGGCGGCCGACACCGTCTACGACGTGCTCGAGGTCGTCGACCTGGCCCTCTGCCGCAACCCCAAGACCCGCCAGGCCTGGGCTACGGCGCGGGTACAGGCGGCACAGGTCGGCAGCGCTCTCGGCGACTACCTGCCCAACCTCGACGGCAAAGCGGTCAGCAACCGCGTTCAGATCGACGGCGATCGTCGTGGCACGATGCGCCAGGAAAACGCCGCGCTCACCCTGTCCTGGCTGCTCTACGATTTCGGCGCCCGCTCGGCCAACCTCGAAAACGCCCGCCAGTTGCTCGCTGCAGCCAGCCACAGCCTCGACGCGACGGTGCAGAGCGTGTTCCTCGCTGCCCTTCAAAGCTACTACAACGCCCAGGCGACGCGCGCCGCGGTCAGTGCCGCGATTGAATCCGAGAAAGCCAGCCGAGAAAGCCTCACCGCCGCCGAAACGCGCTACCGCGTCGGCACGGCGACCCCGGCCGACCGCTTGCAGGCGCAGACGGCCTGGTCGCAGGCAACGCTTGCCCGCATCCGCGCCGAAGGCGCGCACCAGACCGCGCTCGGCACCCTGGCCAACGTCATCGGGCTTGATGCCGGCCAACCCCTGCGCCTCGCCGAAACCGCCCCGCCGCGCCTCGACCCGGGCTTCGAGCGCAGCATCGAGGCGCTGATCGAACAGGCGCGCGCCAGCCGGCCCGACCTCAAGGCCGCCGAAGCCCAATACCAGGCTGCGCGCGCCAACATCGACGCGATCCGGGCCGACGGGCTGCCGAAACTCAGCCTCGGCGCCGGGCCAACCTGGCAGAACCTCGACGGTGCTCATACGCACGGCAACAGCGTCGGCCTGACATTGACCCTGCCGATCTTCTCCGGCTTTGCCACCACCTATGCCGTGCGCAAGGCCGAGGCCCAGGCCGAGGCGGTTTCCGCGCAGCACGAAGACCTGCGCCTGCAGGTGGCGCTCGACGTCTGGACGGCGTACCAGAACCTCACCACGGCGACCCAGACGGTGCGCACCACCGCCGACCTGCTGGCCAGCGCCGAGCAGTCCGAACGTGTCGCGCTGGGCCGCTACAAGGCCGGCGTCGGCAACATCCTCGACGTCCTCAACGCCCAGAGCGCACTTGCCTCAGCCCGCCTGCAACGCATTCAGTCGCTGCTCGACTGGCATGTGTCGCGCGCGACGCTGGCTCGCGCCGTCGGCGCCCTCGACAACCGCCTGCTCCTCCCGCCCGGCGAAAGACCCGCCCCATGAAAGCGAAGAACAGTACCCTCATCCTCCTCGCCGCGCTCGTCCTGGCCGTGCTGGCCACCGCGTACGGCCTGCTGCGCGCCTTCAGCCAGCCCTCACTTGAGGAGCGCTACCGTCTGCAGACCATCGACAAGGGCGACATCACCCAGAGCGTTTCGGCCAACGGCACGCTCAACCCGGTGGTGCTGGTCAACGTCGGCACCCAGGTTTCCGGCACCGTGACCCGGCTGTTCGTCGATTTCAACGACAAGGTCGAGAAAGGCCAGCCCTTGCTCGAACTTGATCGTTCGCTGTTCGAGGCCCAGTCGCGCCAGTCTGAGGCCAGCATCGGCAACGTCGCGGCGACGCTCGACCTGGCCCGCGCCAACGAGGCCCGGATGCAGGCCCTGTTCAAGGAGGAATACGTCTCGCGGCAAGAACTCGACCAGGCCATCCAGGCGCGCCGCTCGGCCGAAGCCCAGTTGCGCCAGGCCCAGGCCGCCGCCGACAAGGACAAGGTCAACCTCGGCTACACCGTGATCCGCTCGCCGGTTTCCGGCATCGTCGTCGACCGGGTCATCGACCTCGGCCAGACGGTCGCCGCCAGCTACCAGACGCCGACCCTGATCAAGATCGCCCAGGACCTCTCCGAAATGCGCATCGACTCGAGCTTCGCCGAGGCCGACGTGGGCAAGATCAAGGAAGGCCAGAAGGTCCGCTTCACCGTCGACGCCTTCCCCGACCGCCAGTTCAGCGGCGAAGTGCAGCAGATCCGCCTGAACCCGACCAATGTGCAGAACGTCGTCACCTACAACGTGCGCGTCTCCTTCGACAACGCCGACCATGTCCTGCTGCCAGGGATGACGGCCTACGTCACGATCGCCGTCGCCCAGCGCAAGGATGTGCTGCAAGTGCCCAATGCGGCACTGCGTTTCAAACCCTCGGACGCCGAACGCGAGAAGGAAGAAAAAGCCGCCAAGCCGGCCAGCACCAGCCGGTCGAACAACGGCACCGCACCGGGCAGCGGCGAAGGGCGCGGACGCAAGCGCGACCTCTCGAGCGGCACGGTGCATGTCATCGACGGCAAGACCATGCGCGCGGTCAGCGTCCAGATCGGCATCACCGACGGGCGCAACACCGAGATCACCGGCGGCGACCTCAAGGTCGGCGACCGCGTCATCGTCGGCGACAATCCGACGCAGGCGGCAAGCAAGCCGAGCAGCGTCGGCGTGCGCCTGTTCTGAGGCCGGCATGATGCAACCGCCTTTCCCGCAGAACCCCGCGCGATGAGTACGCCGATCGCCCCCGACCGCGACGACGTCATCCGCGTCGCCGGCCTCGGTAAATCCTACGTCACCGCCGCCGGCCTGTTCCCGGCGCTGAAGGGCGTCGACCTCAGCATCCGCCGCGGCGAATACGTCGCCATCATGGGCCCGTCGGGCTCGGGCAAATCGACCTTCATGAACCTGCTCGGTTGCCTCGACACGCCGACCATGGGTGACTATTTCCTCGTCGGGCGCAATGTCGCACAGATGCACGGCGACGAACTCGCCATCCTCAGAAATCGCACCATCGGCTTCGTCTTCCAGGGTTTCAACCTTCTGCCGCGCATGAGCCTCGAGGACAACGTCGCCCTGCCGCTCGTCTACGCTCACGTCGAACGCGAGGAGCGCCGCGCCCGCGCCCGGCAGATGCTGGCCAAGGTCGGCCTCGACGGCTACGCGGCATCGCTGCCTTCGCGCATTTCGGGCGGCCAACAGCAGCGCGTGGCGATTGCCCGGGCGCTGATCAACGCGCCCAGCCTGATCCTCGCCGACGAGCCGACCGGCAACCTCGACAGCCACACCAGCGAAGAGATCATGGGCGTCTTCGGCCAGCTCAACGCCGAGGGCATCACCATCGTCCTCGTCACCCACGAGGCCGACATCGCCGCGCACACCAAACGCCAGGTACGCTTCCTCGACGGCCTGATCGTCAGCGATGCCCCGACGCCGGGCAAGGAGGGCGCGCCATGCTAAGGCCGATGCTCGGCGAAGCCTGGCACGCGATGGGCGCCAACCGCCTGCGCACGGCGCTGACCATGCTCGGGATGGTGATCGGCGTCGGTTCGGTGGTGTTGATGATGGCCATCGGCCAGGGTGCGCAGTACGCCGTCGCGCAGACCATCAGCACCATGGGCAGCAACCTCTACGTCATCATCTCCGGCTGGACCCAGCAAAGCGGCGTACGCACCGGCAGCGGCTTCGGCTACACGCTCAAGATCGGCGACGCCGACGCCATCGGCGAACTCGACGACATCACCCAGGTCGCCCCGGTGCACCAGGGCACGCAACAGGTGGTTTACGGCGCCAAGAACTGGAGCACCGCCGTGGTCGGCACCACGCCCTCTTACCTCGACGCGCGCTCGTGGGCGCTCTCGGGCGGCTACGGCTTCGACGAAACCGACGTTCGCTCGGCGACGCGCGTCGCCGTGGTCGGCATCACGGTGGTCGAAAACCTCTTCGAGCCGGGCGAAAATCCGATCGGCAAGACCATCCGCATCAACAACACGCCGTTCGAGATCATCGGCACGCTCGGCGCCAAGGGCCAGAACCTCGACGGCCGCGATCAGGACGACACCATCCTGGTACCGCTCACCACCGCCCAGCGCAAACTCTTCGGGGTGCGCTTCGCCGGTTCGGTGCGCTCGATCATCGTCCAGGCCGCGTCGGCCGAAGCCATGCCCGGGGTGGAAAAATCGGTCACCGCGCTCTTGCGCCAACGCCACCGCCTGCGCGACGACCAGGACAACGATTTCTACATCCGCAACCTCGCCGCCGCCGCTGACACCGCCGCCGAAACGACGCGCGTGATGTCGCTGCTGCTCGGCGCCATCGCTTCGGTGTCGCTGCTCGTGGGCGGGATCGGGATCATGAACATCATGCTCGTTTCGGTCACCGAGCGAACGCGTGAAATCGGCATCCGCATGGCCATCGGCGCCCGCCAGAAGGACATCCTGACCCAATTCCTGCTCGAAGCGATCATGATTTCGATCACCGGTTGCTTCATCGGCCTGGTGCTCGGCATCGGCGGCGCGCTCTTGATCAACGCGCTGACCGACATGGTCATCGTCATTTCCGGCGGCTCGGTGCTGGTCGCCTTTGCCGTCGCCGCCGGCGTCGGCGTCTTCTTCGGTTTCTACCCGGCGCGCAAGGCCGCCGCCCTCGACCCGATCGAAGCACTACGCTACCAATGACCCCATAGGCCCCGCCATGCCCATCTACCGCCTCGGCGACCTCGCCCCCGACCTCGACCCGGAAAGCTGGGTCGCCCCCGACGCCAACGTCATCGGCCAGGTGCGGCTCGCGCGCAATGCCTCGGTGTGGTGGAATGCCACGCTACGCGGCGACAAGGACGCCATCTCGATCGGCGAGGAAAGCAACATTCAGGACGGCAGCGTCCTGCACACCGATTTTCACCTTCACCTCACGGTCGGCCGCCAGGTCACCGTCGGCCACATGGTCATGCTGCACGGATGCACGATCGGCGACCGCTGCCTGATCGGCATCGGCGCGGTGATCCTCAACCGCGCCCGGATCGGCAACGACTGCCTGGTCGGCGCACACACGCTGGTGCCCGAAGACAAGACCTTCCCCGACCGTTCGCTGATCCTCGGTTCGCCGGCGCGCCTGGTGCGCACCTTAAGCGACGAGGAGGTCGCCCGTCTGCCGGGCAGCGCCGAACGCTACGTCCGCAACTGGCAGCGCTACCGCCAGGAGTTGATTCCGTGCTGAACGCCCGCCGCATCTCCCTTTCCCCCCCGATCCAGAGCCCTCCGAAGCAAACGCATGCCTGACCCCGACCCTAGCCCCGCGCCGTCCGGCGCTTCCAGTCCGAAGGTTTCCCTCAACGCAGCCCTCGCCCGGCTGATTGTCGTCCAGATCTGCATCCACGCCTGCATGGCCGGCATCCGCATGGCCGCGCCGCTGCTGGCCTTGCGCCAGGGCTACAGCGCCGTCGCAGTGGGCGTCCTGCTCGCCCTTTTCTCGCTCACCCAGGTTTTTCTTTCGATCCCCGCCGGGCGCTTCGCCGACCGGCACGGCCTCAAGCGGCCGGTTCGGATCAGCATCTGTTGCACCGTCTTCGGCGCCGTCCTCGCCGCCGTATGGCCGACGTATCCCGTGCTCTGCTTTGCCGCACTGCTCACCGGCGGCTCGACCGGAGCAGCACTGATTTCACTGCAACGCCACGTCGGCTGCATGACGACCGACCCGACGCAGCTGAAAAAAGTCTTCAGCTGGCTGGCCATCGGTCCTTCGGTCTCCAACTTCCTCGGCCCCTTCACCGCCGGCCTGATGATCGACCATGCCGGCTTTCGCGCCGCCTTCGCCCTGATGGCCGTGCTGCCCGTGATCTCCTGGCTGCTCACCCGCCGCACGCGCGAACTGGCGCCGACCAAACCGCCGGCCGACGCCCGCCGCCAACGTTCCTGGGAGCTTCTGAAAGAGCCCCAGATGCGCCGCCTGCTGCTGATCAACTGGCTGCTTTCCTCGTGCTGGGACGTGCATACCTTCGTTCTGCCGGTGCTCGGTCACGAACGCGGCCTCAGCGCCTCGGTCATCGGCAGCATCCTCGGGGCCTTCGCCATTGCCGCAACGCTGATCCGTACCGTGATGCCGCTGGTTGCCGCGCGGATCAGGGAATGGGCGGTGATCGCCGGGGCGATGACCGCCACCGCTCTGCTTTTCGCCGTCTATCCGCTGCTGCACGCCCCGCTGGCGATGGGCCTGTGCTCGGTGCTGCTCGGCTTCGCACTCGGCTCGGTACAGCCGATGATCCTCAGCACCCTGCACCAGATCACCCCGACGCATCGGCACGGCGAGGCGCTCGGCCTGCGGATGATGACAATCAACGGCTCGAGCGTGATCATGCCGACCCTCTTTGGCACGCTCGGCACGCTGATCGGGATCAGCGGCGTGTTCTGGATCGTCGGCAGCGCGGTCGGCATCGGCTCGCACACCGCCTGGAGACTGCGCAAGGCGCTCGGAACGGAGCCCGTGGAAAAAAGCTAGGCCGGTGCTGCGGAACAGCGCCGGCCAGGAACCTTTTGTGCCAGTTCAATGTCATTGTCGCGTCTCGACACACAATGACTACGGAATCATGGCGCTCCCCCACATCCCGACCTATGCCGAGATCGCGGCGTTCCGCGACACACTCGTCAAAACCCGCAAGCAGCTGAGCAGCATGGAATTTGAAGCGAAGAAGGACACGCTGGTCCTCATGGAGTATCGCTGCCTGCGGGCGAGCCGAGCACTGGGCGCCCACCCCTACAGCGAACTGATGCGCCGTGCTCAAGCACAGGCGCGGCTCACCGCTTAAAACGCGACGCGCAAAAAAACGCGCCCGTCGTCTGACGGGCGCGCTGCACTGCCTGGTTACCTTTATTACGCCTCGGGCAGCAGGCGAACGCGCGCCTCGTCAAAGGCGATCGAAACGCGCGCCCCTTCAGGCTTGACGCGGTCTTCCGAGGGATCGTCGATCTGCACCAGGATTTCGCCGTACTCGGTGGCGACAAAACTCTCGACGCTCGAACCGAGATAGACGTTGGTCGACACCGTCCCGTCGCAGGCGCCTTCGCCGGGGGTACCCAGGCGCAGCGATTCGGGACGCGCCATCAGGAGCGCCCGATTGCCGGCCTGGGCCTCGACGC
>RRZT012453817.1_pt1 | contig 10968 bp, 8 predicted proteins | sample 2165551 | NCBI WGS metagenome assembly RRZT01 (sample SAMN10456910, study PRJNA506462) | wastewater metagenome | biome: wastewater; feature: sludge; material: wastewater sludge; isolation source: wastewater sludge with Escherichia coli K12::gfp cells carrying plasmid... | place: USA: Moscow, Idaho ...
ATGAAACAGTTATTGCTGCCAAAGAAGACGCTGAGCGTTATGGTATTGGTACTGAATCAGCTGAAGTGTTAAACAGTATGGTTGAATCTATCACTGTACTTGGTAAGAAAGACATAATCAAAAAAGCTTACTTATCATCACAGCGCTGGGTTTAATAAAATGAAGGCTGGTGAGTACATTTATTTATTCGGTTTTATTGTGTCATTTACTGGTGTTATTGTGATTCTTATTTTAGAATACATTCGCCATCATGCACTGATTCGCTCTATGCGCGTCAATCAATGTAAACCAATTGAATACATGATGTATCGATATGAGATTAATATTGCGGTGGGGTTATCAATTAACCGTAACCTAACCGCTAATAAGCAACTAGCCATTTTATATAAAAGCTACGCTGAGTTAATTGAGCGAACATTTGACCCCAATCACACAATCGCCATTGATGATTTCCACGAGTGTATGAAACAAGCAATCACCGTGAAAAGTGGTATTCATGAAAAAATACTCAATGTCTTTAATGATGACATTCATGATGCTGTAAAGAACACGCTTAGTAGAACTAAATACAATCACAATGTTATATTCAATCCCCGTGAGGCTAGTATTTTTATTCAAGAATGGTTAACGCTTAATAACGTTAAAATTTAAACGGCATAAAAAAAAATGGTTAGCATTGTCTAACCATTTATGCCATTGTTAAAAAAATTCACTTATACAATATTAATATGATACACGCGTTATATAATTTTGTCGACGATATATAACTGCGTTCCTATTTTAGTCGACTGGAGAATAAATATGAAACTTGTAAACCGCATGATTAATAAGTTCGACAATCTACCCTATGAAAAAACAATTGTCTTTTCGAAAACAATGGAACCTCGACCATTGACCGAGAAAAGCGATAACCATCAGTATTACTACCCTGGTGATATACTGGTGTCCTGTAAGCGCGGGATCTTTAAGAAAAACGAGCTCGATGTATTGGTCGCTAGTGAGGAAGCAGGTTGGGTTCGTGTTCGACCAACCGTTAGAGTCGACTGGCTACAGAACCTACCAAGCATTTATTTAGATTGGCTTGAGAACATGTCAAACTCCGAACCGCTAAGCGTGTTGCCCAGCTATCCCTTAAATGTGGTTGTTGAAGAGAACATGTTATACAACTTTTTCTACGAACTACCCAGTGATATCATTGATATGCTTGCACTGAACCTTAATAATCAAGTAATTCAATGCAATCAAATCCCCAATGACAAAATTGCGGGTAAATTAATCAATGCTTGCTATAACAAGAAAAGCATTTACTGTTATACACACAGCATGATTGACAAGATGTTTGAAGGCGTTAACAACACACCCGTTGTTGAAAAATTTAAAAAGCAGTTGTTTGAAGAAGCATTTAAAATGGCAGATATCTCTCAGTATGTCTGGTATCGGTCATCTAAACTACCAACTGTAATGTCCGTTGCAGTCTATGAATGTAATCACGACGATGTGATGTTCAGACGTTATAATGAACTCTGTCTAATCCATAAGGATGGTCGAGTTGAATTCTTATCATTACGCAGCCTTATCGAAAATTTAGATTTAGATAACGTTGAGTATGTTAGTGTCCCGGTTAATATCCCTAGCGATGTTGACCGAGTCATCAATGTCATCTACGGTACTCATATCGTGGATGGTAAAACCATCGGTGTTAAATGGAAGCTATATAAACGGTAAATATTTACACCTCTTTCCAATAATGTGTCGAGAAATTGACACTTAATTCAATTTAACTTAATTTAACTTAATGGAGAACCCCATGACAACTAAATATGAACAACTTAGTGAAGCCGCTGTAGTTGCAAAAGACCACATCGATTACGGTGCTGGTGTTATCACAATTAATCCTGAAGGTGTATCAGCCGTTGCACAGCATCTTGGTGCTGACCTTGATGCTATTAAGAAAGCACAAACTGATTCAACCGCAATTGGTGCAGCATTAATGATGGCAAGTGGTCAGCGTGCGTTCGAAGAAATGATGAACGATAAAAACATCACGGCAATTACCAGTGAGTACAATGTCGGCAATGAAACATACAGTCACACGCACTTAGCCACCGATGAAGTGTTAGTCAAAAGCGGTAGCGATGAAACTCGCACCGTTTACTTCAACACTAAATCAACAGTCACTAACTCATCAGGTGAAGACTATCTGAAACATGTTCGTAACAAACTGCGTAAGCTTGACCGTGAAGGTTTAGGCGATGGCGAATAATAAGTAATACTAAACTAAATAAAAAGGTTGAGATTTTAACCTCAACCTTTTTTTATGACGTAACTCCAACGAGGAAAAAAAATTATGCTTAAAATACTTAAACGCCTTACTGCAAAATCAACCATAAATAATACTACACCACCTGTTGATATGTTACCGCTGGATGATAAATCAACAAGCGATGTGTTATCAAAGATTACAGCGATGCTGGGTGATATCAAAAATGACCCTTTTATTATCAATGCAAATGGTAACATCACAGAACAGCGTTGCGATGTATTACTAAACCAGCTAAAACGTGAAGCTGCGTATGCACGTGTTAATGCGTTACCATCATGGTTTGACACGGTAGGTGCATTACCAACCGTTATGGACTGTGTATGTGAGATTAATGAAACAGCTGAAGCTGCTCGCTACTCGGTTACCTATTGGGTTGTTTGGTTTAATGATGGTTCAGCGCAAGCTTACCAACCTATTCAAAATAAAGGGTTACTGCGAACAGGTCGGGAAATCATTCGACTCAATGACCCCGCAGAACCTATGCCAGAACGTGTTACACGCGCTATGAAAATTACGGTGGGTGTAAGCTTAGTTGATAACTTCCTACGTGGGTTTCGCTGGGAATTATTTGTTACCCCAATTTAAAACGACATAAAAAAGAGAATCATTAGACTCTCTTTTTTTTATGCTCTTTTTTTTTAGTTCGATGTGGTTGCACTCGGACTCATTGCAACTTTGGCAGCGCGCGCCATACCTTCTTCATAACCCGCTTCTTTTTGGTTAAGAACGTCACCAGTAATACCTTCAATGAATGAAGGACGGTAAGTTGGGTTTGAACCAGTAATTGACATTGAACGCAAGATGTTAGTTGCCCATTTGTTGATAGCAATACCAGTCATTGCAATACCACCGAATTTGATTTCAAATTCAGAAGATTCGCCACCAGCGGTTGCATCCATTTTACCTTCAATTGTCACCAAGTCATCTTGTGGGAATTGGTTAAACACGTACCAAGCTTTTTCAATATGACGCCAAGTGGGGTCTGGTTCAAAGTACAGTGTTGAGAACGAGTAGAAATCAGGCAACATGTCAGTTGGGTAAGTTGAGTTAGATGAACTTGGATTGTACTGGTCCATCGTAATCACGTTTGGATAACCAGTTTCTTCATCCATCATCAACATTGAAACATAGTTATCCCAGAACCATGCCCAAGGACGACCATATTTATCAAACGACGCGTGTGATACATCAGTTTGACCACGGGTAACTTGGGTTGGTACTTTGAACTTTTCACCAGCGCGACCAAAATCTTTTTCATCAACCGCAACAGTCAATGTTTTATTTAAGCCGCTAATTGATGTGGTGTGGGTTTCAACGAATGCTTTAAGCATACCACGCCATTGGTCAGGATTGGGTAGGAATTTAAACCCTTCAGGTACGGTTACTAAACGCGCGATTAAGCGACGTGAAACGTACTGCGTTGAGTTCTGCCATGCTTCATAATCAACGAGGTGACCAAACTGACCACCACGTCGAACATCCACCATTGGCATGGTACGACCACGGGCAAAGCCCGGGTCTTTTAAAATATCACTATTGATACGATTAATTCCCATGAGTTAATTCTCCGATTGTTACTGTTGATCGCCGACGTAATCAGACATACGACGAGCGACGATTTTGGTTGTATTAACAGTCTTCATGTTATTTGAATAAATGTCAATTACAGTTTCCCATGAATAGCCACGTAGGATATCATTGGCACTGAATGTGGTTTTTGGGATGATAACGAAACGGTCATCAAAGCGCCCTTTGGTCAATTCGGTAATTTCTTTGTCTGACTCTTCAGCGAACTTCTGAGTATTGAACTTACCATTACCAACGAGTTTACGATAAACGATTTCAGCCACACGTTCAAGGTATGAACATGCCATAACCGTAAATAGGTTATTAAGCACCGAGGTGTCATCTGGATATACGGTTTGGAACGCTGGGAAGAATAGTGATTGGCGGTCAAAGAACTGAACCCAAATTGCACCTGCTTTCCAACTTTCGTTATAAACCTGCGGTGACTGATAGGTTACATTGACGGTTTCAGGGTCAAAGAATGTATCAATGTTGCGTGGGTTTTCATCGAACGCATATTCATTACGCCAGATACCATCCGCTGAACCCATGTATGCTGAAACGAGCGCAGCCAATGAGAACGTAAATGGTAAACGCTCTTGGTATGAACCACTAATTGGAATACCAGAACGGGTTGGGATAATACAACGACAAGCTTGTGTGCCGAAGATTTCTGATTCGGGATATAAACTTGCAGCCGTTGATAGCTGTGATGCCATTGTAACTTCTTCAGCAGCAGTTAGTGTACGTGCTTTGATGAACTTGGTTTTATTCGCATTATAATCGTAAATGCGATGCGTGCCCAAAAACACGTTAACGCGTTTATGACGACCCATTGGTTTTAGCATTGATAGTTTGGTATCCAAACTAAATCCTGAATCCCAAAGTGTTGAGAATGGGTAACGCGCTGAATCAAAGATTGGATTGGTTTCAACATAGGTGTTATCACACCAGTCGCGAACCGCTTCATCAAATTGACGGGCTAATTCAAGTTTATCCACAACACCCATTAGCATTGGGAAACCATCAGAACCACCTGAAGCATACACAGTGATATTGCGTCCAAAACGAATGCCGCCAAATTTAACACTTGAGGTTAAATCCATTGTTGGGTAAGCTGTACCGTGATAATCCATACCAGTTAAGAAGTTGATAAGGTGAATTGAATCAGGGTCTTGAACCGCACCTTGAACACCTGGAATGGTAAACTGATAAGTTGCACCACCAGCATCAACACCTTGCACCACATAATCGTTTGCTAAGTTCATCAACACGTTTTGAATGTTATCTTCATAGACGTGGACATTTTTAAACGGCGCCATTTGTGGCGCAGCAGTTGGGTCACCTAGTTGCTCATAGTTTTTAACGGCAACTTCTTCAAGTGAGTATTTAAGACCCGTTTGTGGATCAGTGATACCTTTTTTGAACACGAAATCAGTTGACTGCTCTGAGTAACGGTTTAAGATAACACCAGGCGTGCTAGACGCACCTTTTTGCATGAAAGAGAATCGATAAATAAATGACTTAGCGACATCTGACACGACTTCATTGGTTGGATAGTTATCGGTATCAAACGGTGTGGTAATTTGAATACCATAGTTGTTACCCGCTGAACCACGATAATCCGTTTGAAAATCAAGGATAGGGATTAACGCTGATGGCACGTAATACTCCGTACCATTTTGTGTTAGCGCACCTAAACGCTCGCCAGATAAACCAGCGGTAGCGTCACCTTGACGATAGGTTGGGTTGATTTTACCCAACGCAAAATCATCGGTGGGTACTTCATCTGCGTGCCAAATAACACGGGTTACGTTGCGAGTTGAACCATCACTTGCGGTGACAGTTGACGGTACTAGCTCAACGGATAAACGTAAGCTAGCCGCTTTAGCGCCTGGTAACTTGATGGGTTGTACCATCATCATATTACCTGCGCCATTGAAAACTTCAGCCATTTTTGACTGATGCGTATAAAAGTTACTACGCGGGTCTAAGGTTTTATCCCCGTAAATTTCTTCCAACAAACTGCCTGAAACGATACTGATTTGTTCTGATTTCTCAGTCAGCAAGAACGTTATCGGTAAATGTTGCGGTAACTGTTCAGTTTCAGCCGGCAAACGTCGTGCCGACTCATCCTGGATACCTAAAAGAATAACACGAGGCGTTGCCTTATTAATTGGAACACTCATTTAAACACTCCTATTCTTAACAATCTTGAGTTCAAGAACTCATACGATTGGCACGGACTTCGTAGACGCCTCTGACTTTCATATTTTCAGCATACACGTTCACTGCGGTGGTCCATGAATAGCCACGAATCTCATCACCCGCAGTAACTTGTGTGTCTGGAACAATCACAAAACGACTATCATAACGATCTTTTAAATCATTCATGATGTAGGTGTTTGATAACTCAATTAGCTTCTCTTTTGATAGCTTTGAGTTACCAGTTAGACGGCGCCATGTCGCGTCTAAAACTTTTTGCACTTCACAACAAGTTATCATCATGAAGATAGAATTTAACACAGAAGTTTTATCAGGGTAAACTGTGGTTAGCACCGGATAGAACCACGAACTCGTTGTGTTACTTTGCACGTTAATAATACCAGCATCCCAAAGCTCGTTGACCACGGTTGGGACTTGATACGTGTAATCTACTTGACTAAAACCTTCAACGAGGTTAAGTGGGTTTTGGTCAAATGTTAATCCTGAATCCCAGCGAGTTGAACCACACATACGAACAATTTTACGCATGATGTCAACCGACAATGATTCATACTTACCATTATCTTGATTGATACCGTTATGCATGATAACCATACCACGACAGCAAGCGGTGTTAAACACCATGGATTCAGGAATCAATGATAACATTGAACGCAGATTAGTTGCAGCCGCCACCAATTCATCATTACGCAATTTTTTAGGATAATACGCTTTATACGTACCGTCACTATTGCGTAAGATTTCAAGATAGATAAAGGTTGACAATGCCACGTAAATATCAGGACGCACACGAAGCAGCTGCGCAATCAATTCTTTGACTTCAGATGAGAACCCTGAATCCCAAATGGTTGAAATTGGATAACGCTGGATATCCCAAAATGGGGAAGACGGCTGTAAGAATTCTTTTAGTAAGACAACAACTTTATTGTTATAGTCGATATCTTCAGCCATGCCTTGGTTGACAGGTTGATATTGTAAGTTAGAACCGTTTACACTAAAGTAGTTAACCTTGGTGCGTAAGTCCTCATTAAAGAGGAAACGGTTGGTGGCGTTAACGGGTCCGATTTCAGGAGCAACTGGTAAGGTTGCAAAAATGTTTTTATTGTACAAATCATCAGGTGTAATTGTAACACCAGCAGCTGCCATTGTGCCAATTAACACATCTGGGTTAAACGCGACTTTACCAATAGATGGGGTGTAGCTGTCATCATATTGCGTATATGAATCGTTTAGAATGTTGTTGATGTAGTAGTTAACACCTGGTGTTGAAATGCTATCAGGTTTTAGGGTGAAATAAGTATAGCTTTCAGAATACTTATTTGATACCAAATTGGTGTCAACGCCTGTACCGTAATAGACCGTTAACTGATAAATGAAACAACCCAGTTCCACCCCTAACGTTGCTTGAACCGATTCTGGTGCCGCGGTAATAACAAAGTTAATAAGTCCGCCCCACACCCCTTTAGATGGCGCAGTAAATGTTAGGAACTCGTTGCCGGTGCTAGTATCAGCAGGAACGCGCCATTTAGAATCAATTGCGCCATTGCGAACAACAAAGCCAAATGACGTTAAGATATCATCTGTTGGTGTAATAACGCGCTGAATAGCAATTGTGCCGTTACCCGCTTTAATACACTCTGACAGGTAATGAGATTGGTGGTTGTAGCAATACGTGTCTGGATTCAATGAATCCATATCGTAAATTTTATCGAACTCATCTGAGGAAATAAACGTTAATTCTTCAGGACCTTTAATGGTTCGAACAAAGAACAATGGTGTGTGGATAGACCGTTCTTCTTTGATTAAAGATTGATTTCGTTTGGATAAATCCCGAATACCCAAGAGTGTTGCGCCTGGATAACTGGGCACGTAATTGTAATTCATAGTTAGCACCTTATGAATGTTGGAGGAATAAATCAAATCGTATGAGTTTACACTTTAACAAATCATATTATTTGACTATGTTTAATGGTATTTTTTTACACAACTGCAATAGGAGTTTTTTTATGTTTTTAACTGCTTATGATACATCCCTACTACGTCAGTATCGTCCTGATGATATAGCTGATAAAATTGAACAATCAATTTTGCGTAAGGGGGCTCAAAATGTAGTAAAACAAATCGAGAGCAGCAACTGCTATCACTTTATTTTAGATGATGGATTCGTTCCAACATTTAATCACCCTATCAAATTTCGCCTAGACCCGATTGGGAAAAAAGACGAATATTCAATGGCTACCGATGTGCGTCCTTATTCACGGGTAGACCGAATGGGTGAACGTGTATTCTTAAATGGTCGTGTGGATTTTGAAAATCTTCGTGTGTCATTAAACGAAGCATGGTTAAATGGCACACCCGCCATGTTCCGCACTACTATTAACTATCCAGCAATGGTTTTCACACGGTGGATTACCGGGGTGATTAGTCGTCACCTTAACTTAATGCCTGTCAGTCAAGTTAAGCTTTCGATTTTAACGAGTTATTATTTTCAGTGTCTATTTGAAACTGACGCTGAAGACACATTAACAGAAGGTCAAAAACGTACCTTCGCTAACACGATTGTTCAAACCGCCTATGTTACATCAAGTGAAGCACAGTTGGCGATTGAAGATTTACCGGTGTGTCATAACCTAACTGATTTCGTCAACCTGTTAAAAACTTATGGCGAGTCAGACCGTTACAGTATCTTAACCCCCGCCATTATTTATGCGCTAACCAATCGTGCATGGTTTGGTACACACGCTGGTGAATTAGTGGCAAGTGCGCTTGAATTCCCGCCTGATTTTTACACATTGGTTTACGCTGGCTGTGGATTAAAAGGTTATAACCGCACATCAATTGGTGAAATTGTTAAAAGCGGTAAATCCAGCGCTAATGAAGCACACTTCATTAAGACTGTTAAATATATCCAAAAAACTGGCATGGAGTAAAACATGAATAAGTCCGATATCTTGGTAAGACATGCCAAAGATAACGTGTGGGGCGAACCCGGACAAGATTTTAATCATAACATCCACCTACAACGGTTAACGCCGGATGGGGGTGTTATGACATCTTTTACGTACCGTTTTCTAAAAATATACACACCAACCCATGGTGCCACTCGTGAGTGGTTCCATATTTACCAAGTTGGTCAACTACCCCCTGTTATCTTTGACATACTACCTAAGCTCGATCAGTGGACGCCAATCGCTGATATTATTGTTAATCAATCGCTCATGATTGATATCTACCTTGCCTCTGGCGGGGTTGTTCCTCATCAACACGCTTGGATAATGAAAGACCGTAGTCGCAATTTACTCGTCTGTGTAAAACGTGACCGCAGTGTTGATTTTGGCGTTGACGCCAAGGTTGATGAGTACACTGGTGTCATGGAAAACAAGCCAATCTATTTAGACATTGATCGGGCACATATACGATTCTATTCAAACTACTACATGACCAGTAATCGATTTAGAAATATATCGAAAAGTCCAGAACAACCCATTAAACTCATCAATACAAAAATAACCATGCAAAGCGATTGGCATCGGTTTGTTGAAAATGTTAACGCCATTAAACAACTATTTGGTACAAGCGGTTTTGGCGTGTGGTATGAAGATGGGTTTCTTATCAGTGAACCTTTAGGGTTTACCAATAGCATGGTGGGTAAACGCTATACCTTTATTTGGGATGAAACCTTTAAATCAAAAGTGGTATTTGATATTAAAGGACTTCCCTCATTTAAATCAATCAAGGATTATGGAACGCGTAAATATCTGTTAGTAACCGATAACGTTTATGACGTCATTGATTATCATGACGATATTGATTTTTATATCGTTAAAAAAATCGGTGCGGGATTTAAAGGTGTTTACGTTTCACGAATACAACCGAATGTAATTAGAATGGTGAGTCACAACGCCTACGCCATTGATGCAGAATTGGTTGAATACTACATTCAAACCCATGCGTTCTTAGGGAAGGTGAACGAGTGTAGTATACTCTTAAACATTCGTGAAGGGGGAATGTCACATGGTTTAATTAATCAAAAAAATCGTGTTGAAGAACTCTACCGATTAACCTACCCACAAATCATGAATGCTTACACGGAAACCTTAAGTCTAATTCCGGAATGGCACGCAGCGCAATTAGAGAACTCGGCATACACCTCACTTATCAGTGCACCCAGTGAAAAAATCACATTGGACTTAGCAGAAGAAGCTTACGGGTATTCAGCAGCCGTTAATGCGGTTATTCCACCACTGCAAACTGTGTCAAACGGTATTGTAAATCTACCACCTGGGTTATGTATCCCCCATGTTGAAACAGGCAATGGTAATCGCTCGATATTTTGCTATAACGGCGATGGGGTTTTATTAGGTTACTACAACGACGGTGGGCTAGATGACCGAAGCATTATTAACAGTAACTTAATTGGTGTGACAGATGCTGAAATATTTAACATGGTCGCCGATGATGATTGCGGGACATGGGTGAATGTGGATGTATCGTCCAATCGTTTAGACCAATATGGGTTTAGCTGCTATGTTTCAACAGAAAAAAATGGCAGCATTGCTGAAGATTGGGAAGACATTACAGGCACAACCGCTTACTACACTTACACACCAGGTACAGCTACTACCAAAGCCAGTATTGTTTGGAACTGGACGCTTTTAACCCAGTCTGGTTTATACCCAGCAGTTAAAACCAATGATAAGATTGCAATACATCAAACATTAGCAACACAGGCGGATTTTGATGGGTGTTTAAATATCACAGCGACTGCACGTCAATATTGGAATAATGCTTATTTGGTTCGCGCAAATTCTATTCCACCGGCTGTGGTGGATGTATTTGTTAACGGGTTAACA
>RRZT010150964.1_pt1 | contig 10967 bp, 9 predicted proteins | sample 2165551 | NCBI WGS metagenome assembly RRZT01 (sample SAMN10456910, study PRJNA506462) | wastewater metagenome | biome: wastewater; feature: sludge; material: wastewater sludge; isolation source: wastewater sludge with Escherichia coli K12::gfp cells carrying plasmid... | place: USA: Moscow, Idaho ...
TACTGTTCACTCCCGTGTCAATCACTCCGCTGATTGACACGGAGGATGCGTGTTTTGACTTGAATGCATCTCGCCCCATCGCCAAAGGCGATTTAAAATGGCGAGATGCGTTGCTGGTCGCACATCGTGTGAACAGTAACCATTTCACTTGTTGTTCAGATTCTTTTTTTGTATACTAGAGATAAAGAACGGGCATATATGTAAAGAAAGCAGGTGAGATTTATGAGCAGAAAATTTAATGTAAATGGTGTTTGTTATCCGGACGAACATTACATGGTGAATATTGATTCCAAGTTGGCAGAGATTAAAGAGCTGGTAGATGAAAAACAGTATTTTGTAATAAATCGTGCAAGACAGTATGGAAAGACCACGACATTGAATCTGCTGGTAAAATATCTCGCTGATCAATATACAGTATTCTTCATTAGCTTTGAAGGGCTTGGAGGAACAGCATTTGAAACAGAAGTAGAGTTCTGTAAGACGATATGTGAATTGCTTTATGATGCGATTCGATATGATGAAGTTCCACAAATAGATGAAGCAGTGAAGGCGATTATTAAAGAAAACATAGAGCAAAATAAGATAGAGGATATGATGAGTCTATCTGCTACACTTTCTGAAATCTGCAAGAACTCAGTGGCTCCGGTTGTGCTGATTATAGATGAGGTGGATCAAGCCAGTAATTATAAAGTGTTTATAGATTTTCTCGGAATGCTCAGAAGTAAATTCTTAAAGAGGAACACAAGACCGACATTTCACTCTGTGATATTGGCCGGAGTTTATGATATAAAGAATTTGAAGCACAGAATCCGAGAAGACCGCGAACATCAGATGAACAGTCCATGGAATATCGCAGCAGACTTTTCGGTGGATATGAGTTTTACGGTGGAAGAAATCGAAGGTATGCTGAACGAATATAATGATGAACATTCGTGTGTGATGCTTGTCCGGGAGTGCGCAAAAACAATTTTTGAATATACATCAGGGTATCCATATCTGGTATCAAAAATTTGTAAATTAATAGATGAGCGATGCGGCGAGAATTGGACAAAACAAGGTGTATCTGATGCAGTGAAAATACTATTGCGAGAAGCCAATCCGCTGTTTGATGACCTTCGAAAAAAGATTACGGATTATCCGGAACTAAGAGCAATGTTGTATGCAATTTTGTTCCGTGGGGAGTCATATCCATATAATCCGGATAATTTTGCAATCGATATCGGAACAATGTTCGGATTTATAAAAGAGAAAAATGGTCAGGTTGTGATAGCAAACCGAATTTTTGAAACACGTTTATATAATTTATTTTTATCAGAAGAATTGACAAATAGCATCATCTATCAGTCTGGAGAACGTGACAAGAATCAATTTATCAAAAACGGAGTTCTTGACATGGAGTTGGTTCTTGAGAAGTTTATGATTCATTTTCATGATATTTATGGAGATAATACGAATACATTTGTAGAGGAAAATGGACGGCGTCTATTCTTGTTGTATCTCAAGCCAATTATTAATGGAACAGGAAATTATTATATTGAAGCACAGACAAGAGATCAGACGCGAACAGATATAATCGTAGATTATCTTGGAAAGCAATATGTGATCGAACTGAAGATCTGGCATGGAAATGAGTATAATAAGAGAGGCGAAGAACAACTGGCAGAGTATTTGGAATACTATCATCTGGATAAAGGGTATTTGCTAAGTTTTAATTTCAATAAGAATAAGCAGACAGGGCTGAAAGAAATCCAATTTGGTGACAAGACACTGATAGAAGTAGTGGTATAGTGTAATAATTTAGAGACACCCGTTATTTTATCTTGAGAAGGATGAAAATAGCGGGTGTTTTTATAGTCTTATTTATAAAAACAGTTCATTTTCTTTTCGCCCGGAACAAGCTTTTTTTAACTTCTGGGAAGCAGCAGCCAGCATTAGTGGATTCAGCTTGCGGGAATGCGTTGGACAGACGCTGATACAGCGCATACAGGAAATACATTTGTCCTTATCAGTCTGCTTAGGATTGTCAGATGGAATTGCTCCTGACGGGCATTTCGCTGCGCACAATCCACAGGAACCACAGGTATGTGAAGCACCAGGGATAAGCGGAATCGTACCGTATTCGCGGTAAGGTCTGTTACCCGGAACATGTACTGGTGGAAAATCAGTTTTTACAGTGTTGTTTGTTTTCTCTTTTATCTTCTGTGCAAAGGAAGCGAGTTCTGTAAGATCATTCTGATCAGGTCTTCCAGTTGCAAACTGATGCATGATGGAATGTTCTGCGATAGCCGCAATAGCTGCCTGGCAGGTGAAGTTCTTTTCAATCAGAGTATCTTCAAGTTCGATCAATGTATCTTCATAAGCACGGTTTCCGTAAACGGTGATTAGAATCGCAGTTGCATTATTTCCGCTCAGGGCTTTGATTCTCTCTAATGCAATGGCAGGAACACGTCCACCGAAGGAAGGAACTCCGATGATACAGAGATCTTCTTTGGAAAAATCATTTGTTAGACCAGAAGTCTTTTCGCATAAATCAATGCTCTGATATTCGCCAAATTGTTCAGCTATAAATGTAACTATTTTTTCAGTTCCACCGGTTGGACTGAAGTAAATTGCGTATATACTCATAAATATTCTCCCCTAATTAAATGTTTTAGCAGATACAATAATTTTAGAGGTTTTGGAGATGTTTTGCAAGTGCCTGGTTGATATTAAAAGATAAAAGTGATATGATTCAAATAGATAAAATATTATCTAAAAATGCATAAAATAGTTAAAAATAGATAAAATATTATCCATGAAGTGAGGTGGATGAATGCAACAGTTAGTATGGGAAACAGCAGAAGAACTTGATCAAAAGCTTGCGCAAAGAGTGCGTAATATTAGAAAGAGACGTTCAATTTCACAGGAAAAATTAGCATCTATGAGTGGTGTGAGTTATGGTTCGATTAAAAGGTTTGAGACGACAGGAATGATTTCATTACTTTCATTGACGAAGATTGCGATGGCATTGGATATGGCAGATGAACTTAGAGATATTTTTACAAGTGTGCCGTATAGGGATATCCAAGAAGTTATAAATGAGACGAGGTCTCAAAGCAAAAGAAGAGATAGATTTAGATGAGAGTTTATGGAATTATATTAAAGAGAGTAGGAGTTTATTATGAGTTACATCACAACATACACAGGAAATCATTTTGATCCGATCAATCCAGATCCGGAACTAATCAACATTGTAGATATCGCCCATGCACTTCCGATGATCTGTCGAGGAAACGGTCAGGTCAGTACGTTCTGGTCGGTGGGAGAACATTGCATTCTGTGCGCGAAAGAAGCTGCAGCCAGAGGATACAGCAATCGTGTGATCGAGGGTGCACTTTTGCATGATGCAAGTGAGTGTTACATGTCAGACGTGCCGCGTCCGCTGAAGCAATTTATGACAGTATATAAAGAGCAGGAGAATCATTTGCTTGATGTTTTGTATACCAAGTTCTTGGGTTCACCACTTGATGAGCAGGAAGAGAAGCTGATCAAAGAGATTGATGATGCGGTATTGTGGTATGATATGAAATATTTACTGGGTGAAGACTCAGAAGGAGACAAGCCGGAGACGTGTATGGTACCTGATTATACGGTGAGAGCATTCAAGGATGTTGAGCAGGAGTACTTGGAAATATTTGAAAAATATAAGGTCTTATAAATATCAAAATGATGAAAAAGGACAGAGAGTTCTGATTGAAAAATGTCAGAAATCTCTGTCCTTTTTGTAAGTATCAGTATAGTTCGCAACTTTGTATTCTGCGGATTGTTTATCTCAGTCGAGAAGACTCCCATTTCTTCAGGTGGTGAGTAATAGAAAATGGATGAAAAAACGTAAGAAGTGTTACGGTTTTAAATGGCTCCGGTAATCTGTTGGCGAAACATTATAAAACTTTTTAAATGTACGTGAAAATGCCAGCTGGTCTTCAAATCCAAGTGAATTGGAAATAATCGAAACAGGAAGTTGTGTAGTTGCAAGTAACCTTGCAGCTTTTTTGAATTTCAGTTGAAGCAGATATTTTTTGGGTGAGATTCCAAACTTTTCATGGAAAGCCCGTGTAAGGTAATTCTGATGGATGCCGAAATAGTCAGCTACATCTTTTAACTTCAAATTCTCAGCATAATTGATATCAAAGTAAAATTTAATTTCATCGATAATTGACAGTTTATTTGTGTCTGCTTCATGAAAATCAACATCTGAAAAAAGCATGGAAATAATATGAAGCAGGATACTATTTCCTTCAAAATAATGACTGGTCAATGAGGCGTCTAATTGCATGATCCTGGAAATAGAATCGTAATATTTTCGGGTATCCAGACCATGGATCACATAAATATCTTCTGTTGAAGTCATAATCTGATAGAGATAGCTTTCCGAGCTGATGCCGATAAAGCTGATCCATGCATAAGACCAAGGATTTGTTTTTGAGGCTTCATAATAAGTGATCTTACCTGCCGGAATGAGAAATGCATCTCCTGCTTTTAGGTGAAACACATGCTCATTAATACGAAATTCTCCCTCCCCGTTGAGTACAAAATGGATTAGCTGATATGATCTCAAAGTCGGACCATAACTGTAGCCAGGTGTACATTCTTCATAACCGGCACTGTACAGAGAAAGATCACTATTGGCTTTATATACCAGAGAATGTTTGGTTTCTTTATATTCAATCATAAGTCTATCATAATACAAAAAGTTAGTTTTTTCCATATATTCTTCTGAAAATGCTATGTTCCAAAATAGAAAAGTATAGTTTAATATAGTCAGGCGCCAGAAAGTAAGGACAGGAGGTCATTTAGAAATGATAAAACGGCAGAAATATCATCTGGAACCGGACAGAGGTCTGCTAAATGATCCTAATGGGTTAGTTTTTTACAAGGATATGTATCATGTGTTCTTTCAGTGGAATCGATTTGAAAAGAATCATTCTTACAAGGAATGGGGACATTTTACATCGAAGGATTTACTTCATTGGAATTGGGAAGGAAGTGCTCTTTTGCCGGACCAGTTTTATGAGCAAAATGGAGTTTACTCAGGTAGTGCATTGATAAAGGATGGTCAGCTTCGCTTATTTTATACAGGAAATAATAAGAGTGGCGGTGTGAGAAAAAGCAGCCAGTGCCTTGCAGTTACTGAGGATGGCAAGACATTTCAGAAAAAAGGCATTGTGCTATCAACACCTACTGAGTTTACCGAGCACTTCAGAGATCCGAAAGTATGGCAGGACGGCGATGACTATTATATGGTGATCGGAGCACAGATGAAAAATGGAAGAGGTTCTGTTGCACTATGTAGCTCCAAGGATGCGGAAAATTGGAAATTCGAATTAGTGCTTGCAAAATCCAAGGAGTATGAAATGGTCGAATGTCCGGATTATTTTCAGGTAGATGGACAAGGAATTTTGCTTTATTGTCCGCAGCACAGAGATAATGAAAGTGATAGTTCACTTTGTAGTTTTTCGGCTTATAAAGAGTTTGGTTTTAATGACATAGTTTCAGGAAAAATAGAAGATAGCAATGTACAGAATCTGGATGAAGGGCGTAAAAAGATGGATCAGGGATTTGATTTTTATGCGCCGCAGACATTTACATCACCGGATGGAAGAAAAATTCTGTTTGCGTGGATGTCAAGAATGGAAGAGGAAGAAGAGAAGCTGTTTGGTGCAGGAGAATCCAGTATCCATTGTATGACATTACCAAGAGAGCTTTCTTATCGAAACGGAGAACTGTGTCAGCTTCCGGTAAGAGAATTGGAAAAAAGTTTGTGCATACATAAGATTTCTGAGCAGGAAAGACAAAGTGGAGAAATAATTCTTAAGAACAGAGTATACTGTGCAAAACTATCTAATCTTCAGAATGAAACTTCTTTTAAAATAGAATTTCAGAACAGAGAAGTTATTCTAGAATACAAAAAAGTAGAAAAAATAATTTCTGTAAAGAGAAAAAATTGGGTTACAAAAGATTATGATGAGAGAAACTGTAAGATTGATTCGTTGGAAACGATAGAATGTTGGTCTGATATTTCCAGTATGGAAATTTTTGTGAATCAGGGAAGCAAAGTGTTTTCTATGAGAATGTTCACAGAAGAAGAAAATGGAAAAGTAAAAATAAGCGGACTCATGAAAGAAACAGTCGTGGAAATGTATGATTTAATGGGAGAAGGAGAGGAGAAAAATGAGTGATAAAGAATTAGCAAAAAAGATTCTTGAACTGGTTGGCGGTACGGAAAATGTTGTGTCAGTAAGACATTGTGCGACAAGACTTCGTATTGTAGTAGCTGATAAAGAAAAGATTCAGGTAAAAGAGATTGAAAATCTGGAGAAGGTAAAAGGAAGCTTTTTTAATTCCGGACAGTATCAGATTATCCTTGGAACAGGTCTGGTTAACCGAATCTATGATGAAGTTGTAAAAGTTACAGGAACAGGCGACGAAGAAAAGTCAGAGGAAAAAGAAAAGGTAGTTTATGGAAATAAATTCCAGAGAGCAATCAGAATGTTTTCCGATGTATTTGTGCCAATTATCCCGGTGCTTGTAGCTACTGGTTTGTTTATGGGACTTAGAGGGCTTCTGACTCAGGAGGCAGTACTTGCAGTATTTGGTCTGACAGCTGATAGTATTCCGCAGAATCTTCTTACATTTACACAGGTATTGACAGACACGGCATTTGCATTCCTTCCGGCTTTAGTGTGCTGGTCAACCTTCCGGAATTTTGGCGGAAGTCCGGTAATTGGAATTGTATTAGGATTGATGCTTGTAAACAGCAGCCTGCCAAGCGCTTATGCAGTTGGATCAGGAGAGGCACAGCCGTTGATTTTCTTTGGATTTTTAAAAGTAACAGGATATCAGGGATCAGTATTACCGGCATTTGTGACAGGAATTGTCGCTTCCAAGTTTGAAAAATGGCTGCGAAAGAAAGTTCCGGATGCAATCGATCTGATTGTGACACCATTCTTAACATTGTTGGTTGGATGTGTTCTGGCATTGTTCGTACTTGGACCAATCTTACATACAGTAGAGTCAGGAGTTCTGTTTGCAGTAGAACATCTTCTTTTCCTTCCAATGGGAATAGGCGGATTTTTATATGGATGTTTCGGACAGCTTCTTGGTATTTTTGGTATTCATCATATTCTGAATTTCTTAGAGATCAGTATGTTGGCACAAGATGGATGGAATTATCTGAATCCAATCGGAACTTGCGGAAATGTTGCTCAGGCAGGAGCAGTTCTTGCAGTTGCAATCAAAGCAGCGTCTAATAAGACAAAGCAGGTGGCATATCCGGCATGTCTGTCTGCATTACTTGGAATTACAGAGCCGGCGGTATTTGGAGTCAACTTAAAATTTATGAAACCGTTTGTAATGTCAATGATCGGTGGTGGTGTTGGAGGATTTCTGGCATCAATCTTCCATCTGAGAGCAACAGGAATGTCAATTACAGGTATCCCAGGAACATTGCTGTATCTTAACGAGCAGCTGCCACTCTATATTCTAGTAAATGTAGTTGCTTTCGGTGTGGCATTCGGACTGACATGGATGTTTGGTTTTAATAAGAAAATGGAGCAGTAAGTATGAGTATTCTATTTCATAACAAAGGGCAGATCGTGCAATTAAGTAATGATACAATAAGTTATGTGATGGAAATTGTGGATGGAAAGTATCTGGTTCATCGGTATTTCGGACGAAAGATCCGAAATTACCGGGGGACCGGAAATCCCCTGTATTTTAAGAGAGGGTATAATACGGAACATGACAGCTCTGTCGAAAATGTATCCTTTGATGATTTTCCGTTTGAATATCCGGTCGGAGGACATGGAGATTTTCGTATTCCGGCTTTTGCAATCACACAAGAAGATGGAATAACATTTTGCGAACCGGTGTTTAAAAGCTGGAGTGTAGTATCCGGTAAGCCTAAATTACAAGGTATGCCGCAGATTCGTGTTAATGAAAATGAGTCGGAGACACTGGAAGTGATCTGTGAAGATGACAGAGCAGGGATCCGACTTTTTCTTTATTATACAATTTTTGAAAATCACGGAATTGTTTTACGACATCAAAAAGTAGAAAATTATGGGAAGCAGACCGTTTTTCTTCAGAATATTCAGAGTATGTCTCTGGAACTTCCGGCAGAAGAGTATGAACTTATGACATTATATGGGACACATGCTAAAGAGGCAAATATGCAGCGTTTCCCGATTCATTATGGGGTGCAGAAAACGGAGAGTGTCAGGGGAAGCAGCAGTCCTCAGCATCAGCCATTTTTGGCAGCGTTAAAACCGGAGACGAATGAATGCAGCGGAGATGTCTGGGCAGCGCATCTTGTTTATAGCGGAAATTTCCTCGCACAGGTGGAAAAGGATCAGTTTGGAAATGTACGGGCACAGATTGGAATTCATCCGGACAGCTTTAAATGGGAATTGAAACCAGGAGATACATTTGCTTCTCCGGAAGCGGTATTGAATTATAGCAATACGGGTCTGAATGGAATGCGCCACAATTTTCATTGGCTGTACCAACAGCATCTAATTCCTAAACGATTTGAGGAAAAGACACGACCGGTTCTTTTAAACTCCTGGGAATCTATGTACTATGATGTAACAATGGAGAAGATTGATGAACAGGCAGACCTGGCTAAAGCTGCGGGAATTGAATTATTTGTATTGGATGACGGTTGGTTCCGTAAAGGAAATGACAGCAGATCTTCAATGGGAGACTGGATATGCAATGAACAGAAACTTCCGGGTGGAATTGCAGCAGTTGCAGATGTGATTCATAAAAAAGGTTTACAGTTTGGACTTTGGTTTGAACCGGAGGCAGTCAGCGAGGATAGTGAGTTGTTACGTCATCATCCGGACTGGGCGCTTCACATTCCAGGGTATCAATCAGTAAAAGGAAGACATGAATATCTGCTGGACCTTTCAAGAGAAGATGTCCGTGAATATTTATTTAAAACATTAGATTTTTATTTGAAAGATGGAAAAATCAATTACATAAAGTGGGATATGAACCGACCGCTGACAGATGTGAATTCTGCATGTCTGGGAGTACAGCAAAAAGAAGAGATCAGTCATCGGTATGTGCTTGGATTATATGATATTTTGGAACGCATTACAGAAAAATATCCGGATGTTCTGATTGAAGGATGTTCCAGTGGTGGTGCGCGATTTGATCCGGGAATGTTGTATTATGTGCCGCAGAATTGGACAAGTGACAATACAGATGCATTTGACCGTGCGACGATCCAAAGAGGGTATAGCCTTTTATATCCGCAGATAACAATGGGTGCTCACGTAAGTATTGTTCCGAATCATCAGACCGGAAGAAGTACTTCTCTGGATGCAAGATATCAGGTAGCAAGATTATTTAATCTGGGATATGAACTTGATCTTACAAAATGTTCCGAAGAAGAAAGAAAAGAAATTGCTGATCAGATTCAGGAATATAAAGAACAGAGAGGCTGGCTGCAAAATGGAGTGCTTAGTTATCTTGAAGTTCCGAATGAAAATTATATTGCATGGTCGGTTGTTTCTGCGACGGGAGAAGAATGCGAAGTTATTATCATGCAGAAACTGTTTGATCCGAGATATTCTCATGGAAGAATTCATCTCTGTGGTCTGAATCCGGAATGGGATTACAAAGATGAAAGTACCGGGCAGATTTTCGGTGGAGATGAATTGATGGAGATCGGAGTATCGCTACCATTAATAAAACGAGATTTCCATACATTTGCATTTCATTTTTCAAAGGTAAAGGAGAATTACGGTGATCAGATTAATTGCAAGTGATCTGGATGGGACACTTCTAAATGAGGAAGGCATGTTATCAGAGAAAACAGCGGAGTGTATAAGGAATGCACAGCAGGCAGGAATTCTGTGGGTTGCGGCAACAGGCCGTTCGCTGAAAACGGCATCTGAGCTTATGAGAACAGCGGGAGTTTCACCGGAATATCTTCTGCTAAATGGAGCTGAATTCCGAAAGAGTGATGGGACTTTGATTTTCCAAAAATCAATAGAAGAATCCTGTGCGCAGGAAATTATACAGATGCTCATGGAAAAGAAGCTTGATTTTGAAATTAATACTTCAGTAGGAGATTTTTCGACAGACTGTGAGTTTTGCGATACGGCTCGCCCAATGCCCGCAGTGGAAAAAATTTTTGGTGCGCGGATTAAAATTCAAAAGATATTTATTTTCTCAGAAGAGCAGAATAAGTTGAAAAACATAAAAGAATTTCTGAAGAAGAGACAAGATATCACAGTTACTTCATCTGCAACTTGGAATATAGAAATTACAGACCGACAGGCGAATAAGGGAGCTATGCTGGAACAGATTGCAGAGTATTACGGGTGGAGTAAAGAAGAGGTATTGGTATTTGGGGATGGAAATAATGACATTTCAATGTTTGAGAAATTCCCACATTCCAGAGCGGTGAAAAATGCCGTAGAAAGTTTAAAGAAAAACGCAGAGAAAGTTATCGAATCTAATAGAGATGATGCGGTTGCACAAGAGGTATGCATATTGTTGCAACATCTAAGTTTGTAAGCGCTTGGTTGATATCAGAAGAAAAAATGATAAAAAGGACGGAGAGTTCTGAGTGAAAATGTCAGAACTCTCCGTCCTATTATCCATTTATTTTACAACAGCTGTCGCGTTCAATCAGCTGATGCGGCACGATAATCTTTGTTGCAACAAGATTCGGATTCTCAATATGATTGATCATCTGTGATGCCGCCTCGATACCCAGCTGCTTAGAATTAATATCAATTGAAGTAAGCTGTGGAGATGTCGATCTTGCAAATAGAGAGTTGTTGAATGATATAATCGACAAATCATCAGGGATTGAAACATGATTCTGAAGACAAACTCTTTCAAGAGAAACAGCAAGAATATCATCACTTACAACGATTGCAGTTGGCGGTTCATCCTGCAGTAACAGAGAA
>RRZT010912316.1_pt1 | contig 10967 bp, 11 predicted proteins | sample 2165551 | NCBI WGS metagenome assembly RRZT01 (sample SAMN10456910, study PRJNA506462) | wastewater metagenome | biome: wastewater; feature: sludge; material: wastewater sludge; isolation source: wastewater sludge with Escherichia coli K12::gfp cells carrying plasmid... | place: USA: Moscow, Idaho...
CATACTGCTCAAAAATAGCCTTTCCTTCTTCGGACAAGATCAGCTCCATAAAAGATTTTGATTCATCCTTGTTTTGAGTAGTCTTTAATAAACCGCTCATAATGATTTGATCGATATTTTCTTCTTCTGGAATTTCAATGATCTCAAATTTATCTTTTTGAGAATAAGCTCCATCCTTTGTTACGATAGCACAATCTGCATTTCCTGCCTCCACCGCTGTATAAAGCTCGTTTACCGTTGCTGTTTTTACAACAACATTTTTAGAAACAGTGTCCATATTGTTTTTTTTGAAAATTCCTTGTGATGTTTTTCCTATGGCATTCGATTTTTCCTCTCCTAAGGCAATGTTTATCCCCTCTTTTTCTAGATCCTTCAGTCCGGTAATATTCTTAGGATTTCCTTTCCCTGCAATAATAACCGGTGTATGATGGGCAATTTCATTTCCTTCTTCCACAAGATCTTTTTCTTTAGCATCTTTGTAAACATCTTCTGAACCAACAATAAACAAATCCCCTTTTCCTGAGGATTCCAACTGAGCTAAAAGCTGTCCCGATCCGGCATAGATATAGTTGATTTTGTTACCGCTTTTCTTTTCATAGATCTCCTTGATCTTCTCCATCGGCTTTTTTAACCCAGCGCCGGAGTAGACCATAAGTTCCAAGCTTCTACCTTTTGCTTTTCTTGTGTTTTTTCCTTCTGCCTTTGAGCCTTTTGATTTCCTTCTTCTTGGCAAGCTGTACCTAAAAGAATAATGGCCAGGAACATGATACATATTTTGCTTAGTTTTTTCATAATACCCTCCGTTATGTTTTTTATATAATATCGGATTATATCATTTTAGTTTCTTTTAATCAAATTTAGTTAGTTTTATTTATTTTAGTTACAGTCTAAAACGTCTGCTAGGAATATTATTTTGTTTTTAAAAAGGACAAAAAAATTGCTCTAAAGTAGTAACGAAAGCAGTCTTTCACTCTACTTTAGAGCAATTTTTATTCATTCTCCGCTAGATATTCTTCGATATCTAATTCCATAATATATCGATCTTCATTTTCTCCATACTCGTTCATAGACATTCGAATGGGATTAAATCCAATCTTGTCCCCATAGAGACGAAGTGCCGGTTTGTTATTCACATCAACTGTAAGCTGCAGCCGTTCAAAGCCTAAGTCTCCTAAATCTCTTATCAATATTATTAAAAACTCATAACCCAAACTTAATCCTTGAAGTTCTTCTGCGATGGCATAGTCGAAAAGATAGGCCATCTTTGGATCCGACCAGTCTCTCATAAAAGAGGCCATCCCCAAAACTATGTTTTTGTTTTCATTTGTCATTATATATACATTTCCATGACGAAGAAGAGGAACAAATCCAAACTCATCTAATGCACTGTGACCAAATACTGTATCCCAAAATTCTATCATGTCTTTTAAAAGCCGCAAGCTTTTCCCTGACACTTCGTATACGGCTAAAGACTCTACTCCATCGATATTCTTGACAATCCTGTGGGTAATCTGGTCTATTTCTTTAAATTTCATCAATCTTCCACCTTTCTGTAATAATCATATCATATTATAAAAAAAGCCGAATGAAGATACATTTTTTCTGCTAACTATTCACTTAGCTGTAAAACAAAAAGTCGACGCGGAAACGAATCTTATCTTTTGCCACTTTCGTCGCACGAATCCGTCCTCCATGGCTTTTTACAACAGCTCTTGCAAGGGATAAACCTATTCCATAACTTCCCCCATCTCGTGTACGAGACATATCCTCTCGATGAAAGCGGTTAAACAACCGTTCTAGATTTCCTTCCGGCATCACCGCTACAGTATTTGCAATTTCAAAAATTATATTTTTCCCTTTTTTTTCTAAAAGAATTTCTATTTCTCCTTCTTCTGGCGTATATTTTATACTGTTGTCCATTAGAATTGAGATTAAATGAGACAAACGGTTGGGATCGCCGCTGATATAGAGATCCTTTTGAATCTGTTTTTGAACTTTTATCTTTTTTTGATCGGCTAAGACGGTAAAGGGCTGGATCGTTTCTTCTGCTATCTCTGACAGATTTGTTTTTATAAAATGAATATCTGTATTTTCTTCATCCATTTTCGCTAATGTTAAGAGATCTTTAATAAGGAGATTCATTCTTCGAACTTGATTTTGGGTACTTTCGATCCATTCATTCCGTCCGTACTGAAGCTCGAGCACTTCGCAGTTTGCCGCGATTATCGACAAAGGCGTCTTTATTTCGTGGCCTGCATCTGTAATAAATTTTCTTTGTCTCAGAATTCCTTCTGTCATGGGTTTTATGGCTTTTCTGGAGTAGACATTGACCACAATAAACACAGCAAACAAGCTCATTGCCGAAATAAACAGGGTATTTGTAAAAAAGCTTTCTAGGGCCTTTTGACCTTCGTATATATTGAGCACATAGATTGATGAGCCTTCTCGATCAATCAGATAGCGCATGTTTTTAATAGTACCTTTATTCTCTGGGCTGTTTATAATAAACCGGCTTAAAGTTTTCCCTTCTTCTTCAGAAATAGACTCCATATGAGAGCGGTCTATCACCGTTTCGCCCTTGTAATCAACGATAAAATACCGCATCTCATAAGGTATGTTTTCTGTATAAAAGGATTGTTCGTTTAATGAACTTAAATCCTCTTGGGTGATCTTACCCTTGTTTTCAGAAAGCAGTAAAAGAAAGGCGTCTGCTCTGGAATTCATATTGTAATAGTTTAAGGAGGTTGTAAAGAGGATAATCAAGAATAGTATCACAAACAGTGTCGCCATGGTAATCACCACAAACTTGCGCTGAAACCTCCTAATCATCTTTCTTCTCCAAACGGTATCCTTTCTCCTTTTCCATCAGGACTTGGACAGAAGCATTTATGGCTTCCAGTTTTTTTCTCAAATAGGAAATATAAACCCAAACGATATTTTTCTCGACTTGCGTATCATAGCCCCATATCTTTTCCATAAACTCTTCTGGTGTAACCCAACGTTTTGCTGTAATTAAAATTTCCATCATTTTGCATTCTTTATTGCCAAGGCGGATAGAGGAAGTAGATGTGGAAAGTTCATAGGTGGAACGGTCAAGCTCTACATTTTCAAACTGCAGCAGAGGTGAAATAAATTCGCCTTTTCGTTTTGTAATAATTTTTATCCGAGCTAAAAGCTCCGCCATTACAAAGGGTTTTGTCAAATAGTCGTCTGCTCCGTTTTCCAATCCTTCCAGCTTATCTTCTATCTCAGCTTTTGCCGTAAGCATTAAGATGGGTGTTTCAATCCCTTCTGTCCGGATGCCCTTTAAGACTTCAATTCCGTCTTTTTTTGGCATCATAATATCGAGAAGGATTCCATCATAATCTCGTTCTAATGCGTATTCGAAGGCCTTCTCTCCGTCGTAGACAGCATCGACTTCATAGTCGTTATGTTTTAGAATGGCCACAAGGGCATTTGATAATTCCCGTTCGTCTTCTGCCAACAGTAATCTCATAGTTCCTCCTCGATTTTCCCATCGATCCAATCGCGAATTGTCTGCATCGTTAAATCTGTAGATGCCATTTCATCAGCACAGCGCTTCAACTCCTCTACAATCATTTCGCTATGGTCTATACTTTGTTTGTACTTCAGCTGATGCTCTAAGCTTGCCCAGCTGTCTTGAGAAATGGTACGAATCTGAATCTCCATATGCATCTTCGAAATAGTATCGCTTAGTCTGCGGTCGATCTCTAAAATGATATGGAAACTCCGGTAGCCGTTGGGTTTCGGATATTTCACATAATCTTTTTCCTCTAAGATCCGCACCCCCTCCATACTCTCAAAGTAATCTCTTATGCTGTATATATCTTCTAAAAAAGCACAAACAACCCGTATTCCGGCGTAATCGAAGAGTTTTGTTAACGCTATATCGAGATTGTATTCTAATCCCTGTTTTTCAAGCTTCCCCTCTATACTTTCCGGTTTTTTAATTCTCCATTTAAAATGCTCTATTCTTCGCCGATCTAGGTCTTCTTCCATCTGTTCAAGACGCTCGATTTCAGAGCTCATTTTATGTAATTCTTCTTCGATGATCTTTAATGTTTCTCCATAAAAAAGCCTTTGGCTTTCAAGAATTTCCGGCTTTTTAATTTTTATTGACTGCATGTATTTCTCCTTATTATCAGGGAGGATTCCCTCTGATTTAAAATATATATTTATATATATTTTCTCAAAATCATATGTAGGAATTGAGGAGATCTATTTTCAATGATGTCCTCTCTCCATTATTTGTAAAAATGGCTGCTTTCATCTTTCTTAAGGCTTCTAAGGTAAAAGAATACAACAGCAGCTATCATATAGAGGATACTAATACTTAGATAAATCCACTCTGGATAATGGATCATAATATAAGCTCCCAAAACCCCTCCCAGAAAAAAGAAGGAAATATTTACAGAATAGAAAACTGCCTTCCACAAATTCTGTCTATTCCCTCGAAAGGCTCGTCCGAAGATAACTCCCGCATCGCTTAAATAACCGGTCATATGAGCAGTTCGAACGATAGCACCTTTCCAGTAAAGGAAAAATCCGTTTTGACTTCCTACAATAAAGGCTAAAATATAAGCCATCGTATGTCCTTCTTGGAAAAAGAAGGAGGCGACGGTAATTCCTGCTGCGTAGAAAAGCAGCAAAAAACCATAGCGGAGCCTGAGGTTGAATTTCTGCTTGGTAAAAATAATCCCCGACATAAAAGAACCTAGGAAAAAGCAAAGTATCAGTATAAAATACACAATAAATATATCCCACTTGCCTATCGTCGAATTTATTGACATTTGAGCAATTTTCCCAGAAACATAAGTAATGGGCAGCTGAAACTGCATAAGTCCCACTGCATTGATACAGCCGGCAATCAAAGTCAGATTAAATATCCATAGATACATTATATAATCTTTATATTTTTCAGAATTCCTGTCCATTTACTGCTCCTAAAAATCTTTAGCCCAGTTTTTCGCATATTTCATCGCTTTTTTCCAGCGTTTATATTTCTTTTCCCTATCCACTATGCTCATTTCAGAATGAAATTTCTTTGCTATCTTTCTATACCTTCGAATCTCCTCTTTATCTTTCCAAAATCCTACAGCAAGGCCTGCTAAAAATGCAGCTCCCAATGCTGTCGACTCAAAAAGCACCGGCCGTTCTACTGTAACATTCATGATATCGGATTGAAACTGCATTAAGAAATCGTTATTGCTGGCTCCTCCATCTACCTTTAGAGACTTAAGTTCTATGGACCCTTCTCCTTCCATAGCTTCTAAGACATCCTTTGATAGAAATGCGATGGACTCTAAGGCTGCTCGGATAATATGATATTTGCTCACACCCCTTGTGATTCCCACTATGGTTCCCCGAGCATACTGATCCCAGTAAGGAGCCCCTAATCCTGTAAAGGCCGGAACAAAATAGCAGTCATTTGTATCTTCAACCTTTGAAGCCATATAAGCAGAGTCTTCAGCTGCATCTAAAATCCGTATATCGTCCCGCAGCCACTGAATCGCCGAACCCGCTACAAATATCGATCCTTCCAAGGCATAGCGAACGCCTTCCTGGTCTTTCCAGGCTACTGTTGTCAGAAGGCCCTTTTCGCTAACCACCGGCTTTTCGCCTGCATCCATAAGGAGAACGGCTCCTGTTCCACATGTGTTTTTCGCTTCTCCCCCTCCGACACAATCTTGTCCAAATAAAGCAGACTGCTGGTCACCGATAAGAGAGGCTATGGGTATTTCCCCTCCCAGATACTCGCTGTTTGTATAACCGTATATACAGCTGCTGTCCTCTACTTTCGGAAGGATACTCTTTGGTATGGAGAAGAGTTCTAAAAGCTCGTCGTCCCATTCTAAGGAATTAATATTAAAAAGCATGGTTCTGGAAGCATTCGATACATCTGTGGCGTGAACCTCTCCCTTTGTTAATTTCCAAAGAAGCCAGCTGTCCACTGTTCCAAAGAGAATCTCTCCCTTCTCCGCTTTTTCCCGTACTCCTTTTATATTTTCCAAGATCCAGCGAATTTTTGTGGCTGAAAAATAAGCATCAATCTCAAGCCCCGTTTTCTTTCGAATAAAGTCCTCGTAGCCTTCCTCAATCAGGGTGTCGCAGTAACTTGATGTTCGTCTGCACTGCCATCCGATGGCAGGATAAACCGGTTCTCCCGTTTCCTTCTCCCACAAAATTGTAGTTTCTCTTTGATTAGAAATACCTATGGCCGCAATATCCGAATGAGATAAGCCCTTGTCGCTTAAAACTTCCACAGCACAGCTGATCTGGGAAGACCAGATCTTCTTCGGATCTTGTTCCACCCACCCCGGCTTCGGATAAAATTGATTAAATTCTTTTTGAGCTGTAGAAAGGATTTTTCCTTCCTTAGAAAAAAGGATACAACGATTGCTCGTTGTACCCGCATCAAAACTCATTATAAATTTCCCCATAACAACCTCCGATACTAGGATTCACTCTTTCCCCTATTATACCATTAGTTAAAATATGAACAAAAACAATATCAGCTTTATGCCTTCCAGGCCGTAAAGACCATAATCGACCTTCCCGGAACCACAATCTTGTTCTTTTCAACTTGTTTTTCTAAGAAGTATCCGATATCCTGACCTCTTGGTCCAGAAGTATCGATTCGAAGCTTCCATCCGCATCCAACAGGAGGTTCGGGCAGGTTTATTGGAATGTCTTCCCAGTACATATTCGCCGCTAAAAATATAATATCTTCTGTGTCCCGATCATCTAATATGCCGCTAAATCGGATACCAATATATCGGTCGATTTCCCGATACTGGTCTACCAGACCCCAGTTATCGTAAAATTTACAGGTTCCAAAAGATCCCTCCCTTAAAACAGGGTGCTTTTTCCGAAAGAGTATGAGTTTTCTTACAAAATAATATAAATCCTTATTTTTTTCTAAATCCTTCCAGTTAAGCCATGAAGTTTCGTTGTCCTGGCAATAAGGGTTGTTGTTTCCCCCCTGACTGTTTCCAAACTCGTCCCCAGCCAATATCATAGGCGTCCCTCTGCTTAAAAGTAGGAGAGTAAATGCATTCCGAACCATTCTTTTTCTTAAGGCGATTATTTCCGGATCGTCAGTTTCCCCTTCTACACCGCAGTTCCAGCTGTTATTATTCTGTTCCCCATCTGTATTATCCCACCCATTTTCTTCATTATGCTTTTCGTTGTAGCTGTATAGGTCTTGAAGAGTAAATCCATCATGGCAGGTAATAAAATTTACAGAAGCTTCATTTCTTTTCTCTGGATCATAAATATCTAAGGAGCCTGTTATCCGCATAGCTGCAGCATTTGCCATTCCCATATCTCCTTTTAGAAACTGGCGTATATCGTCTCGGTATTTTCCATTCCATTCGGACCATCTGTTAAAATCCGGAAAACTTCCCACCTGATACAGTCCTCCCGCATCCCATGCTTCAGCGATCAGCTTGACCTTCGACAGCAGGGGATCATAGGCAAGTTCCTTGATTAAAGGAGGATTTTCCAAAGGTTTCCCATACTCGTCTCGCCCTAAAATCGATGCTAAATCGAAACGAAAACCGTCGATATGATACTCTGTAACCCAATACCTCAAGCTTTCCATTATAAAATTCTGTACCACAGGGTGGTTTGCGTTGAGTGTATTTCCTGTTCCGCTATAGTTGGCGTAACCTCCATTTTCATCCAACATATAATAGATATGATTGTCGAATCCTTTAAAGGAGAAAAACAAACCGTCTCCGTTTCCTTCGGCTGTGTGATTGTAAACTACATCCAGAAAAACCTGAATCCCATTTTTATGCATCTCTTTCACAAGCATCTTCAGCTCTTCCCCCTCCCGATTGTGTTCTACTTCCGCAGCATAAGCTGTGTTGGGAGCGAAAAAGGCAATGGGATTATATCCCCAGTAGTTCAAGAGTTCTTTTCCTTTATACTGCCTATTTTCTGATCTTTCATCAAATTCGAAGACTGGAAGAAGCTCGATGGTATTGATCCCTAATGCCTTTAGGTAAGAGATTTTATCCATCAATCCTTTGTAGGTTCCAGGATATTTCACCCGCTTTCTATCCTCCATTTTCGTAAAGCCACGAACGTGAAGCTCATATATGATCATATCCTTCATATCAATATTAGGAGAAGAATCGTCTCCCCAGTCAAAATCACTAGCGGTTACCCTTCCATGATAATATTCTTTTGTTTTTTTTGCCCCCCAGATTCTCTGTCCTGCAACAGCGTTGGCATAAGGATCTAAGAGATGTTGTGTCTTATCGTAAATATATCCTTTCTTAGGATTATAAGGTCCATCTACCTGATAAGCATATTCAAAATCTCTATAATCCAAATCGAAAACGATCATAGAATAGACATCTCCAATTTTATACTCTTCTGGAAAAGGGATCCGAGCAAAAGGTTCCATTTCATGACGCTTAAATAATAATAGTGTCACTGAAGTTCCTTTCTGGGTATGCACAGTAAAGCTGATGCCTCCCGGTAAAACAGTTGTTCCATTTTCCAAATAATAGCCCGGCCGCACATAAAAACCTTCTACTTCATGGAGCGGCACCATATTGTTTCCATATTCTTTTGCAAACTTCTTGCGTATATGAGTTTTAATTGTTCTGCTCATAGTATCCCCCTAGAAAAATCAAGGTATATACACCTGGATTTTTTCTTGCAATACTTCTAATTCGATAGGAAGCGCCGGCCCTTCATCTCCGTCCACATCTGTTGAGAGCCTTTCATCGCTTGAAATCCTTCCCTTGCATCCCTTTATCACTTTTACTTTTTCATGTTCTTCTACTTCTCCTAAGACGGCTTTGCCGACTAAGGATAATTTATCAGCTGTAGTATTTTCTCCTAAAATAAAGATACTCATTTTTCCATTGGATTCTTCTTCGTTAGAAAACTGAATCCCGTGGATACTTGTCTTTAGGGCTACGACAACATTGCTGACTATACCGCTGAACCTGTCTTCTTCTGTCTCTATGGTCAGAGGATAAAGTTTCTCTTCTTTAAAACTTTTCACAGAATCAAATACATAGGCCATAGGACCCCATTTGTTTTTATCCTCTGTGCTTACGTTCATAAGAGCTTCAGAAACCGTTCCAATACTTACCCTCATCGTAAAATAACGATCATTTATTTTCCCAATATCGATACATTGTGTTTTGTCTATTGTAAAGTTCGCAATCGCCTCATCCATATTAGGAGAAATCTCTAAGGTCCGGGCGAGATCATTTACAGTTCCTCCTGGGAAAATCCCAAGTTTTATACTTGAATTTCGATTCGCAATTTTTTCGATAATCTGATTGACGGTACCGTCTCCCCCTACAGAAAACACCGCTTCTGCCTTCTCTTCGAAAACTCTTCCCATCGCCTTTTGAAGTTCTTCTGCATTCTCTATAATAATGGTTTCTACCTTCTCAAAGTTTTCCCTTAGTTTCTCTTCAATAGCTGTTTTATAGTCGCAGCCTACTTCTTTTCCTGAATAAGGATTAATCAGAACAAAGGCTTTCAATAGTCTCACTTCCTCTTCTAATCTTTCTTCAATAATAATAGGCTTCTACATGCAAAGGGAGTACCTCCGCAGTAAAAGGAACCTTTCCTCCTAAATCACCGTCAACATCATATTCAATTTCTTCGCCATCAAAACTTTCTACTTTCACATTTTTGCATTTTATCGCGATCACTCTTTCATCTTCTTCTAAGGACCCTTTTAAGGCTTCTCCTAAAGCCTCCGCCTTTTCGAATAGATCTGTCTTCTTTAATAAATACAACATCAGGTAACCATCACTGATATCATGGCCTGTCCCTGCGAACTCTACATCACCGATCTGATCCGACAAGGAAATAAATACATGGCTGTACTCTCCTTCGAGAACTTCTCCGTCATGATTTACCCTTAAAGAAAAGAGCTTTTCTCCAGATAGGTTTTTAATAATATTTGCCAGATAAGCAAAGGGACCCCATTTCGTCTTTTCATCACTGCTTACATTATGCACAGCCTCAGGTATGGCTCCCATACTCACTGCATAGCAAAAGTACTCTTCTCCAACTTTCCCTATATCTATTTTTTTATAACTTTCAAAATTCAAAGACTCTATCGCCTCGTCAATATCCATAGGAACCCCTAAGACTCGGGCAAGGTTGTTTACCGTTCCTCCTGGAAAGATACCGAATTTCGGGCGATACTCTTCTTCTGCAAAACCTTTTACAGCTTCATTCACCGTACCGTCTCCCCCCAGAACAAAAACAGTTTCCACTTTTTCTCGAGCTGCATTTTTCGCAAATTCAACGGCATCGCCGCCTTTTTCTGTATATATAATCTCCACTTCATCAAAATGTTCTGAAAATTTATGGTCTATCTGATCTTCGTACTGCTTTCCCAGTTCCTCGCCGGATGCTGGATTAATAATTATAACAGCTTTCATATCCAACCCTCCTTCTTCTGAATAATATATACCCCTTTATAAAGAAGGAAATGAAAAAAACAGTAGATATTATCCACTGCTTTTTTAATTCATTACATATATCATGCTGACCACTACAATAACCGCCAGCTGCAAAATTCTATTCCCTTTTTCCTTCTTTATATAAATACTGTAAATATTTGCCAAGGCAAATCCAATATAAAAGGCAGTGTTTATAATACTTCTCGGATAAAGTAGAGAAGAGACTGCCGATAGGAATCCCAACAATAAAAGGATGATTTGTGTAAAATTTCCTTTATTCATAAAACCTCCTCTTCCTTAAGCTCTTACATAAACAACACCAAAAACCAGGACCTGTCCTGGGGTCATAACTCTTCTTTTTCTCTGCCTGAAAAATAAGAGCTTATTCTAAAGCAAGGATAATCCCCACAAGAATCGCTATCTCATAAGGTTCTATCCCTTCCTTCACAAAATTCCTCTAGCCCTTTTCTTTACATAAAGTAAAGAAGCCCAATC
>RRZT011881352.1_pt1 | contig 10966 bp, 15 predicted proteins | sample 2165551 | NCBI WGS metagenome assembly RRZT01 (sample SAMN10456910, study PRJNA506462) | wastewater metagenome | biome: wastewater; feature: sludge; material: wastewater sludge; isolation source: wastewater sludge with Escherichia coli K12::gfp cells carrying plasmid... | place: USA: Moscow, Idaho...
GAGTCCAATCCCATAGACGAAGGAGATTGGACATGAAGAAGCGTTACACCGAAGAACAGATCATTGGATTTTTGCGCGAAGCGGATGCGGGCGTGCCGATTGTGGAGTTGTGCCGTCGGCACGGATTCTCTGAGGCGAGTTTTTATCTGTGGCGCGCCTTAGTACGCTTCTGGATGCCGATTAAAACGCGTCACAGCGCGATTACGGCCCGCTTCGGCGGGCTTTGTTGTCTATGGGTGGGGCAACCTACGTCGTTTCAAAAAACGTTCTGCTTCTTCGTGAGCCTCTGCCCATCGCCGCACCCGACCCTCTTCGAGCAAACTGATAGGAATATCAAGTTCCACAACCTCACGCGGGCTTGCTGACTTCACGATTCGCAAAGTGCGGCATGGTCTGGGTTCATCATCGAACCGTTGCACCCCGGCTGCGATCAGGGCTTTTGCGTAAGATTTAGGGCGTGTTCTCAATTAAGCCAGCCAGACAAAGGCGCAAGCAAGATGAACGAACGACAGGAAAGACTTGGCGAGTTTGTCGTAACGTGTGGCGATGCGTCGGAATTGCTTGATGCGACTGAAGAAACGCTCGATCAGATTGCGGCTCTTGTAGAGGTGCCGATCGAACGAACGGGGGTTGAGCCGATGGGAACGAGGCGGAATAACCGGTTGGCTGCCCTGAGCGGAGATTGCTTCGACGAAGGCATCCGAGTCGTAGCCCTTGTCGGCCACGACAAACTCGGCCGACTGATTCTCGATCAAAGCTTCGGCCTGCTCGATATCCGCAATCTGACCTGCCGAGAGAATGACCCGCAGCGGATTGCCCAAAGCATCGACCGCGACATGCAGCTTGGTCGTCAATCCGCCACGCGAGCGACCGATTTCCTGAGCGCCTGCTTTTTTTGGGCGCCCGCCGAGTGCTGGTGTGCTCGAACGATGGTCGAGTCGATGAACAGTTGCTCCAGGTCAGCATCGCTAGACAGCGCCGTCGCGACACGCTCCCAGATGCCTTTCTCGCGCCAGCGTGAGAAGCGAACAAAAGTCCGGTGCCAATGCCCCAGTTCTTCCGGGAGATCACGCCACGGGCTACCCGTGCGCATGATCCACAGCACTGCTTCGACGAAGCGCCGATTGTCCCTGGCCGTAACGCCGCGATCGCTCGCTTTGCCTGGCAGTAGTTGCTCAATCCGTTCCCATTGGAAAAGTCAGGATATGACCATATTCACGCCACTGTGAACAGCCCCTCGTTATGTCATTGATCGTAAACGAGTTATTCGTCCAAGATTTCATATGGCATACGAGTACTCGGTCAAATGAGAACACGCCCTAGAGAACATCAAACGAGAAGGTGTGCGACTGTGAAGCCCCGTAATACTCCAACTAAACGATTTCGGACGCAGGTTCGGCCAGGCGGTTGGATCGTCATCACGCTCCCAGCCCTGCGAGGACTTGCGGCCGGCGCTTGTAAGCATTAGCCAGTGCGCCGCGATTCGAGGCGTACCCCATCGAGTATACGCAGGAGCTGCAAACCGCTGCTCGATAGACGGTAGATCGCGATCCGATCAGGCGGAAAGAACAAAGTGAGAACACGAAGCCCGCGCGTCGGCGGGTTGTAGGGTGGTGGTTGCAATGCCATCATTTGCCCTTTGCTTTCTCCACAACAGGCGTCGCCCGAGTGAATTTGCCATCCTTGCAGTTGACTACATCGCCGATCGCGATTGCAAAATCGGCTGGCGGGCGGATGGCGACATTCCCGCGCCCGAGATGCTGCACCCAAGCGCCATCAGGCGTGACATACAAGACCACGCCAGAGCTTTGGCGCTGGCTCTCGGTCCTCGTCCAGTCAGGATGATTCTCGGCAAGCCACTGCTCGACAGTTGGATTGGAATTTAAAGGAACGTCGATTCGCTCGGCGGATTGGCCAGGACCGTTCCCTCCGGCGCCAGCAGTCCGTACCCGGTCCCCGACGTTCCGCTGACTGTCGACTCGGAGTTGCTCGCCAAGAGCGGCTGTGACTCTGCCGGCGGTACTGTCAGCGCCTGTTGTTCGAGCAGTGCGTCTTGTTGCGCGCTGCATTCGATGATCGGCGTCTTCTTGTCCGACGCCCAGACCACGAGAAACATCTTGCCGCAGAACACCGACATGGCTATCGGTGTGGAGAACCAAGTCGCCATCGGACAGATGGTGCAGGCGAGTCCTGAAGTGGGGAGGCGGTCGGCGGGTAGCTTGCTGTTGGTGATAATGGGATGCATGAGTCTTCTCCGGGGTTTGTTTCTGAACGAGGCTTGAGCGGTAAGCATCGAGCGCGGGATCTGCGAACTTGATCGGCAAGCGATTGCGGACAGCAATTTCCACCGCAATACGCTGCCATTCCGGTGAACCGGTAAGGGTGAGCGTGCTACCGAACTTCGCCATCGAGAAGCGCAAAGCAACGGTCACGGCTTCAGGACTGTTGGCGGCAGCACCATTCAGTTGGACCTGTTTCGAGATGGCGCTATCGGTGATCACACGATTGCTGCCGAGGTCGTACACGACGGTTCCATTCCGTTGCACATGATGCGTCGCCGTCAGTCGCGGCGCCGGCCGGTAGTCCTGGCCAGCAACGCGGGCAACGATCTTGAGTTGCTCGGCCTCACGCGTGCGTAACACATCGGTCGATTCTTCAACTCCGTACTTGCGGACCAGGCCGAGTGCAACGTTGTCGCCCTTCACGGCTTCGCTGACAAGGAAATCCCGGAACGTACTGCCCTGCCCTTCTGCATTGAGGCGCCCGCGCAAGGCCTGACGATCGGCGGCGAACTGAGCCGCTAAAGCAGCCATTGCCAGCGCGTGCTCCATCTTCGAGATCGATACCGCGACATGGCGCTCAGAGCCGTGGGTGCTTGATCGGATCCGTTTAATTTCCAACTTCTGCCGTTCGCGTAGCTCGGTGCGCACGGTCTTGTGGTTCTCCCGCAACTTGTTCAACGATGCCGTCTTGATTGGGTCGTACGCTTTCCTCGCTGCTTGCCAGCGCTGGTAGTGGCTCTGTCCCCCGGCTTTGGTTGGAGCTGGCTTATAGTGAGCCTCGACCGGTGGCGTGATCTGGCTGGATGGAGCAACAAAAGCGCCGAACTTGGCCGGCAGATTTTTGAGACCAACTTTGGAGAGCTGGATGCCTCCTTTTTCGCCGACCGGGCAGATGACGAAGCCGGCGCCTTTCGGTTTGACTTCACAATCATAGGCGGCAGCAGCAGCGTGTAGATCCTGCCAGTTCTTTGCGTGCTTCAAGCGATCGCCGATGCGGATCTCGTTGCACCAAGTCTGAAATGATTTCTCTCCGGAATAGATCTCTTTTGTCTTCGCACGATCGCTGATTGCGTTCGGTAGGCCGGCCGACTTGGCTTCGCGAAGCGCGACGCGCTCGGCTCGCGGAACTTCGACAATCAGCCCCCTTTCGTTGACGAGATGTAGTCCGGGATCGCGAGCCAGGCCGTGACGGATCTCGATCTCACGACAGACTCGATCACGCTTAATTCGGTCGTGCCACAGCGGATTGCCGCGATGTAACGGCCCTTTCTCGATACAACTCGCGATGATGTGTAAATGCCAGTAGCCGTTGTCGCTATGAAGAAAGGTCGCGAAATGGTGATCGTCCAGCCCAAGGGCGGTGAGCATGGAATCCTCAGTGTCGCGAAGCACGGCTTCGCTTGGCTTCTCCTGGGCAAACGAGCAGACAAAATGCGCCAGCTTCTTGTCCGGACGAACACGGATATTCAGGTCGCAATTTGACTGCATTTCGATCGCTGCCAGCGCGATGCGTTCGCGGCGTTCATCCAGCGCGCCACCGGCGTACACACCATCGTCAACGATGCCGAAGTTACCGAGGCGAGTGCGGTGCGATTTATCGAGCAGCTCACCTGTCGTTCGGTCGGGAGTTAGCCCTTCGCCGTAGCTAAGCGCATCGCTGGCCGACGAACGGCCATCTTTGCGGCCCTGGATGCGTTTGGAAATCACGAGCCAGCCACCACCTTCTTGACGGCAGCGAGGACCGCTTTCTCAGCAGTTTCGATCTCGTGCAGCAACTCGCGCACCGGCTTTCGGTCCGGCGCCATCGGCGCGTTGGGGAAGGCCTCGCCACCAAGCCAGCCGCGAAATAGCCCACCCAGCCGGCCGAGGTCGGCGCGCGTTGCGACGAGTTCAGCGATCGCTTGCTGATCGGTCTTCGAGCTGGGTTTCGTGCGGAAGATTGTTTCGCGGCACAGTTCGCCAACGGAGACCCCGAACGCATCAGCCCGCTTGCGAAGCGCTGCCTTCTCGTCAGGCGTCGCCCGCACTTGGATCAACTCTGATTTCTTCCGGTTCTCCGAACCCATAAACAACTCCAGCAACCATCGCCGGCTTCGCCCGCCGCAGGCGCAGGACGAATCATCACGAGTAAGGCGCAGCCGTCGAGTGTGATTCAAGGGCGGTATCACCGCCCTCCGTCCTGCCCGTTGTTCCGGTGTGCACAAGCCTACTGATGTCTTGTCAATCGAGTTGATTTCGAGCAATTGCACTGCAAATTGATAGGCACGTGTTGTAACGCGCATGACATTGGAGAGAACTTGATAGAAACGACATGGCAATCACTGGAAAAGCTTCGCAGTTCACTGTCAGAACACGGCCGTTACAACTCGTTACAAAAATGATTTTCGGTCATCCATAAGCCGTCTCTCGGACGACAACCTCATGATTCTTATAAGCATCACAGGTCCGGAAAACTGGTAATAAAGTGGTAATTAATCAAAGACTTATAACAGCTTAAGGCATTGACAGACAAACCGAGTGACTTCAATGTGACTGCATGTCATTTCTGATCGCAAAACATGAACGAGCAAGTCAATCAAACCACTGATCTGATCACGGATGACGAACTGGCAGATGTCGTTCGCATTGCGAGAAAAGAGCGAGGCGGAAAGTCGGTGAAGTACACAGCTCTCGAAAAATATCGCGAAAGCATAGTGAAGCTCATGCAACAGGACGTACAGCTATCTCACATCCTGCGCTGGTTGAAGAACAAGCACGGCGAGCAGCTCGTCTTGAACACGTTGCGTAAATACGTCGTCCGGGAAATTGGGCGCGAGATCTACGAGGAATACCTCGCAAGAAACCATTGGATCAAGACCAAAGGACACATGAAGTGTGGGGTAACCAAATCGCCCGACAAGAGTAACGAAAAGCACAGGGCTGGCATGAATACAACGCTGCAGCCACGCCCTACTGCCCCCGCAGAAAGTAACGAGACATTAGTAAGGCCACCTGGACTTTCAAATGCAGCTTGGAATGAGTTGCAAGTGAAGCACCGTGCCGCTGAACGCAACATCAACTAGAACCTAAGGAGTCCTCAAATGCAGAAGAAGATCGTAGTGGCATCGCTTGGCGGATCAGTCGGGAAGACGCTATTTGTGACGCAAGGCCTTTGGCCATTCATGCCCGATGCGCAGATCCTGTGCGTGGATCAGACGAACACTACCGCTGCTGATTTCGGAATCAAGAACTGCACGTCGCTGGCGGGAGAAGAGTTTAACAAGACATATCGCGCGCTAATGACTGCGCCGGGTGATGTGATCGTAGATGTCGGTGGCGCGAAAGAATGCCGTGAGTTCCTCAACGGTATGCTTGAAATCGATGGGAGCGATGAAATCACGATGATCGTGATCCCGTCACGTCCAAACGCCAAGGACCAAGGTTGTGCGTTGGACACGATCGAGCGCCTACTCTTGGACGGTGTCGACAAGACAAAGATTCGGGTGGTCTTCACCGATGTAAAGAAGGATACCGCCGTCGAGTGCGAGCAGCTCATTGGCGGTATGCAAGACAAGGGACTGGTCCCAAATCTCGACCTGACCATATTCCACAGCGTTGTCTACGACGAGATGATCGAAAGCAAACAACTAATCAGCGAGGTGCTGGCTGATACGACCGACTACAAAGAAAAAATGATCAACCGCTCGAAGAACGACAAGACTGATTACGCGGGCAAGATCATCCGCCAACGAATGGCAAGAAATGTGGCTTGGCCCAACTTGCAGAACGTCTTCAATGCCTTGTATCCGGAGGGTTAGTCAATGCCCGGCTACACCGAGACCGAGAAGATAAAGATCCTCTACGAGGAATCGTTAGGGGAGATTCATGACGTAGTCGAGCGCATCGAGAAAGTTGCCACGGTGATGACACGAGTAGCCGATAGCCAACGCGAAAAGGCAAGCAACGTCGGCACGGTGTTACCGCTTGATGAAGGTCCTGAAAGTCTCTGGCCGGGATCAATCATGGCCGGTTCATTGGCAGCGTTTGCGATCACCATGATCGCACTTGGCGCGTACGTTGGCGGAGGTCGGGAGAACTGGGGCATCGCCGGAATCGTCGGCACGAGTGCAGCGCTAGGTATGCTGGTGGGTACCGTGATCGGCTACTACACAAACGGCAAAATCGTTCAAGCCCGCGCAAGACGAGCATTCTGGAACGAGCCAAATCGCAAGGCATGGCGTGAAGAGTTGCGACGCAAGCTGCAGGAAAGATAAGGCGCTGCACCAGGACGCGTCAACGCCCCAGTGCAGCTAACCACAATCGACTTACACGGAGTCAAAAATGGCTGAACAAATTTTAGCAGTACGAACAAAGGAGTACTCGTTGTCAAAACAGGAGCGGCTCGAGTTGCTTTGCAAAACACGGTTCGGACGTCGTGCAGTCTTGATCGAAGAGCAACGAAACGCATTTATCGCGCGCTATGGCGACCCGCTCGGCGAGATCGAGCCAGCCACAGAGAAGCATTAACCGAACGCCTTTCGCAATGAAAGGCTAGCTGAGTACTTGTTCATCACGCAAACAGCATCCCGAGTCGAAGGAGAAAGTATGTTGACCAAATTTGAGAAAGCGTTTTTTGATGTTGCGGCAGGGCGCGTTATTTTCCTCTGCTTTGTCTTGGCGGGCGGCGCCACCAGTGTCGCGTTTCGTGGGCATTTCATTGACACGTTCCCGGTCGGAGCAGTCGTCGGGATAGCCGTATGGTACGCACTAGCGTACGGCCTGGCGCGTCGGCGCCGGCGCAATGCAGAAAAACAGGGGGGATTTCATGTATGAAAACCTCATCGGATGCGAACGCACGCGCAACGGCCTTTTCGCTGAAACTGCGTTTTCTGCTGCGCAAGTGGATGAAGCTCGCCTTGCCGAGGTGGAGCAAGGTGTCGCGGACGATCCTTGCGCCTTTGTCGGTCTGCTTGGCAACCCTAGCGCTGAGCAGCGGTAACGCCGTCGCGGGAGGCGGCGCAACCGGCGGTGCGACAGAAGTCACGCAAATTGTGAACATGACGCAATTGGTAGCGTCGTACGGTCAGCAAGTGATGGATTATGAAAACCAGTTGATGCAGTACGCAACGATGATCCAAAACCTGAAAGCCAACCCGCTCGGCGTGTTGGCTCCCGATCTGGCCAAAGCAACGCAAGACGCCGCGCGGCTGTGGTCGATGGGTACCAACATCGCCTCTTCAATGGCAGATGTTGATCGCCGGTTCGCCGAAGCGTTCAAAAGCCCTGTCGCAATGAACTTCGCCGACAAGTTCTCAAATTGGAATAACACGTCGTCCGATGCCTTGCGATCAGCAATGCTGAATGCCGGATTGCAGCGCGAGAACTTTGTTTCCGACCAGGCTGCACTGCAACAACTCGTCGCGCGCGTTCAAGCGTCCGAAGGAACGGTTGCGGGGTTACAGGCGTTGGGCAGCCTAAATGCTGCTCAGATTCAAGAATCGATGAAGCTCCGCGACCTAATCTCACAACAACAGGTAGCCCAGAACACCTACCTGGCCTCACAGAACGCAAAGGACCAGGCGCGCGAGGATCGCGGCGCAGCAATCGCGGGAAAGCTTGCCCCCGTGCCTACCGGGTCAAGCAAAAAGCCCTACGAAACCTTCAAGGTGCTGCCCTAATTCCAAGCCTTTGACATAAGGGAGATTTAGATTGAAAACGACCAACCTCATCATCACACTCGTCTTTACTCTGAGTGCATGTCAAGGCAACGCGGACAAAGGCCTTGCGCCCGTGCCCACCGGGTCAAGCAAAAAACCGTATGGAACGCATTGCGTCTTGAACTGCAACAACGACCAGGCAGAAAAGAAGGATGCCGAAAAATGAAGAAGATCCTAACTCTGCTCTTGATAGCACTTGCCATTGGTGCAGTTACTGCTTTTGCAGCGGAGGAACCAACCGCAACTGCCGCATCCGGCGTCCTTGGCACAATTGACGACAGTATCGGCAAGACCGTCGCTACTGTTGTTGGGAAACTCCAATCAGTAGCAATTCTTTGGCTATCGTCGTTCATCATGCTGCAATTCGTCATAACCAACTACGGGTTGCTAAAAAGTGGGGCTGACATCGAGGCGGTGTTCGCGAAGTTTGTTGGTAGCTTCCTTTGGTTTGCGGTTTGTTGGTACCTCGTTTTGAACGGCTCCGAGTTCGTCGACAAAGTCGGCAAGTCCTTCTTTAGCACGGCAAGCGGCCTCGGCATTTCCTACTCGCCAGGCGATTTGCTCGACAAAGGGGTATCGGTCGGCGCCAACATGATTACTGCTGTGCAGAAAGCCGCTGGAATAACAGACTTCGGGTCAGTCATTATTACTGGTATCTGTGGCGTCTTTATCCTGTTGGTGATGGCGCTCATCGCGCTTAAAGTCTTCCTGATGAAGACGGAATTGGCCCTCGTAGTCATGATTTCGCCGATCAGTTTCGCATTCCTTGGTTTGGATGCATTGAAAGACCAGGGAATTGCGCCCTTCAAATCACTGATTTCTCTCTTATATCGCATCTTGATTTTGGGCGTATTGATTGAATGCGCGGATTACGTCACGTCTGACGCAGCAGCATCAATCACCAGTATTTATGACAATGCCGCGTGGTACACCAAAATCACCGGGATCGGTAACGGCATCTGGCCTGCGCTGTTCAACGTCACCATGTCCTATTTGATTATCGGTTTCTTGGCTTTCAAGAGTGATTCCATCGCTGCCAGCTTGGCAAGCGGCAGTACGAACCTTGGGACGAGCGACCTCGCGACCGCAGCAGCAATGGGTGCCGCTGTCGGTGGCGCTATCGGCTCTGCCGGCGCCACCCTCGGAATGGGTAAAGGCCCACAGTTGATGAGCGATTTCATGAAACAGGCATTTGGCGGCGGCAGTGTTGGCATGAGTAATGCCACTTCGGATACGGGGACAGGGGGTGTTGGAACCCCGCCGTCGAAGACTTCGGATGCAGCAAATATGTCAAAAACTGCAAGTGGTGAAGCTGGTGGCTTGGCCAGCACAGGAAATGGGGAATCAGATGACGGCCAGCCAGCCTCCAGGGGAACAGGTACGGATGACACAACGCCAACGAGTGGCGGCACACCAAGTACCGATGGAGCCAACGCAGGGGCTACAGGGTTCGGAGGCGTGCCAAATCGCCTACCGGAAGATATTGCTGCCGAAAGTCGGAAAGCAGAACGTGATGCAGCGCGTGAACAACGCCGGCAAGCTAAGCAAGGATCAGCAGCAGCAACAGCAGGTATCGAAGGAGCCTCCGGCGCGGCACCAGCGAAACAGACAAAGAGCCTTATCGACCGTGTGAATGACGTCAATGAGCATTTCGCTCGCGAGAAAGCATCTGTCCACGTGAGCGTCAATCCACACCACAACTGAACCGCCAACTCGCGAACGACAAATCGACAACGCACATTTCCATCGATCATCGAGACCACGATTAAGCAGTCTTCACCACAAAACAACGAGCTGCAAAACGCATAAAGACAAGAGGCCGGGATACCCCAGCCTCTTTCATTTTGCGTACTCAGAACTTCCAAGCCGCCCCGGCCTTCGCCACAGCCTTTCCGCCGACCACACCAGACACGTCGGTATTCACCAACACATTGTTGCTCACCGCGTGGCCACGGGCAAAAAACCACCACACGGCATCATTGCATCGAGGCCCGTAAGTGCTCGATGACATCGGTTCAATGCTGTTGACCTATTTAATAACATAACGTAACATAACTAGCATAACGTAACATAACAAAGGAGACAGAGCCATGGCACGCGAAGCAACAATTTCCCAGGAACGTGTTAATGCCGTCGCGGACTCGATCCGCGCCAGCGGCGCCAAACCGACTGCGCGGGCTGTCCATCAAACGCTTGGCAGCGGCAGCATGGCCACGGTGCTCAAGTATTTGCAGGTCTGGCAGGCTGGCCAAGTTCGCACCGAGGAAGGGCCGGTTGTGTTGCCGGCCAGCCTGCAACGGGTGCTGGTGGATTTTGTGATGCAAGAAGTCGCCAGTGCCAAAGCGGGCCTGCAAGATGAACTGGTCGCCGCGCAACAATCCAACAGCGATCTGATTGCCGAGAACGAGCGGCAGGCCTCAACCATCAATCTGCAAGCGGAAGCGCTCGACAGCATTCAAGCGGAAAAAGCAGAACTCGCCGGGCGCCTGGCGCAAGTGGAGTCGGAACTGTCGCGGGCAAAAGATGATGTCATCGCCGAGCGCCAAGCGGCCGAGCGTGCGCGTACCGAGTTGGCCAAGGCAGAGCTACGACTTGAGGCGTTGCCCCGGATCGAGGCCGAGGCGGATCGACTCCGCGGCGAGTTGACGAGCGAACGCACGGCGAAGGTAGCCGCCGAGCAGGCCGCAGCCGTCGCCAATGAGAAGATTACTGGCCTGGTTGCTCGCCTGGCTGACGGGCAAACCCGGATCACGGCATTGGAAAAGAAAGAGCAGGACCAGCTTACGGCCCTCGAAACGAGCGAGGAACGCGAGCGCGGGCTTTCGGATCGGCTGCACGAGGCGCTTGGGCAGCTCACTGTCGCCAACATGGCCACCGCACAAGCCGAGGAACAAGGGCGGAAAGCGTTGGAACGAATCGCTGTGTTGGAGAAGCAAATTGAACCGGCGAAGACGCCGGCCAAAAACGCGAAGAACAAGGACGAAGCAC
>RRZT012442255.1_pt1 | contig 10966 bp, 19 predicted proteins | sample 2165551 | NCBI WGS metagenome assembly RRZT01 (sample SAMN10456910, study PRJNA506462) | wastewater metagenome | biome: wastewater; feature: sludge; material: wastewater sludge; isolation source: wastewater sludge with Escherichia coli K12::gfp cells carrying plasmid... | place: USA: Moscow, Idaho...
CCGGTGTTTGTCTGGCACGTGATAAACAAATACGGGCGAATAGGCGACTTTTAACATAATTTTTACCTGAACGTTTTACTTCAACTTTTACGTTATTTTGCCACAGACTATAAATAGCCTAGTGGAGTTCTGCTCGTTAAACTTACAGCGTTAAATTGTGGGGGAGTGATTAATTGTGCATAGGGTTATTGTTGAGAAAGATAATCTGAAACATGGACAGTATAAGGGATAGAGACAAAAACGGCAAAATTTTATGCACAAATGAAAATGCAAAAAAATGGTGAAAAGTGATATAAAAATGGCGTTTATTTGTGCATAAATGAATGATATTTGAGTGGCGTTTAAATGGTGTTTAAACGTTTAAGAAGAAGGCAGTCCGAAATGGGCTGCCTTTTTTGTGGCTGGTGCTTGGTGCTATCAGTACGTTTGTCGACCATGACCATCGGTAACTAAAGGTACTAATGGATGATGTGGCTTATCTCGATGACTTCGCCGCAGACTTCAAACTGCCCAGATGCTAGGTAGGCTTTATCCAAGTCGAATGGTTCGTAAATGCTGTTGTCGCTGATGATACGCAGTCCGCCTGTGGGTATCCATTGGGTGCGTTTGACGTAGATGCGGTCATCAAGTCGCAAGACATAGATGTTGCCATCGTGGGCTTGGTTTTTGGCGAGGTTGACGAGCATACATGAGCCATTGGGGATGGTTGGGTACATGCTGTCGCCACAGTTGCAGACCACGGCTAGGTTATATGGGTCTAAGTTTTTGCTTTTGAGCCAGTCGCGGCGGTAGGCAACGTGTTTGATGGGTTCGGTGACGCCCTGTGAGAATAACCCATTGCCTGCTGATACTTCAATGTCGTACATAGGAATCAGGACAAACTCTTCATTGAAGATGACGTGTTTGGCAGGTGCTTCGAGTGATGGGTTGGTGGCAGGCGCAGGTGCATGGGCGGTGCTGTCCCCTTCGCCAAAGATAAGCCATTGGGGGCTGACTTTGTATAGGTCGGCTAATTTGGCAAGGGTTTCAAGCGATACTTCAGTTGCCCCAACTTCCCATTGGCGTAATGTGGTAGTGCCAACATTCACACGATTCGCCACTTCGTTTCTGCTTAATCCGCTCTTTTCTCGACCATCTAGTAAACGCTGACCAATTTCTTTTCTGTTTAACATAAAAAACTCCGCCAAAATTTTTTTACAGTAATATTTTTTAAACTGTAAAAAAATAACTGTCTTTTTTACGCTTTTTACTGTTTTAAAATAGTGAATTAAATCAACTAATTAAGCGTAAATCCGTCAATTACCTTAGAATATTTACTGTAAAACGTCATTTTACTGTTTACAGACTGTTTTTTTACGGTATAATTAACGCATTCGATAGTGAAAGGAGTAACGAATGCGTTATAAAAAAGACCAAAAAAAACAGCCTGAGGACTGGCATCAAGCTGACATTGTAGCAGCAGTTAAAAAAACTGGAACATCTGTAAATGCTTTGTCACTTGCAAAGGGGTTTGCAAGAGGGACTTTGCGTAACTGTTTTAAGCGTACAGATTGTCCACAGTATGAACGTATCATTGCGGAAAGAATTGGAGTTTCGCCCGCAGAGATATGGCCATCTCGTTATCAAAATAAATCAGTTAACTGAAAAAGGTGAATTTTAATGGAAAACTGGTTTACAGCACAACGATTAGCCGATTTAAACTTAGCTAGTTTACCAAATACTAAAGCGGGTGTCATCTATCGGGCAAAAAAAGATAAATGGTTTAACCGAAAACGGTCTGGCAAAGGCGGTGGCGTTGAGTATGACTTTGATGGGTTGCCCAAAGAAGTCCAAGCCGAAATCAAAGCCTTGCAAGTCAAAGCTGAGATGAAAGCCTTGACCGCCAAGGTCGATACCTCCGCTAGCCGTGCCGTCGCCCTACTCGAACGTGATACTAGCGAGTTGACCCATGCCCAACGGGAAACCGCAGATGCGCGTTTACTGATGACACTATTGGTTGCCCAGTATGAAAGTAAAGCTGGTGGCCGTAGTAAGGCGGTGGCGTTGGTTAGTCAGTTATCCCGTGAAGGTGCGTTGCCAAATGACGAAACAAATGGGGTGGACTATAACCAAATCTGTGTGACCGCAGTTGCCAAGGCGAAAGGCGTGGGCGTCGGTACTCGCAAACTGCATGAATGGTGTTTGCTGGCGGATAAGTGTGAGACCGGTGAAGACCGTCTGAAAGTGCTTGCGCCACAAAAACAAGGTCAGCCTGTGGTATCAACAACCCGTATGGAATGGTTGCCTGATTTTATGGCGATTTACCGCAGTCCAAAAGGCTATCACGTGGCCGAAGCCTATCGAATTTTTGCAGTTGGCTATGAAGTCAAGCATGGGGCGGAGAATGTACCACATATCGATGTGGTGTATCGAGCGCTGGATAAGTTGCCGCGCTTGGTGCGTGAGTCGGGTCGTGTGACAGGGTCGAAACTGAAAACCTTGATGACGTATGTGAAGCGTGACTGGAATACCAGTTGGTTTAATAACAATGATGTGTGGGTCGGTGATGGCAAGTCGATGGAATTTAAGGTGAAACACCCCGAACATGGACAGCCATTTACCCCAGAGTTGACGATCATCATGGACACGACGTGTCGGTTTGTGGTCGGTTGGTCAGTGGCGTATGCCGAATCTACCCTTGCGGTGGCAGATGCCCTGCGTGATGGCATGGTGAAACATGGCATCCCCGCCATCTACTACTCGGATAACGGTAGCGGTCAGACCAATAAGGCGCTTGATGCGGATTTGATGGGGATTTTGCCCCGTTTGGGTGTCCATCATGAGACGGGTATTCCTGGTAATCCGCAAGGGCGTGGGATTATTGAGCGGTTTAACAAGGTGGTACCGCGTTGGATTGCTCAACAGTTTGAAACTTACTGGGGTCAAGGGGCGGATGATGAAACGGTGCGAAAAAATTTGTATGCGGTTACCAGTTTTGCTAAGGCGGAAAAGGAAGGACGTACCGAACTTACGCCCATTCAAAAGAAAGGTCAAAAAATCTATCCCACTTGGAAACAGTTTATTGATGTGGTCGAGCAAGCGGTTGGGTACTACAACAACGAATGGGAACACAGTGAGCTTGGTACAACGCCTGCGGCATACCGTGAGGCACTGATGAACAAGATGGCAAAAGATGGCGTTGATATTATCCCGCTCACTGAAGTTGAAGCCCGTGATATGTTCCGCCCGCACTTTGTCCGTAAGGTACAACGCGGTTGGTTATCGGTACTCAATAATGAATATTGGCATAAAGCCCTTGAGGCTTTGGACGGTGTGGAAGTGGTGGCGTATGTAGATATTCATGATGCGTCAAGCGTGATTATCCGCTACGGCGATGGTCGCTATGTGTGTGATGCCCTGCTGAATGGTAATAAACGAGACGCCTTCCCCAAAACGCTGGTGGAGCAAAGCCGTGAAGCCCGTGCCAATCGTCGTGTTAAGAAATTGCAAGATGAAATCGCTAAGGCAGAAGCCGAAAAACGCCCTGCGATTGACGCTGAAAAAACTTCTTTGCTTAATGCGTTGGCGGTTGGATCAGATGTGAAAGTGACTGATGATTTAATCCTGCACGAATGGCGTGCTAAAGCAATCAAAACAATCAACTAAAACCTTAACAACAACGTAAAAACCGCCACGGGAATGGCGGCTTAGGAGAAAACAGTATGAGTATGCAAGCTCTAAAACAGTATATCGAACAGACTGGCATCAGTCAATCCAAGGTCGCCACCTTACTTGGGGTATCGACTGCGACTGTTAGCCAATACTTAAAAGGTACTTATAACGGTGACGTGGAAGGGGTGGACAAAAAAGTGGTTGAAATGCTCGACCGCCAAGCCGACAAGGCAAAAGACGTGAAATCGGACTTTGTGGAAACACCCACCGCCAAAGATATTTTTGATGTGTGTGCGATGGCGCACAGCATGGCAGATATTAATCTTGTCATCGGTGAGGCAGGACTGGGTAAGACGGTCACGCTAAAACAGTATGCTAAAACCGTGGATAACGTGATTTTGGTGGAAGTAACGCCGACCTATAGTCCAAAAGTGATGTTGGTTGAGTTGTGTAACCGCTTGGGTATCGTGCCAAGTCGTAGCAACCATGACAACGAAGTCAGCATTGTGGAGAAACTTAAAGGCTCGGACAAGTTACTCATCATCGACGAGGCGGAATTGCTGGCTTATAAGTCGCTTGAGATTATCCGCCGTATTCATGACATGGCAAAAATTGGGGTGGTTTTGGCTGGTATGCCCCGTCTGCGTGCCAATCTACGCGGCAAAAAAGGCGAATACAAGCAGCTTTATAGCCGTATTGGCTTTGTGGGTGATTTGTCTGACCGTCTGCCTGAGCAGGACATCGGGCTACTAAGTCAAGCGACTATTGGGACGGATGCGTTTAACGCCAAACTGTATGAAGCCTGTCATGGCAATGCTCGCCGCCTAAACAAGCTATTGCGTGGGGTGAATCGCTTGTCCAAGTTAAATAATCGTCCGATTGATGAAGCGATGATTAATAAATTTACGCAGATGTTGATTGATTAGGAGGCTGTCATGAGTTTGGAAAAACAACTGGGCAAAGACTATGAAGAACGCTTGCTGAATTATCTACTGCATCGCCGAGAAAACTATGTGCTTGAAGTGAATTTGCGACATATCGCAAAGGCGTTTGGGTGGACAGGCAAATCCAAGTTTGTTCGCCAAGCACTTGAGCATCTGGCAAGCCAAGGTAAGGTAAAAAAGGTGGTGTATCAAACAGGCATTGTGCATTGGTCGATTGCTGATGTGCAAGTGGTGCTAACGGTGAGTGATGACACAGAGCAATGGCAGGAACGATATGCCATCCCTGCTTGGCATGATGTGCAGGTCTGGGCGCAAGAAACGATTGATAGCTTTAATCGCATGATATGCGGTGGCATGAATCGAAAATTGATTAAAGCGGAGGTGTTGTGATGGCTATGAAAGTTGAAAAAGATGGTCTAGGAGTGTTTGGCTTGAAAGTCAAACTTCGATACAAAGACGGCATATTTACCGTTGGTAAATCAGTGGTCGCCAGTAGTAATCCTTTAAATTTTGGATATTTATTGACTGATGAAAACGGTGTTGAAGAAGGCGATTACGTTTATAACTTTCTGCCTGTGGTTGGCGATAGCTTTGATGTGGATTGGCATGAGCGTTATGACATCACCTGCCCCCATTGCGACCATAAAATGCAATGTGCTCCCAGCATGTTTCATCAGATGGGTTGTTTTGAGTTGGGCGGTGGCAGTTGCCCAAAGTGCAAGCAGATGTTTTCAATCCGCTTTAACCCTTATGCCAATTGGATGATGACGGAAAAATTGAAATTCAACGATAGCGATACTTGGGCGGATGACCTTGACGAAGGATACGTTGAAGATTGGTAAAAACTTAATTTGAGATTTTATTTTTCGGTGCAAATCCTTAGCGGTTTGTACCCAAAAGTAAAATTAAAGGATGACCGACATGGCGTTGTTAACTGTTGAAATGCAAATGAGTGCATTGACACGAAAAATCAAGATGGCTCAAAAGCAACTTGGCCTAGATGACGGGACATACAGAGATATTTTAAAACGTGTAACTGGTAAAGACTCAACTACAAAGATGTCTCTTATTGAAAGAGAGAAAATTATTAACGAGTTTAAGAAATTAGGCTGGAAGCCATCGGCAGCCGCTAAATCCAAACACGGTAAAAAGCCCAAGGTCAGCACTGACAAGCCAAGTCGCCAAGCGGTTATGGATAAGATTGAAGCGATACTTACCGACATGGGGCTACATTGGAACTATGCCCACGGTATCGCTCGCGGAATGCACAAAAAAGAGAAATTGGACTTTTGCACGGATGAAGAACTACACAAGGTGATGCAAGGCATGGCGGTCTATCAAAATCGTCAACGCAAAAAAAGCAGAACAGGAAGGCAATGAATAAAAACCATACCATCACCCAAGTCATTAGCGACAAGTTGACTGATGACGAGCTGGCGGCACTACTACCGCCGCAAGTGGTAGATATTGCTCAGTTTATTGGCTATTCAAAAGCATTGCTATTGGTCAAGGGCATGGGTGGTGTGGATTTTGCGGTACCAAGAGGACTGACCAAAAATCGCTCGGAGCGAGAACAACGATTGATTGATGCCATTGGTGTTGAGTCAGCCAAGCAGTTTATGGCGGTATTTGGGGGTGCGAGGCTGTACGTCCCCCGCTGTGAGCAACTGCTGCGTGAGCTGCGTAATCGTAAGTTTTGCGAATGTATTGATAGTGCTGTCGATGGTGGTATGACCCAGACCAAAGCCGTGCAAAAGTTTGCCTACGAATTTGGGATGACAGAGCGTAACGGCTACAAAGTGCTGAAACGTCATCGTATCGGCTTAATAGTAAGGAATTTTAACCAGTCTGATGACAGGCAGCTAAGTATGTTTGATGACTAATTTTGAAAGCAACGGGAGAAAACAATGCGACTAGATATGTATGCACAAGGCGAAGCAAAACAAACCGAACCATCGATTTGGGCATGGCTAAAAAAAGACCAAATCAAAAATGAAAACCTGTACCGCAGTCTTGAGTGTCAAGATGATTTAATCCGTCAATTAATGGCACGTCAAGACCGTCAAGGCAAATGGATTGCGTTTTTGCTTGTCTCTTGGTTATTTAGTGTGGTGTTTATGTGGTTTGGCTTACTGGTGACGGTGTGAGGTGGGTATGAAAACCAAATGCCCTAACTGTGGTTATCAAAGCGACATTGACGGTCTTATCCGCCTGATGTCTGGCGGTGAAGCCTTTATCACTGCCTTTGATGTGCCGTGCGAACTGAAACAGCCATTGCTTAAGTACCTTGGGCTGTTTCGCAATCCAACGGGTCATGATCTGACGTGGGATAAACTTACCAAAATCATCAATGAGATGATACCGAGCATCAAAACTCGAAAAGTGACGTTTAACAAGCAAGTCTTTGATGCCCCACCCCAAGCGTTTATTTGGGGCATTGAGCAAGTGATGAAGCAGTTTGGCGAAGGTAAGCTCAAATTACCACTCAAAAATCATCACTACTTATTTGCAGTCATGCAAAGTTTTGATATCCGCAAAGATGTCAATCCTAACCAAGCCGCAACATTGGGTGAATTTGTCGCCTTTAACGGGGTGAAAAAGCCTGTATTTGCTGGGCGTACCCAGCAAGAAACTTGGGATATCGTCAACCAAGCACGAGACCCTGGGGAGTCCCTAGATGAAACATATGAACGTATCAAATCCAACTATTAACAAGGAGCAGCCAAATGGCTAAAAAAGCAAAAATCAAAGCAGTCGCTACTATCATCGCATGTCAAAGCCTTGAGCAAGTACAAGACTTTATCCGTCATATCGGCGACAAAAATCGTGAGGTACTGCGACTGCAAGCCAAGATGAATGACGAAGTAGCAGCCATTACCAACGGCTACACGGAATCTATCAATGGGCTAAAACAAGAAATTGAGCAGATGACGGGTGCAGTAGAAATTTGGTGCGCTGCCAATCGTAGCAAAATCCTAGAAAAAGGACTGAAAACGGCAAACCTAATCACGGGTGAAGTCTCTTGGCGGTTTAGCCCACCGAGTGTGAGCCTACGCAAAATTGAAGATGTATTGGCAAGTTTCAAAGAAAAGGGTTTGACCCAGTTTATCCGCGTCAAAGAAGAGGTGAATAAAGAAGCTATTTTGGCTGACCCACTAGCAGTAAAGGATGTGGCAGGTGTGACTATCAAAAGCGGTCAAGAGTTTTTTGAAATTAAACCGTTTGAAGTTGAGGTGAAGTGATGGCAACGATTGCAAGCCTAACCACGACTGCCAACCAAATCACAAAACTGTTGGAATTGGCAGTTGAGCCGCTTAATGAGAAGTTAAAAGAAACAGGATGCAAGGTAGTTTCGGCTAGCAAGACGTGGGCGTGAAAATCTGATGGAGGCATTCTTAGATAATAAAGGGTGGCGAACACCAGTAACCTTGAATGATGACGATTTACCAAAGCTGTTGATCATGAACCCAGACGATATCGTCAAATATTTGAAGTCTTAACTGCCACATTTTAAGTGGTAAAACCGGAAATGCAACGCCGCCGCCAGTCGGTCACTGGCAAATCAAACCTAAAAAGGAAAATAGTATGAACAAATCTGAACTTATCGCCAAAATCGCTGAGAAAAGCGGACTTAATCAAAAAGATGCGGGTAAAGCATTGGATGGGTTGACGCAAGCAGTCTCTGACGCATTGGCAAATGGCGAAGATGTGACATTGGTTGGCTTTGGTACCTTCTCGGTCAAAGAACGTGCCGCTCGCACGGGACGTAATCCACAGACTGGTGAAGAAATCCAAATCGCGGCATCAAAAGTGCCAAGTTTTAAGGCAGGTAAGGCGTTAAAAGATGCTGTTAAATAGCGTTTAAACCCGTTTAAATCAATGTTTAAAGGCTGGCTTTTTGGCTAGTCTTTTTTGAAGGATATTAAAAATGGATAATAGAAAGCTACAAGTAATCGATATGCTTGGATTAAATGTTATTGAAAAACATCCAAGACTTTGTATTGTCAAGAAAGAAGAATCTGACTTTTATGAAGACAGAAAAATTGTTTTTCTACAAAAGTATGAGCGTCAATTTGATACCTTTTGTGATATGGATGATAATAGGTATAAGTTCGCACAATTAATTTTCTCAGTCAGAGAACTTGATGAAACTGCAATTGCGATTTTAGCGGATAACATGAAAAAAAGATTGGCTAAAAAACGTGCAGAAGGCTACGGCGGCTGGCAATCTTGCACTGAAGATGAACTCTCTAACCTTTTAACCCAAAGTTTAGAGAAAGGCAACCCTGTCGATATTGCAAATTTCTGTGCCTTTTTATTGGCTCGTGGTTTTACCTATAAAGCGCCAAAGCAAGCATAAACCACTGAACTCAATCATCTAACCCACGAACAGCCAAACTGCCAAAATGCTCATAAATTCCCTTATGAGCATTTTTTTATGGCAACTTTTTCAGACCTTAGCAAACAACGTATGGATGGCTTACATCCTACACTGCAAAAAATCCTTAATCGTGCCATCACCATCAGTCCACAGGATTTTATGGTGCTTGAAGGCGTGCGAAGTGACGAACAATGCTACATCAACTATGGCAAAGGTCGAACCGTTGCCCAGTGCACAGCAAAAGGCGTCCCTGCTAGATATGCTAAACCATCATTAGCCAAGGTGACTTGGCTCAATAATCCACTGTCATCCAAGCATCGCAAACAAAAAGATGGTTATGGTCATGCGGTTGACCTTGTGCCTTATCCTGTTGATTGGAATGACTTAGCTAAATTTGACACCATCGCCAAAGCTATGTTTGAAGCCCAAAAGCAACTGAAAGCTGAAGGCGCTATCCCTGCATCAATGTATCTGCGTTGGGGTGCAAACTGGGATGGCGATGGCAACTATCGTGAAAAGGGCGAAACTGACAGCCCGCATTTTGAAATCTAACGACGGGTGAAACATGAAACTTGAACTTGTACCGAAATGGCAAACAGGCTGGAAATGGTTTAGTAACTGGGCATTTATGATTATCGTCTTTTTGGCAACTGTACCCGTGCCCCCTGAAGTCATTGCCTTGTTGCCGCCTGCTGTCCAAAAGCACTTAATCGCAATCGTGGCTATCTGTGGTTTGATTTTACGCTTTGTCAAACAAGCACCACCCAAGACTTTTGAGGTGGAAAAGAATGGGTGACATTATTGACCGTGCCAACCTTGAGACGGACGCCTGGACAGCCGAGCGCATCCGTCAAACGACCAAAGGGCAAACACCCAATGATATCAGCGACTGCATAGTATGTGGCGAACCGATTGGCGAAAAACGCAAGCAACCCCTACCGTGGGCAGTGCGCTGCATAAATTGCCAGACAGCAAAGGAAGGCAAAAAATGAACGATGCAATGATGGTGCTAATTATTAGTACCGTGGTCGGTCTGATAAGTACGATTTTTTGGCGCTGGGTTAGCACAGTCAGTGATGGCAGTAAAGACAACACCAAAAAGGTTGATGATCTACGCACTGATTTGACCAGTTTTAAGCTAGAAGTGAGCCAAAACTATCAAAGCAAGGCAGATGCTCACCGTGATATGCAAACCATCATGGATGGCTTAAAAGAAATTAAGGTCGAAGTCAAAGAAGTGGGCAATAAACTCGACAAAAAAGCGGATAAAACCTAAAGGTATTTTTTAAAAAGGCAAAAACGAATGGCACATGATACGGATAAAAAATCTCAAGTACGCAAAAGCTATGTCTTTGACGGTCTGTCATTGGCAAGCTGTGCCATGCTTGCCGATGTGTCCTACTCAACTGCCCAGCGCTGGAAAAATGTTGCCAAAGATGCAGGTGATGATTGGGACAAAATCAAAGCCGCGAATACGCTGGCAGGGTCTGATCTTGAAGATATCGGTCGGCAGATACTGACAGACTTTATCGTCCAGTTTAAGACCACTATGGACAAAATCCGCGAGGATGAAACGCTCACGTCAACCGCACGTGTTGAGCTGCTCACCAGTCTTGCCGATAGCTATAACAAAGCCATTGCTGCCAACAAAAAAATCATGCCAGAGACGAATAAATTAGCGGTGGCGCTGCAAGTGGTTGAGATGCTGAGTAAGTACATTGGTGAGCATAAGCCTGAATTGCTTATGTCGTTTATGGAAGTTCTTGAGCCGTTTGGCGACTTGCTTGATAAAGAGTTGAAATGAAATCTAAAGAATTTTTAACCAGTCTTACCAAACTTGCCGAATCGCTACGCCAAACGATTGAAGCGAGTTTCACGGGTTGGGATGACAATCCCCAGTCGATTGCTGAACGTCGAGCAAACGTCTTTGACCCAGTGGGTGGCTTTAAATACTTTCTTGCGCATTACGTCCCGCACTATATCCGCAATC
>RRZT010152175.1_pt1 | contig 10965 bp, 11 predicted proteins | sample 2165551 | NCBI WGS metagenome assembly RRZT01 (sample SAMN10456910, study PRJNA506462) | wastewater metagenome | biome: wastewater; feature: sludge; material: wastewater sludge; isolation source: wastewater sludge with Escherichia coli K12::gfp cells carrying plasmid... | place: USA: Moscow, Idaho...
AAACAGGAGCTTTTGAAAAAAAGCATAAGTATATTAAATAAAAACAAAAAATAAAGGAGAAAAATATGTTAAATGAATTTTCGCTGAGCAGAGGAAGAGCAATGATAAATTTTACTCTAAAATACTGCGATACATCAGAAAAATTACTGGACAGCTACGGGTTCAGAAAAGTAGTAGAAGTTTTTGTAAGAAGACTGAAAAAGAGAGAAGGGTTGATATACAATTTTTATCTTGATGCATTTCATACGGATGATGCTTTGAGTGATGCAATGATAGAAGTATTTAAGCTTCTTACTGTTTTTGATATAGAGGAAGTCCTGAAAGTAGATAATAAATATTCTGTATTCTTTGAGGATAAAAGTCTGTTTATAGAATTAATAGAGTTGCTATACGGATACTGGAGAAGACTGGAAAGATTTACTATTGTAAGAAACAAAAGACTGGGAGAAGGACTGCAGAGTGTAAGATTTTCACAGGCTAATAATAACTTTAACGAACTGGTACTGGCAACATACAGAAGAATAGAAGAAACAGTAATGGGTTACAAACACAGGGTTTACAGACAGCTTAACGCAGGTGCTAACGCAGGTCTTACATTAAACGATATAAGCTGGAACTGTCCTATAGAGTATAGAGGACTGAGCAGAATTCCTTTTATAGGCTCTGTAATACTTCATCCGCCTTTTATTTCTTATTCAAAAAGAAATACAAGAGAAGGTTTATTTCAGAAGCATAATAAAAATCCTCTTGAGAATATAGTTTTGAATGAGGATGACTGGTTTGTTTATCCTGCTAAAGTAGGAGATCTTCTGACATTTGTCTTTTTTCACAAAGATTTCATGGCACATGGTCTTACACTTGCCAACTTATTTGAGCTGGCAAAAGAAAGTGAATACATCGGGAAAAAACCTGATATGATTTATCTCTTCGGATATCCTGACGGAGAAAATGAAAAAAGAACTTTTTATCATAAAGATACAAAAAATGATATCTTAATAGGATATGCTAATTACACAGATGAAATAGATTATTTCGGATATATGAAAAAAATGCTTTTAACTCTGCATAATATCAAAAAAATTGACGAAGGCGATCTTCCGATACATGGAGCTATGGTAAATATAGTTCTTAGAAACGGTAAAGAGTCTAATATAGTAATTATGGGAGACAGCGGAGCAGGTAAATCAGAGAGTCTGGAAGCCTTCAGAACACTGAATGAAAAATATATAAAGCATATGAGAATAATATTTGATGATATGGGATTCCTGAAACTGGAAAATGACGGGAAAATAAAAGGGTACGGAACAGAAATAGGAGCTTTCGTGAGGGTAGATGACCTTGAGTCAGGTTATGCATTCGAGCAGCTTGACAGAGGTATATTTACTAATCCTGACAAAATAAATGCCAGAGTTACTATTCCTGTATCTACATATGAAATAATCTCAAAAGGTTATGAAGTGGATATAATGCTTTATGCTAATAACTATGAGGATTCAGAAAAGAAAATAAAATTCTTTGAAGATGTAGATCAGGCTATCGACGTATTTGAAGCCGGGGCAAGAAAAGCCAAAGGTACTACAAGTGAAAAAGGTCTTGTAAAATCATACTTTGCAAATCCTTTTGGAGCTATACAGGAAAGAGAAACAAATGAAAAGCTTGTTAGGGAATATTTCCATAAAATGGCTGAACAGGGAGTCCAGATAGGAGAAATTAATACATCGCTTGCAATAGAAGGGAAGGAAAAGGACGGACCTAGAAATGCTGCGGAAGAATTATTTCAGCTTATAAATCAATAATAAAATATAGTAATAAAACGGCTTTTACAGCCGTTTTGTTTTCTTTGCAGCAATTTCTATGACAAATAAAGGCTTTAAGCTATAATTACGGTATTCTGATAAAAGATATAGCTTAAAAAATTAGATTTTTTGTGATATACTAAGATGAAAAAATATCAGACTGACTTTAGGATGGGAGACAAAATGAAAGCATATATAGATCTTGGTTTTATAAAAATACACTATTACAGTATTATGTATATTATTGCGTTTTTTCTTGGAATATTTATAGCCGGAAGGGATATAGTAGCCAAAGAAAGAGGAGTAAAGGATAAAAAAACAATTGAGGATTTTGCATTTTGGGTGATGATATCAGGCTTGATCGGAGCAAGAGTATATTATGTTTTATTTAAGCTTAGTATGTATAAAGATAACCCGCTTTCTGTTTTTGCAGTATGGGAAGGCGGACTTGCGATACACGGCGGAATTATAGGGGCATTTATAGGTGCCTGTATATTTGCCAAAAGAAAGAAAATGAATTTGTGGGTACTTACGGATATGGGAGTAGGACCTTTATTAATAGGACAGGCAATAGGAAGAATAGGGAACTATGCCAATGGTGAAATAGAGGGAGTTCCTACATTTACACCATGGAAAGTTATTTTGAACGGAAATTTTGAACAATGGTGGGCACAGTATCAGTCTATGTCTATGGAGATGCAGTCAAAGTTTAAGGAACTGGTACCTTGGGGAATAGTTTTCCCAAGCGGAACTTCTGCAGGTGACAGCTTTCCGAATTTTCCCCTGCATCCGGCTATGTTTTATGAATCTATCCTTAATGTAATAGGTTTTTTGCTGCTTTGGTTTTATTTCAGAAAAAAGAGATATAATCCGGGTGTACTTTCGATGATTTATCTGATTATGTATGCTCTGATAAGAAGCTTTGTGAGTTTTTTCAGAGTGGAGGATCTGTCATTTTTCGGAATCATAAGAGCACCGCACCTGATAAGTATAATAATGTTAATCCTGGCAGTGATAGGAATAAAGTATTTTAATAAGGATAATACTAAAAAGGATTCATCGAAATAGGAGAGATAGCTATGAAAAAGCAACTGGATAAGGTTTCTGAATTTCACAGAACATTCAGACTGGGAATCGAAAAACAGCCTGTTTCTACGCTGGAAAACGGTAAAGCCAGATTAAGATATGAGCTGATGAAGGAAGAAAATAACGAATATATAGAGGCGGCGGAAAACGGTGATATTGTAGAAGTAGCCGATGCTCTCGGAGACATGCTTTATATCTTATGCGGAACAATTATAGAACACGGCATGACAGAACTTATAGAAGAGGTATTTGACGAGATCCACAGAAGCAATATGTCTAAACTGGGAGAGGATGGAAATCCGGTATACAGAGAGGACGGGAAAGTTATAAAAGGGCCTAATTTCTTTAAGCCGGATATTGCTAAGATAATTAAATAATAAAATATAGAAAACCGGCAGTCAGCCGGTTTTTATCTTAAAATATAAATTATTCTGTAATTACAAGCATATCATTCTTATCAAAAATCCATGAATCAGCATAAGCAACTTCCCAGTAATAACCATCCAGATCGGTAAAGTATCCTCCGTAGCCTCCCCAGAATGTATCATGAGCTTTTTTCACCACTTTTCCTCCCAGATTCTCTATTTTATCAAGTATTTCATCTACTTCCTCTTTTGTTTTGGCATTATAAGCAAGAGTAATTCCCGGAAAAGCCGAGCCTCTGTGTTTTAAATCAGGAACATTAACATCTTCCGCTAATCCTGATAAAGGATACAAAGCAAGCTTTGTTCCGCCGTTATTGAAAAAAACAATAGCGGGATTTTCTTCATTTACAGGAGTTTTAAAGCCCAGACCATCTCTGTAGAATTCAAGAGATTTTGATACATTTTCTACACCAAGGGTAATTATGTTGATTCTGTTCATAAATACACATCCTTTCAAAATTTAGGCTTTTCTTGTAGATCATTTATTCTATAATATAACATAAAGAAATATATGTAAAGTAATAAAAAAATAATATTGATATTTTACTCATTTTTTATTTAAAAAAAATAATATATAAGAATATTAATTTGTCATACTTATTTTTATATTTATATTATTTTTAGTATAGATAAAGCGGAATACTGAATATTTATTCCAGAAGTAATTAATTTTACCATGAAATTATAATGTATTGTTAGATAAGTCTGTATTGGATTTTTTATAATTTTTCTGATGATCAATATTTTTTGTTTGCATTTCAAGAAAACAAGTGTTATATTACAGTAGTATTTTTTAAATTTTTAAGGAGAAGAAATGAAAAGAATTTTTTTATTTGTACTTGTAATTTGTACTTCGATGATAGTGAATTCTGCAAGTATTGATTACTTAATGAATAATTCGGCTGCATATCTGGGAAATCCTTCTCAGGCAGGAATTATTTCAGTAGACGGAGCTTTTTATAATCCGGCAGGACTTACACAGCTTGAAGACGGTACATATATTAACATAAACGGACTTTTTTCCGGAGTGGAAGAGTCTATGAATTTATCCGATAAAAAATTTGATGCCAAAGATTATCCGATGGCACCAAGTTTTAATCTTGTGTATAAAAAAGATAAAAGTGCATTTTATCTTAATACCAGCGTAATTGCCGGTGGTCCGCATCTGAATTTTAAAAGCGGGGTAGCCGGTTTGGAGCTTGCTGCACAGGCTTTTAACAAGCTTGATCCTTTGGCAGGAACAGTAAGAGCTTTAGATGCAGAGCTGAAAAACGGAGATTTTGAGGGAGAAAACAGGTATTATCAGGGAATCATAGGCGGAACATATCAGCTAAACCGTGTACTGTCAGTATCTCTTGGAGGGAAGTATGTATATTCTGTGAGAAAGCTGGAGGGAGATGCCGAGTATTCTTTTTATAAGGGGAATCCTATAGGGGCATCTATAAACGGAAATGAGCTCCATATAAAGTCTAAAAGGGAAGCAGACGGATTTGGAGGGGTACTGGGATTAAATATAAGAGTAAATGAAAATCTGAATATAGGAATGAAGTATGATACGCCGGTAAAGCTCACTTTCGATACCAATGCCACTGAAGATAAGAAAATGTATATAGGAGCTTTGGGGAAAAATCTTGGTATTTCTGATTTTTATCCTACTTACAAAGATGGCTACAGTGGAAGAAGAGATCTGCCGGGTGTGCTGTCTCTTGGTATTTCGGGAAAAGTGAACAGGTTTACTCTGATGGCCGGATATAACCGTTATTTTAACAAGGCCGCCAATATTGATAATGTGGATTATGATGACGGAAATGAGGTCAACTTTGGTTTGATGTATGATATAAATGAAAAGTTTACATGGACGGCAGGAGTTAATTTTGCTGATACCGGAGCAAAAAAATCAAGCTATAACGATGTGGAATTCTCATTGAATTCTCAGTTTTACGGAACAGGGGTTATTTATAAGCATGATGAGAAAAATGAATTTACTTTTTCTGTTTCATACATACATTATGATTCGGAAAATGGTGAAGATGAAAATTTTCTTGCCGGAACAAAGCTTGAAAAATCAAAGGTTACCTATAAAAAAGGGATAATTGGTATGGGTATCGGATATACTTATAAATTTTAGTATTGAAAATAGTGTGAAAAATTGATATGATAATAGTGTTGCACTCGTAGCTCAATAGGATAGAGCATCTGACTTCGGATCAGAGGGTTAGGGGTTCGATTCCTCTCGAGTGCGCCACTTTTTAATCCAATATCTAAAATTAGAACTGAATCTCGATGTTATCAATATTTTTGATAACTTTTTTTATTATTAAGTTCAATATTTCTTTCAATTCATCTATATATCCGTCTTAGAGATTATTTATGAGATATTCTAATGTTGTGATATGATCTTCAGTTATTTCTTTTTTTTCTTTTCTTCTATTTGAATTTTTATATTATCTTTTGATGGTGTTACACTAAAAACCTGGACAAAAATAGCTTGCTGATGTAAGATAAAAAATTAAGGAGCTGAGTCCAAAATGAGAAAACAAAAGAATTATGATAATGTATTTAAACAGACGATACTAAAATTACATGAAAATGGGAAGAGTTTGAAAGAATTATCACGTGAATATCTTGTTTCTACACAAAGTATAGGAGCTTGGAAAAAAGCATCAAAAAAAATAGGAACAGAAAAAGGGAAGGGTATAGCATACGAAGAATTACTGGAATTAAGAAAAAAAGCAAAAGATCTGGAACGTGATAAAGTACTAGACTTATATCACTGTTTTTTATATAATATTTAGTGTGTACAAAATAAAAATAGGGATGAGAAAAAACAGCACAAATGTTTATTTTTCATGCTTTTATGATACAGGAAATTCGTTCTTCTATTGAAATCTTTGACGTTACAGAAAAGTATGCTTTATGGAGAATTTTATTAAGAATGCAGTATACGATGATTATGACCGTCTGGTACAGTTGTGTGATGTGCTGGTGTTACCGACTGGTTTCTACATTCTGGAAAAGCGGTTTGTAGATATAAGGATCCGCTATGGTGTTTATTCTTATACCGTTACTCGCTGGAAGAAAATTTTAGAGGTCAAAGCGGATTTTGAGGCAAAAAAGACAGTGTTCTATTTATGACCTGCTGCCGAGAGTAATAGAAAACAGTTTGAAATAGAGGAGGAAACTAGCTATGAATTATGATATAAAAATGGTTGCTGTTGATATTGATGGTACGTTTGTTCATTCTGATTACACTTATGATATTCTACGGTTCCAACGTATCTTATCCCGTATGAATGATGCTGGATGTCACTTTGTAGTTGCAAGCGGAAACCAGTATTATCAGCTGAGAGATTTATTTCCGGGATATTATAACGAACTATCCTTTGTGGCTGAAAACGGCGCATTTGTAAAAGATGGACAGGAGCTTATCTTTACTGCAAATATACCAAAAGATACTGTTGATGCCGTAATTGATGTTTGCAGGGATTATCCAGAAATATCAAATGTTTTGTGTGGGGTGGAAAGTGCTTACTGCCAGCGTGGTACTGTAAGCCAGGAGTTTTTTGACCTCACAGCTATCTATTATCACCGCTTGAAATGGGTGGATGATTTTAAAGAGGTAAAAGATCAGATTCTGAAATTTGCTCCGACTGTTCCGGAGGAAAAGACATATTTTTACTATGACATCTTCTGCGAAAGGCTCAAGGGGAAAGTAGAGCCTACAACTAGTGGACATGGATCAATAGACCTGATTGTTCCAGGATGCCATAAAGCATCTGGTCTCAAACGGCTCACAAAACGATGGGGTATCTCGCCGGAACAGTGTGCCGCATTTGGAGATGGCGGCAATGATATCGAAATGCTGAACTACTGCGGATACAGTTATGCGATGGAAAATGCCTCAGACAGTGTGAAAGCCGCGGCAAAATTTGTGTGCCCTTCCAATGAAGAAGATGGTGTACTTGCCACGCTGGAGGAGCTTTTTGGTTTGATTTAAAACTGGAGGAAGTTATATGATACAAGATTTATTATAAATAACCTTTGAGGAGACATAGAATGAAAAAAATAAAAATTGCGTTTTTTGATATTGACGGAACTTTAATTGATATGAATACGAAGAGGATTTCTGAAAAAATGCTGGAAACATTGGTGCGGCTGAAAGAGAACGGGATAATTCTCTGCCTTGCAACCGGAAGATCACCAATGGCATTGCCCCATTTTAAAAAAGTCGAATTTGATGCGTTTTTAACGTTTAACGGCTCTTATTGTTTTAACTCCGAAAAAACTATTTTCAGTAATCCGATTCCAACAGAAGATATTAAGCAGTTAATTAAAAACGCAACAGAAATAGGCAGGCCGATTTCTGTTGCAACAAAAGAACGACTAGGAGCCAATGGAGCGGATCAGGATTTGGTTGATTATTTCGCACATGCAAATCTGGAAGTGGAAGTAGCTGATGACTTTGATACCCTGCTTCAGGAAAAGGTCTATCAGGTAATGATGGGCTGCTATGAATCAGATTATACATATATGATGAAAGATATCAGAAATGCCAAAATTACTGCTTGGTGGAACAGAGCAGTAGATATTATTCCGGCTGATGGTGGAAAAGGAAAAGGAATCGAAAAGGTGTTGGAATATTATCATTTTGATAAATCCGAAGCGATTGCATTTGGAGATGGCAATAATGATATTGAAATGTTGCAAAGCGTTGGAACAGGTGTGGCGATGGCTAACGGTTCGGATCAACTAAAAGTGGTGGCAGATGATGTATGTGGGTATGTTGCGGAAGATGGAATTTATCATTATTGTTTAGGACATGGATTGATTTAATATGTTTCAAAATAAATTTTATACGGAAGTCAGTAACTATGCCATGCCGGTTTGCCGGAAGTGAAGTTTAAATACCAATTAATAAATGAACATTGTAGAGGAAACGTGTAAAGATTCGCACAATCCGCCGTCTGGTGATATCTGCCAGTGAGCGGATATTTTTTTGTGTTAGTTCAATCAAAATTCTGTGATTTTTTTTAATAACGTCTTGACAATATCTGAATTCAGATTTTGGAATGGCAACAAAAAAGTTAGACAGTTTTTTTAGTTTATTTTTTAAAAATAATAATTGTAAAAAGTTAATTGAAAAGCTCATATGAAATATAATTTTAAAATTCTCTTGACATAAACCAGACTTGATAGTGTACGATAAGTATAAATCTAAAAAAAGGAGATATATAATGACTAAAAAAGTATGGTTAATAACAGGAGCATCGAAAGGAATAGGTTTAGCAGTGGCAAAGTTTTTATTGAAGCAAGGTGATTCAGTTATTGCTACAAGTCGTAATGAAAAAAGGCTGATAGAAAAGATTAGTTCAGAAATAGATAATTTTTTACCATTGAAATTAGATATAACTAATAAAAATGATGCTTTTGAAGCTATAAAAACTGGAGTGAAAAAGTTCAAAAAAATAGATGTTTTAGTAAATAATGCTGGTTATTTACAAGCAGGTTCCTTAGAGGATACAAGCAATGAGGAAATTCGTAGTGTATTTGAAGTTAATGTTTTAGGAACAATAAATATGATAAAGGCTGTAATACCAGAAATGAGAAAACAGGGAAATGGTCATATTATCAACACTTCATCAATTGCTAGTATAAGATCTATGGCGTATGAAACGATCTATTCTTTAACAAAATTTGCTGTTAATGGGTTAAGTTCAGGACTTCATGAGGAAGTCAAACGTTTTAATATAAAAGTAACAAATGTTTTACCTGGTTTCATAAGAACTGAATTTTTAGAAGATACATCCTATAAAATAGCCAATATTGAAAATTCTGTTTATGATTATAAAGAGGGGTTAAAATTTCTAAAACAAATGAATGGAAGACAGAATGGAAATCCATTAAAAATTGGAGAAATTTATAGAACTCTTGTTGAAATGGAAAATCCGCCTATTGAATTGATGATTGGCACAGATGCTGTTGATATAGCTATAAAATATTCAAATGAGCGTATTAAAAATACAAAAAGGTATAAAGAATTGTCAGAATTAGCTGATTACTAGAAAAAATTGAATTAACTGAGTTTACATTAGAAAAATCAAAAGATATAAGACTACTTAAGATAAAAGAATGTCCAATTCAAATAGAGGTAAAAGTAAGTAACATAAATATAAGAGATTGGTATGCAATAATAGAACTTAAAGTGTTATCAGTATATGCTGTTGGGAGTATATTAGATGTAGAAAATTATATTGATTCAGAAAAATAGTTTGAAAATTTATAATTATGAGATGACTGATAAAAAGTACGGCTTCCCCAAGTCCGTACTTTCGCACCATGTATACCCGTGCAGTTTTTATTTAAGATAAATTTTAAAGGCTAGTGGAGTCCTATTTAGAATAGTAATTCTTTCAATTAAGAGTTTAAATAATTTATAAAGATCCTCACGATCAGAATCCTCCATGTTTTCCAGAACAGATTGGAGGATTTTTAAATTATTTTCTTTTTCCTCTGTCAATTTCTGATTTTCTATAACATTTTCTAGGTTTCTAGCTTCTTTTGTAAAGTAATTTATTTTTCCATCTATTCCTTCTATAAAGCTTCCTAAATCTTTTTTGGAATGGCAACAAAAATTTAGACAGTTTTTTAAAGTTTGTTTTTCAAAAATTCTACAGGGCTTAAATATCCTAATGTAGAATGTATTCTATAATTGTTAAATCAATTAATGTAGTCTTCTAATTCATTTAAAGTACTAAATATACTGTTATTAATAAATTCTGTTTTAAATATTTTAAAAGTAGACTCTACTACTGCATTATCATATGGATTTCCTTTTCTACTCAAAGACCGTGATATTCCAAAGGTACCAAGGGCTTCATCGATAATGTGATTATTAAATTCACTTCCTCTCTCTCTATGAAATATCTTTATCTTTTTCAAATTCACTTTTATCCTTGCCTGAGCTCTGTATACTAGTTCTGCATTCTTTTTTCTTCCAACGCTGTATCCAACTATCTGTCTGTTAAAAATATCAACAAAAAGACAAATGTAGTTCCATTTGCTATTTACCCTTACATATGTGAGATCACTTACCAGTATTTCTAGAGGATTTTTACTTTTAAACTCTCTATTCAAAAGATTACCGGTCTCATTTTCCGGTATTTTCATATTAACAGGTTTGTAGCTGGTTTTTGTATAGCTTGAAACAAGACCTGATTTTTTCATTATTCTACTGATTTTCCTTCTTGAGACTATATATTTTAATTTAGAAAGTTCAATTTTTATCTTTCTGGTTCCATAATTATTTCTACTATCCTTGAATATATTTTTTATTGTCTGTTCCAAAATATCTGTATTTTCTTTTTTTACTGGTTTGTAATAGTAAGTACTTCTAGATATTTTGAGGACACGGCACATTGCTGATACTGAATATTTATGTATATTATCTTTTATTACATCTATTTTCGTCCTAAGATCAGCGCCGCTTGCTTTAGGATATCATTCTCCATTTCCAATTCTTTATTTCTCTTTTTTAGTTGGATATTTTCAAGTTCCAGTTCACTCCTATTCTCTTTTTCTTTAAAAGATCCACTATTATCATATTGGCTAAGCCATCTCCCTATTACTGATACATGAATATCGTATTCTTTTGCTATATC
>RRZT010917939.1_pt1 | contig 10965 bp, 10 predicted proteins | sample 2165551 | NCBI WGS metagenome assembly RRZT01 (sample SAMN10456910, study PRJNA506462) | wastewater metagenome | biome: wastewater; feature: sludge; material: wastewater sludge; isolation source: wastewater sludge with Escherichia coli K12::gfp cells carrying plasmid... | place: USA: Moscow, Idaho...
CATCAAGGCGCCCTTGTTATTTCTCCCGATTGAAGGGCTGGCATGGGGGTTTACAGGTGCTTCACCCGCCGCTTGACCTCTTCTTGCTTACCGCTGTTAAACGGCCGAGCATCCGGGCTGCCGAGATAACCGCATACCCGGCGAGTCACCGAGACCTTGGTGGAGTCATGGTTGCCACATTTGGGGCAGGTGAACCCCTTGCTGGTACATTCGAATTCACCGGTAAAGCCACACTCGTAGCATTCGTCGATGGGGGTGTTGGTGCCGTAATAGGGGACCATGTTGTAGCTGTAGTCCCAGACGTTTTCCAAGGCTTCCAGATTGTGCTGGATATTTGGATATTCGCCGTAGCAGATGAAACCACCACTGGCTAGGGGCGGGTAGGCCATCTCGAAATCCAGCTTGGCGTAAGGGTCTACCTTCTTCTCGACATCCAGATGGAAGCTGTTGGTGTAGTAGCCCTTGTCCGTTACGCCGTCGACCACCCCGAACTCGCGGGTGTCCAGTTTGCAGAAGCGGGTGCAGAGGTTTTCGCTGGGCGTGCTGTACAGACTGAAGCCATAGCCGGTTTCGGCTTTCCAGGCTTCGACTGCATCGCGCAGGGTCTGGACAATCTGGATGCCCTTCTGGCGCAGAGTTGCGTCATCAAACAGGTGCTTGTCGTGGCCATACAGCGCATTAATGGTTTCGTGAATGCCGATAAAGCCCAGTGAAATCGAGGCGCGTCCGTGCTTGAAGATCTCGCTGACGTTGTCATCGGCCTGCAAACGAACGCCACAAGCGCCTTCCATATACAGGATGGGGGCGACCCGGGCTTTGACGCCTTCCAGCCGCTCGATGCGGGCCATCAGCGCTTTTCTCGCCAGGCGCAGACGACTATCCAGCAGGTCGAAGAAGTGGGCTTCATCGCGAGCTTCCAGCGCAATCCGCGGCAGGTTCAGACTCACCACGCCGAGGTTGTTGCGCCCCTCATGGAGCATCTCGCCATCCTCTTCATAGACACCGAGGAAGCTACGGCAGCCCATGGGCGTCTTGAACGAGCCGGTGACTTTGACCACCTGATCGTAGTTGAGGATATCCGGATACATGCGCTTGGAAGCACACTCCAGCGCCAGTCGCTTGATATCGTAATTCGGGTCGCCCAGTTTGTGGTTCAGACCATCCTTGATGGCAAACACCAGTTTGGGGAACACGGCCGTTTTCTTGTTTTTACCCAGCCCGGAGATGCGGTTCTTGAAGATGGACTCCTGGATCAAGCGGGATTCCCAGCTGGTTCCCAAGCCGAAGCCGAAGGTCACAAAAGGGGTCTGCCCGCTCGCGGTGTGCAGGGTATTGACCTCATACTCCAGCGACTGGAAGGCGTCGTAGCACTCCTTTTCGGTCCGCGAACGCGCAAAACCTTCGGCATCCGGGATCTGCCACTCTTGTGCCACTTCCTTGTGCTTTTCATAGCTGATGGTGACGTAAGGGGCCAGCACCTCATCGATACGGTTGATGGTGGTACCGCCGTAGATGTGGCTGGCGACCTGGGCGATGATCTGGGCTGTCACCGCAGTCGCGGTACTGATCGACTTGGGGGTATCGATTTCGGCATTACCCATCTTGAAGCCATGGGTCAGCATGCCATGCAAGTCGATCAGCATGCAGTTGAACATGGGGAAGAAGGGGGAGTAGTCCAGATCGTGGAAGTGCAGCTCTCCACGTTCGTGGGCTTGCACCACATCCCGTGGCAGCATGTATTGCTTGGCGTAGTGCTTGGCGACGATCCCGGCCAGCAGATCCCGCTGCGTTGGGATCACCTTGCTGTCTTTGTTGGCATTTTCGTTGAGCAGGTCGGCATTGCTCTGCTCGATCAGGCCGCGGATCTCCTGACTCAGACGGCCCTGTTTTTCACGGGCCATATCGCGGTCATGGCGATACTCGATGTAGGCGCGAGCCATCTCCTTATGCTCGCCCGCCATCAGCAGGTTTTCCACCATGTTCTGGATATCGTGAATCGCGACTTCGTCTTTGTCGGCCAGTTGTTGGGCAATCTGCTCGGCGATACCGGCACAATAGGCCAGATCCTTGACGCCGACCGCTTCGGCCGACTTGGCGACCGCTTCGATAATGCGCATGCCATTGAAGGGCACACGGCAGCCATCCCGCTTGATGATAACCGGTTTCACGATATCGCTCCTGATTTCAAAAGATCCATATTGCTGATGGCCTGCCAGGGATCGACTGGCGGGGCCTGATGCAGCAAAACACCGGGATCCGCGCTGGATCCCGCATGGTGACTGCATTCCCGTGATGGTGTGTGTTCACCAATGGAACACTATATGTAGGTGCCAATTCATTGCTGGCATCAAGATGTGGGTATTTAACCGCAAAGCGCCTCGCCGTTTTATTGATCTGGCGCAGAGAATTGGGGGGATGGATTAATCCGCCAGCAAGATTGCGATCGAAGCCGAAAAATGGTGAAAAATCGCTGGAATCCAGACGCATCCCTGATGCTTTGGCATGCGGCTCTCCAGGATGGCGGTTCGCTGCTTTTTACCCTGACGTACCGCGAGGGTGATGAGTGGGAAGGCTTTGCCATGCTTGGCTGGTTCCGTGTACTCTAGCGCCCGTTACGCGCTGGCTTTAGGCGTTGAGATTGCTATCGTTTTGGCTGTTCCGGATATTCCGGACCCCATCGTATTTAAATTGGTAAGGAGTAAGCCATGAGTTTCCGCGCTTTGATCGGGTCCCGGTGGTTACTGGCCGGTTTCGGCGGTCTGGTTGCGACCAGCTGTCTGGCGGCCGATACGCTGCCGATGGCTCAGAGTGCATCGGCTGCCGCCAGTGGTGTGACGTCTGGGGCTGTAGCCACTGTCAGCACCGCTGTCGCCACCCAGGCTCTTGGTGATCAGGTGATCCCCCTGACGGAGGCGCAATTACCCAAAGGATTAACGGGTGATGAACGCAAGGCTCGGGATTCTGCCCGTAACCGTATGCTGCGGGAAAAATGTAAGGCTATCCCTAAGGATACCTTCGAGAAATATCAGTGCGAGCGCCCGGCGCAAGTGGATTTGATCGAACAGCTGGATCAATTACTCGCCGAGGTGACCCCTCTGCAGTCGGCATGGCCGGGCGTGGATGTCGCGGCGGATCAGGCGCAATGGGTGGTGCGTCGGGATGCCTGTCGTCAGGACCGGGATATCAAGATGTGTCTGGAGTTTGTCTATCTGGAGCGTATTGCCCAGTTACAGGCACAATTTGAGCGGGTGCCGACCGAGGGGCCCATCTCGTATCACTGCGATGGTTTAGCGCAACCCCTGGTGGCGACCTTCTACTCCACCGAGCCGCCCTTGTTGGTGGTGCAACAGGGCGACAGCCGAATTCTGACCTGGATGCGGCCTACCAGCGGCGGAGTCAATTTCGAGGGGGATGGGGTCAATTTTCATGAGTTCAAAGGCGGTGCCGATTGGACGCAAGGGGATAAACAGTACCCTTGCCAACAGCAACCCTGAATCGAGATTCCGTGATCCTGATGCAATAAAAAACCGGAGCACACAGCTCCGGTTTTTTTATGTTCGTCTGCAGCCAGACTCAGGTGCGGATCTTCATCTGCCCGGTGGTAAATAACTGACTGGCAATCTCGTACCAGGCGATGGCGTCGTGTTGCTGTCGCGCCTCATCGATGGCGGGAGCTTGCTCCACGACAGCGGAGGTCACAGGCTTTTTCTTCGGGTTCAGGATGCTTAAATGCTCCTGCTTCAGATAACCAAGCCCTTGATAGGTTGCAAGAAACGCTCGTTCGGGTCCTTTGGGGGTGGCAAACACATCTTGTCCCAGAAATTGTGAGCTGTAGTTGAAGTTCAGCAGCCCTAACAAAGTTGGTGCTACATCGATCTGGCTGCTCAGTCTCGCCACCTGCTGCGGGGCGATATGGCCTGGCGACCAGATGATCATCGGAATATGGTATCCCTCTACCGGGATTGCCGTCTTGCCGGCGCTGGAAGCGCAGTGATCGGCCACGATCACAAACAGGGTGTCCTTGGCCCACGGATGTTGCTGGGCGCGGCGCAGGAAGTCGCCGATGGCCCAGTCGGTGTACTTGACCGCACTCTCCCGACTGCCTTGGGGGCGGTCGATACGATTCTCCGGGAAGGTGTAGGGTCTGTGGTTGCTGGTGGTCATCAAGTGCGCGAAAAATGGACGCCCCAGCTGTGTTTCCTTGTCAAATTCCCGCAGTGCCATGCTATAGAGGTCTTCATCGGCGACACCCCAGATATTCTCCTGGGTGATCTGATCCTTGTTCAGTGCCGTCCGGTCCAGCACCTGGTAGCCATTGCCGCTGAAATAATTGTTCATATTGTCAAAGGTGCCATAGCCGCCATACAGGAAGTGGGTCTGGTAGCCCTTGCTGCGAAACACGGATCCCAAGGTGAACAGATTTTCGTTGTTCGGACGACGGACTATGGATTGACCCGGGGTTGGCGGTACCGCCAGGGAGAGCGCCTCCAGGCCACGAACAGTACGATTGCCGGTGGCATAGAGTTGGGTAAACAACATGCCCTGGCTGGCCAGCTTGTCGAGTTCCGGCGTCAGATTCTGGGTATTGCCGAAGCTGCCTAGATACTTGGCCGACAGACTCTCAACGGTGATGAGCACCACGTTCAGTCGTTTCTCGGTGCCGCTATGGCGGATGAGCCGGCGCATATCCAGCGGATCGTTGCTGACGAACGTGGCATCCGGGGTCGCGAGTTGCTCGCGAACTCGCTGCGCAGCCTCATTCACCGGCAGCGTGGCGTAGAAACGTTGAAAGTCGAGTTGATTATTGCGAAAGGCTCCAAACAGACTGAACAGGCCATTGCCAGCCAGCTCATTGGCATACTGATTACGACGCTGGTTGCTATCCTGGGCATTGAGGCCGACGCTGACCAGCAGGGTGACCAGCGCAGAGCTGAGTAATACTGGCCAGCGCCTATTGTGGTCGAGCAGATGCAGGACTGGACGCGGTAGCCACTGTGTGGCCACAGGATGATTGGAGAATAAAACCCATAACAGTGCGACACCGGCACATAGCGAAAGCCAGAGACCTATGGGGTAGGACTGCTGGATATTGCCGATCACCTCATGGGTATACACCAGATAATCGACGGCGATGAAATTGAAGCGGCTGTCGAACTCCTCCCAGAACACCCACTCACTGGCCACCTGGAACAGCAGGGCGAAGACGGTGAACAAGCGTACGCTCCAACCGGCGACTCGCCAAACCGGATGGTGCCGCCATCTCAACGGCGTCAGACTCAGCCAGAGTACAAAAGGCAGGATCAGATAGCCGAAACTGGCTATATCAAACAGGATACCGGCACTATAGGCAAACAGCAGATCGGTCAATGACAAGGCACCTTTATGCCAACTCATCCAGGTTAGTCCGAGGCGGCTAACCAGATTCAGAAGCAGATAACTGGCTGCAAACCAGTAGATAAAGGCATAACGGCGTGGGGAATTGGGCACAAACTGCTCCGACCATGAAATCCAATGAAACAGGATTATCAACAGGCAAGCTTAAGGGGGCCTTAAGCTCGCGGACTGTGCATGGTGGGACGAGAATAACCTGCTCTAAAAACCAGTGGTTATTCCCTTGAATTCACGGGTTATTGGTTCGAAAAATGACTCTTTAGAGTGCGAGTTTTTGAAATATTTTGTTATTTATCAGTCTTTTACATTGCTGTGGCGGGTGTGCGGCCCGGTAATGGCTGACGCCAGAACTGGCAGAGCAAGACGCCGAGCAGCGTCAGTCCGCCCCCCCAGAGATGGAAACTATGGAGTCGTTCTCCCAGCCAACCGACGGCAATCAGTGCCGTGAACAACGGCAGCAGGTTCATGAAAATCGCGGTGCGATTAGCACCCAGCAAGCGCACCCCCTGCAGCCAGAATAGGGTACCCAGCAGTGAGGCCGGAAGTGCAGCGTACAGGACCAGCGGCAGGTTATCCCGGCTCAGTAGCAGGTTGTCGGATCGCAAAAAGTCGGGGAGTAACCACACAAGAGCACAGCTCATTTGCAGGTAGATAAATTGCCAACCGGTGAAGGGTAATTGCCAGCGCTTGAGTAAGACGCCATACAGGGCATAGGAGAGCACCGCTACTAGCATCAGCAGATCGCCAGTGCTGATCCCTTGTTGCAGCAAGCGCTCCGGCGAGCCTTCACTGACCAGACCGAGTAAACCGGAAAACGACAGCACGGAGCCACAGAGAATACCCAGTGTTGGAGTCTCCTTGAGCAGGAACAGGCTGAGCACCACGGTAAACAGCGGGATCAAGGCGTTGTGGATGCCGATATTGACGGCGCTGATGCTTTGGGCCGCATAGTAACCCAGGCTCTGGTTGAGCATCATGCCGAGAAATGCCAGCAGCATGAATTTCTTCATATAGGGGCGGATCTGTTGGCGCTGTTGCCATAACGGACGCAGCATAAAGGGCGTCAGAAGTATCCAGGCGATGAACCAGCGATAAAAGGCAATGGCTCCCGGCTCAATGGTGCCTGCGGCGAGCTTGCTGACAATCGCGTTTCCGCTCCAGATTAATACGGCCAGCAAGGGGTACCAGAACATAGTGTGACTCCAGACAATGATGTGGCGCGATTCTACGCTGTCCTATTTTCTGCATATAATGATAACCCGCCAACTCATTGCCATATTCAGACATGCTAAAGCCGCCCCGGATCAACCCATCATCATTGACCCCTGCATCGCCTGCCGCCCCTCGCCAACAGCGTCATACCGAGCCCTCGATCAGCTCGGCGCCACGAACCATTCGCTTTTGCGAGGCTCATCTGGCGGCAATGACCGATCTGGAAGAGGAGTGGCACGAATGGGGGCAGTTGGCTTTTATCCGGAGCGGTCTGATGGAGCTCTCCATCGCCGGGGAGAGCTTTATTGCCCCGCCGCGATTCGGAGTCTGGATCCCGCCTCAGGCACGACATCGCAGCTATAACCACAAGGCCATCGATTTCGGCACTATTAATGTGGCCAGTGAGCTCTGCCAAGCCTTGCCGACGTCACCCTGCGTGCTGGATTTATCCCCGTTATTGCTGGCGATTATCGACCATTTTCACCAGCACCAGTTGCTGGAGCCGGAAACCCCGGCGGACAGGCGTTTGAGTCTGGTGCTGATCGATCAGTTGGTGGCTTCGCCACGGCAATTGCGTTATCTGCCGATGACAGAGGATCGTTTGTTGGCGCCTGTGCTTCGGGCTTTGGAGATGCAACCTGCGGATAACCGCTCCTTGCAGCAGTGGGCCAAGATTGTCCATAGCACCGAGCGAACCCTGTCGCGGCGTTGTGGTCTGTTATTAGGCATGTCGTTTAGTGAATGGCGACAACGGCTGCGCTTTATTCATGCCTTGTCACTGCTGGAGCGCCAGATGAGCATTAAGGAGATAGCGCTGGAGCTGGGATATAGCTCGCCGTCAGCCTTTATCACCATGTTTCAGTCGTTGGCCGGCGTGACCCCAGATCGTTATCGCAAGCGGGGAGTAGAGACGGTGGGGCTTGACGTAACCCTTCAGGGCTGAGCTGCGATCTACTAGCAAAGGGTTGGGGTAAGAGGCTCATAAAACAGAGGCTCGCGGCATGAGAGGCATGCCGCAGCCTAGGTCACGATGCACACCGACTGTGCTATCAGGCGTTGTATTCGTCGAAGTTCTCGATGTAGTCGTCAAGATTGTCCATCAACAGCTGCCGATACTGCTCGGTGAAGTAGGCCACTGCATCCTCCTTACCGCTTTGAATATCACCGGCACTCTGGGCGGTGGAGGCAATCAGAAAGGCATTGAAGCGGGCGGTGGCATACAGCAAGGAGGCGCTGACATCATCACTGCTCTCGGCTTTCTCGCATTGTTCATTGGCCAGGTTGATGATCTCGTCAGCCCGTTGCCAGAAGGCATCATCCAGTGCTTCAGTACTCATAAGGTTCTCCTGCTGGGGTTCAGCATCTAGTTTCTAGTTCAGTGGCTTGCCCGACAAAGCATCGGCCAAGCGGCGCTGGCTATTAAATCAATCGCCATCCACTTCGCCAAGCCGATTTTCATCGGCAGGCCATTTTCACCGTTCTCGCGGCCGAAGCGAGTCTGGTGGTAAATGGTCCCTTCGGTGGCTATGCTCTTCATGCGACACCCATTTATATTCCATCTGACCATGGTCTTCCGCTCTGGTCGCGTACGGCAAAAGGATTTCAGTGATGATGACAATGACAAAAATGACTCTGTTGGCCGCCATGATAGCAGGGATTGTCGGCTGCTCGACCCAACCGGATGAAGCCTTGGATACCAAGGTCAATACCGAGGTGACACAGGTGAAGGGTATCCCGGGCGGTATCGTGACGCAGACCCAGGTGTTGACGGCTTCGGTCGTCGAGATTGATCGGGATAAACGCGAGTTTGTGCTCCAGGACGAAGCGGGCCATCGCCGCCATGTCATAGCGCCGCCTGAAATGGTGAACTTTCCCCAGCTGGCCGTTGGCGATACGGTGAAGGCGACCCTGTTGGTCGAAACCGTGGCCTACCTGCACGATGCGGATACGGCCAAGACCGACAGTGAGACGTTTCTTGCTGCCGCCGCCGATGAGGGCGAAAAACCCGGCATGCTGGTTGCCGGACGAACCCAGGTCACGGCTCGAGTAACCGCCATTGATATTATGGCTCGAACGGCGAGTCTGCAGTTTGAAGATGGTTCCACGCGGGTAGTTCCAGCCCGCGATGATGTGGTTTTGACTCATGATCTGATTGGCAAGCAAGTGGTGATCATCATGACCACTGCGGTAGCTGCCGAGGTGATTAAACTCTAGGTAGGATCGGAGCCCGTCGTCGGCGGGCTCCGTATGAAGGAGGCCCTGTGTCGTCATCTGACGACAGAGATGGTAGTTACGTGTCCCTTCTGCTTCCATCCTGATAGGGGCTATCGGGATCGGTCTCAATGGTTACAGCTCTTCGTGATACCCAACCATTTATTATCTTTTTAACATCAAAAATTTGATGCTAAAACCACTTAAAAGACATCTAACATCAAAAAAATGATGCTTATGTTTTAATGTGGTTGCTATCAACTACAAGCATCAATATTCTATCGGTTATACTCAATTTGTATCTTTAGCATCAAAAATATGATGCTTGTATGGTTGGTTATGGCGATGAATAACTGGTATGGCATGACAGATCAGGCGATTGCCCAAACTTTGGGCCAGCGCTTGGAGCAGCGACGGCTGGCAGCCAACAAACCGCAAAAGGAGTTGGCGCAAGAGCTGGGCATAGCCGAAGGCACTTACCGTAGCGCCATTCAGGGTAAAGCCAAGCTGGAGGTGCTGATTGGCATCATGCGTAGCTTGGAGTGTCTGGACGAGCTGGATAACTTCCTGCCGCCACAGCCTTTTAGCCCGATAGCTTTGCTGAAACTCGAAGGCAAGAAGCGGCAGCGCGCCGGTAGTAAACGCCGGGCGGGTCCGAGGAGCACCACGGCTCCGGGTGAGGAAGAGGAGGGCGCATGGTGAGCCATCAGGTTGCCCGGGTCGAGATGTGGGGGCAGACCGTCGGGGCCCTCGCATATCAGCCCGAGAGTGGATTGTGTGCCTTCGAGTACGATCCGTCCTGGATCCGTACCGGTATCGAGATCAGCCCGATCCGGCTGCCACTCTCCAGCCGTATCTATCAATTTCCGGCGCTACCCCGGCCGACATATCGCGGTCTGCCAGGGGCTTTTGCCGACACACTGCCCGATGATTTCGGCAATGCAGTGATTGATGCCTGGCTGGCGCGCACGGGACGGGCGCGAGACTCCTTCACCGCTCTGGAGCGCCTGCTGTATACCGGATCGCGAGGGATGGGGGCTCTGGAATATGCCCCCGCCATTGACCGCAGCCTGAATATGGTCAGCGTGCTGGAGCTGGACTCGTTGGTGGCCATGGCCCAATCGGTCCTGGATCAGCGTCGCCAACTGGATCAACGGCTGCAGGGCGCGGACACCGAGGCGCTCTCGGCAATCTTTCAGGTCGGCACCTCGGCGGGGGGCGCGCGGGCCAAGGCTGTGATTGGCATCAACGCCTCTCGCACCGAGATCCGCAGTGGCCAAGTGGCCTTGCCAACGGGCTTCGAACACTATCTGCTGAAATTTGATGGGGTCGTCGAGCAGGCTCAGGGGCGGGAAACCTTCGGGGATCCCCAAGGATTTGGCCGCATGGAGTATGCCTACTACCTGATGGCCAAGGCGGCGGGGATCCAGATCTCGCCCTGTGAATTGTTGTTGGAGGGGGAGCGGGCGCATTTCATGACCAAGCGCTTCGATCGGGATGGCAACCAAAAAGTCCACTATCAATCCCTCTGCGCCATGGATCACGCCGATTACAAGACACCGGGGAGTTATAGCTACGAGCAGCTGTTCAGCCTGATGCGAACTTTGCGGCTGAGTAAAACCCAGGCTCTGGAGCTCTATCGGCGGATGGTGTTCAACATCTTGGCGCGTAATCAGGACGACCATACCAAGAACTTCGGCTTCCTTCTCAATGGGCAAAAGCGCTGGGAGCTGGCGCCAGCCTTTGATGTTGCCTTCAGCTACAAGCCTGGCTCGCCTTGGGTCAATGCCCACCAGCTCTCGCTCAATGGTAAACGGGATGACTTTACCCGGCAGGATCTGCTGAGCCCGGCAGGCAGCTTTCTCAAGGAGGCGCGACAGATCATCGAGGAAGTTGCGACCATTGTCGCCCAATGGCCCCGTTATGCCCAGGAAGCTGGCGTCGCCCCGGAGTTTGCCCGCCATATTCAACACTGTCATCGCCTGTCACTGGGTTAATCCGCTCCACACTTGTTGGCTGACTCGCTACTCGGCGTGCGACAGGGTGTGCAACCGATCCAGCAGATGCTGGTGAAAGCCCTGGGGATCTCCGAAGAAGCTAGACGTAGCCAGCGGCATCAGTCGACCTGCTTGTTCAAGAGCCAGGGTGGGA
>RRZT011741828.1_pt1 | contig 10965 bp, 9 predicted proteins | sample 2165551 | NCBI WGS metagenome assembly RRZT01 (sample SAMN10456910, study PRJNA506462) | wastewater metagenome | biome: wastewater; feature: sludge; material: wastewater sludge; isolation source: wastewater sludge with Escherichia coli K12::gfp cells carrying plasmid... | place: USA: Moscow, Idaho ...
TAAAAACTGAAAAAGATTATGATAAAGCTTTAAATAGAATTGATGAGTTAATGGAACTTAATCCAAAACTAGGAACTCCTGAAAGTGATGAACTTGAAATTTTAGCTTTATTAATAGAAAAATATGAAGAGTTAAACTGGAATATTGAAACTCCTGATCCAATAGAAGCTATAAAATACAGAATGGAAGAGATGAATCTAAAACAAAAAGATTTAATTCCATATATTGGAAATAAAAGTAAAGTATCAGAGCTTTTAAATAGAAAAATATCTTTATCTTTAACAATGGTTAGAAATTTATCACAAGCCCTACATATACCAGTAGAAACATTGGTTAAGATTGTATAATTATGTTGCTCGACTTTTTAAGATTTTTTTCAAAATTTGTTTAAAAGTGAGCAAACAACTGGCTAGGTAGCTTTTTTTTAGAGTAAACTTAATCCAGTTGTTATATGGTATCTCTTTATAATATTAATTAATTATTAAAAAATAAAATTAAATAAAATATTTAAGTAAAAATCATTAAAAATTAAAAAACTTTTCTCAAATCAAAACAAATTAAATCAAAGAAACATAAACTTTCTAAAAAATATTTTTATTGTAAAAGCCTATAAAATGGTATATACTTACACTATAAATATTTAGAGCTTTGGCAAGCACACATCTGCTTAGATAAGTTTATCACTTGATAAATTTGCCTAAGCTCTAAGTATTTAAATTAGATGTGAGTTTGCCAAAAAAAGCACTCTAATTTTCTTACTAATTTTAAAATAATTTAATTTGTTAAATCTAAAGATATAAAGCCACTTTATTGTTGGAGAATATTTTAAAGTTTAAAAAAGGAGGTTCCTAGCAATTCTTTACATGTAAGTTTGGCGACTACAAGAATTGCTAAAAAAGTGGAAGCATATTAACATAAATCACAAATAAAATCAACCTTATTCTAATTTCAAAAAAGCAACTTAAATGTTGAGAATAAAATATTGTCTACATAAAACTATTATTAAGCGGTAGAGTGTAAGGACTGCACAGTAAGGCGAAATCCTACAATAAATGGAATACTTGCATGAGGTGAGAATGAACTCACTGAAAATAATCATAGCCGAATAAGTGACCAAATCAGCAAGGTGTGAGGACGTGTATGTGGTACGATTCACCTTGGAGATGCCCGTTTTACTATTTTTTAGTAGCAAGGACACTCCTATAAATTTACCAGTTAAGATGTAAAATAGAGGTTTTTAAATTAGTAATAAGTACTAATACTGGATTAATAAATATATAGGTTACTAGATAAGGGGAACCGTCTAGTGTAATTGTGTTGTAGATTAAGAGCTGAACAATTATCTACTTAAGTCGAAGCGACTGACCGAAAAAGTCGAGTCATAACTTAACTTGTCCTATAACAAAGTGTTAAATCCATTTTGTTACAAGGGCAAGTTGTCTCCGCTTCCATCTCTCCCCTATCAAATCATCTTCCTTTGACTTCTACTTCCCCAGATTAAAAGTTAAAAACTAGAAGGAGACAACGATGACAAAAAAGGTGGGAGAGTTTTAATTATCTCCTAAATCGTTAAAATTATATTCCATTAGGTGTGTTCTGAATTCTTTTAATGCATTATTTCTTTTTGCAATTTTATAAGTTTCTAAAAATAAGTAAAAAGTAGGTGAATCTATTATTTTATCACTATTTAATAATGATATTAAATTAGAGTTTTTTTCATCTAAATTAAAATTTTCAATTTCTAGTTCAATAAAATTTAATTCATTTTTATATGAAAAGTTTATAAGATGAATCCTGAAATCTTTCAAATGCAATATTGATAGAGCTCCAAAGTATGCTTCTGAAAATAAAAAAAATGTTGCTGAATCTATAATGTCATTATCAATTTTTAAATTTTTTAGTGCATTTCGTTTGTTATATAACAATTTTTCCATTTCTAAGAAAGGAGTCATATCTTTAATTGAATTTATATTTTTAGTATCTTCCCATTCCATAGAATTATTAATATAAGAACTCGATACTTCGTCTAAATCATATTCTTTGAAAATTTCATTGTAAATATTAAGTTCTCGACATTTTTTCTTAACTGCATTAATTGCATTCCTTGATTTCCACTGAGACAAAGCTGGTTGGGAAATATTCAATTTTGCTGATAACTCTACAAGAGAGGTTACCTTATAAAAATCAAATAATTTGTCAATAATATCATTTATATTCAAATTTTTAACCTTTCTAAAATAGTTTATGTATCTAATATTATAACAAATTATTAAATGTAAATCAAATTAAATAAAATATAACATTAAATTAACATAAATTAACATAATTAAGTTTATTTTAACTTTATATAACCTATAATTCTATATATAACACTTATATTATGTTATAAAAAGAAAATATAACATTTGAAATTCTTTAATTTTTTTTAGTTCTAACAAAGAATTAAACAAAATTAAATTAAGGATATATGAAATGGAAATTAAGCCAGATAAGCTTATAAAGAAGATGGAAGTACTCGACTATGTGTGTATAGGGGAAACTAAGATTGATGAAATAATAAAAGATGGTAAATTTGTAAAACCAATTTTTATTGATGGTTTTTCTCATGCGTTATATAGTATTAATGAAGTGCAAGAATGGATAAAGCTACAAAGACAAAAAAGAGATGAAAATTCAGATGTAAGTAAGATAGTTAAGAAACAACAAAAGTGAACTCTCTCTTTAATCATTTTTAAATCTTAAAAAAGAGAGTTAATTAAATCCCCGACCAAAGGTTTTTAATAGGTAAGAAGTATACATAATATCTACTTATCTATTATTTAATATCTATAAAAGTTTTCAAAAGAGTATAAAAAATGGTAGATCTTTTAAAAAATCGTAAAAAAGAACTGGAATTACAGTTAGAGTATTTGGATATTATCAAATACTCAAAATTGTTATATTTGTTAAATACTGAAATCAATAATTTATTATGTTTTTATACAAAAAAACAAGTTAATCAAATGATTAATGAAATTTTTTCTTTGAGTATATCTGCTTCATATTTTTATGCTTATTGTTCAAAAAATTTGTATGAGGAAGAGAAAATTAAAGAAAAATTATTAATACAGGATTGTGATATTAAATCACAAAAAGAAAGTGTTGTATCGAATGATATAAAAGATATTCCTTCGTTAGAAGAATTAATAGGAAAATAAGGACTTTAAAATGAAAAATACATCAAATCAAATTTCAGTTGTAGCTTCAAATATAATAGCAGTTGTAAATGATAAAGGTGGTGTGGGTAAATCTGTATTAAGTAAATATGTTCTTGCAACTTTAGCAAAAGAAAAATATAAAACAGTAAATATATATGAAATTGACAATAATAATAAAAAAGGCAATTTCAACAGTAGTCTAATTAATCATCATCTTTTTAAGATTAATGATAAAAATGAAGCAATTTTTGATGTTAGTTTTTATGAAGATGATGCAGAAGTTTGTTCAATTATTGATTGTGGAGGAGGAGATGATGTTAAGTCTGTAATTGAGGCTTTGTCAAAAAATAAAATTGAAAATGTAAGTTTTTTTATTCCTACACTTGATGATGATGAAACGGTAGATAATATTAAAAGTACTTTAGATGAAATAAGAACTTATTATCCTGATTCAAAAGTTACTTTGGTTTTAAATAAGGCTCAAAGTAATTCTCTTGAAGAAGCAAAAATACAATTTATAAATATTTTTGGAAGTGAAAAATATGGTTATAAGTCAGAATATGAACAATTGGCAAAATCTTTAAATAGTATAGCAATAGTTCCTCATACTAATTTGATTTTTCTTATGAAAAATCATCATAGATTAGCAATGACAGATTTATATTTATCAAGTGTTAATTTAATTAATAATTTAAAAGAGAATAGGGCAATTTGGAAGAAAGAAGCTCTTGAGAAGAATGATAAAGACTATTACCATAAAAAAATGGATTTAGTAGATTTTGGAACAGATTTAATTGACTATATTGAACAAGTTAAAAAAACTTTAAAGGTTTAATAATGGAAGATACAAATAAATTTGGCTTAGTAGATAAAGAAGGTATTAAAGCACTCTTAAAAGAATTTCAGTATTTAAATGATGAAATTTTATCAAAAATAGATAATAAAGAAGATGATGGCTTACTTCAGAAATTATCTATTGTTTCAAATAAATTGGGGGATTCTTTGCATAATAATGAAAAAATTTTGAATAACTCAAAAATTCTAAATAAAGAAATTAGAGAACTTTTTCAGAAGTTACAAGATGCAAAGAATCTTAAACTTGAAATAGAAAATTTAAAACTTAATTTTGTTAGTAGGAAAGAGTTTGATGATTTAACTCAATTAGTTAAATATATTAATGGATTTAAATCTTTTATGAGTAAAAAGGCTACAGAAATTAATGATGCTTATCTGTTATTAAATAAACAATGGTTTGAAGAAGATGAGGTATTAAAGAGAATTGAAAAGATTGAAAATTCTTTATTAACAAAGATTTTTTTAGGAGGAATAGGAGTTGGTGTAATTTTAACTCTTATAGTACTTATAATGTATAAAAATTCTATGTAAAAACAAAGATTTTAAATAATTTTAAATAGAAAAATATAAAAGTAAATATTTCATAAGAATTAATAGTAAATGGTAATAGAAATGAATAATTTGATATAAAAAGATATAAATCTTAATAAAAGTTCAATTTCTATCAAATTAAGAAATAGGCACATCGACCATTTGTACGGACAAAATCGCTAACGCTTATTTATCCACAAATGATGTGCCTTAAGGGTAATACCCTTAATAAACCCAAAAACTTTTAAGAGGTAAAACATGGAGAAGCAAAAAAAAGAAAATAGAATAGATTTTAGAGTAAATAATTGTGAGCTAGATAAAATTAAATCAAACTCAAATAAAGCAAATTTAACAGTTAGTGATTTTTGCAGGAAATCAGCATTATCATTTAATGTTGAGTATTCACCATTTCTAAATAATAAAAATGATATTGCGATACAAGTTAGACGAGTAGGTGTAAATTTAAATGAGGTGGCTTATGTACTAAATATCGCTAATTTAAAAAATGCTCTAAATAATTATAATTATCAAGCTTTATTAAATGAATTAAAAGTTATGGAAAATCAACTCAATAAAATCATTGTAGGAGCTTGATTATGATTTGTAGAGTTAGAAGAGGCGTATCAGGGTTAAGTGAATACCTATTAAATGGTAAAAAACAAAACAGCAAGTATCTAAGACTAGAAAAAGATGTAGTTAGACCGTTAATTGGAGATTTTACATTATTTCAAGAAACAGAAAAATATTTAGTAAAAGAAAAAAATTGGAAAGAAAACTATATGCACATAACTATAGGATTTTCAGATAGCGATTGGGCAAAAATAGAATTATTAGAAACACAAGAGGATAAAGATTCCTTATTAAGAGCAATTTTGAATGATTATATTAATCATCATTTTTCCTCTTATAAAGATGAAGAACTTATATATTATGGAGAATTACATTATGCTAAATTAAAATTTGATGAAGATGGCAAGAAGAGGTTCAATCATTGCCATCTTGGGATATCTTTTTTAAATCCTATTAGTGATACAAAATTAAGAAACCTTTTTGCAGTTAATAGTTTTTATGATGATGTTATGGCTAGAAAAACCAATTTTAAATATGGATTTGAACAAACAAAACGAAAAGAGATTAGAGTTAAAAATTTTGATTCACAGATTGGAAGAGATAGAAAATCATGGATAGAACTTTTAGATGAATTAAATGATCGAGAAGAGTTGATTTATTTCTTAGAAAATCAAATGAAGTTTGTTGAAGAAATAGATTATAAAGTTGTTAATACTACAAAAAACAATTATATAAAACTAATTAATAAGAGTTTCAAAAATGAAAAAAATGGTACTAAAAAATTACAAGATATTAATTTACAAGGTAGAGGTTTTGAAAGATTTGTTGATATAAATTCTAGTGAAATAAATCATAAAAATTTGGAAGATATGAATCAAGTTGAATTAGAGGAGATTCTTTCAAAATGCTATGAAAAAAGAGAATGTGATATTTCAAAAAGAAGAAGTGCAATGACTTCTCAAACTTTACAAAAGATGTATGAACAAGATGAGCAATTAAAAAAAACTTTTGAAAAGAAATATTCTCAAAAAGATAAAAAAGTTGAAATTAGTTCATTAAAAAATCTAAGTTTTCAACAGAAGATATTCTATAAGCAATATCAGTCAATAATTGAAGATAAATTACAAGGATACTATGTAAAAGTGGATGATTTAAAAAATATAACAACATTTGAGAATAGGGCTAAAAATATCAAAATTACAGACTTTGGAGATGAAATTGAATCTGAGGCAATTAATCCAAATAATCAAGAAAAAGTAAAGTTAATGCTAGAGATTGCTGTTGCAAAGGGATGGGACATATTAAATTTAGAGATAACTGGTTCTGATAAATTTCAAATAGAGGTGAAAAAACAGATTTTGGAAAGGATTGAAGAATCAAGTAAAAAAGATGAATTTGAAATAACAAGACCTATTTCATATATAGATAATTTAATTCTTGATAATCAATCAAAAATTATTGAAAATGAAAAAGTAAATGATATTGAATTTATCAAAAAATATCTTCCATCAAAAGTAGTTTTAGAATTTGCAAAACAAAAATATAATATCAATTTTGATGAATTTGATGCTGTAGAGGATAATAAAATCAAAAATAAAACCAATCGGCAAAAGCCTAAAAGTGTTATTGATTTTTTCACTAAAGAAATAGGAATAAGTTTGAAAGAAGCTATAGAAATTTCAAATGAGCTTTTAAAAGATGTTGAGATTATTGATTCAGATACGCATACAGAGAATGTATTTGAAAATTCAAATGAATCAAATAAAGGAGTTGAAGTAGTTGTTGAAGATGTTAGCGTAGTTTATGAAATTACTAAAACTAAATCAAAAAGAAAAAATAGTGATAAAAAATTTAAATAATAAGGAAATATTATGCAAATGGGATTTATGAATAGTTCAAATAAAATTTCAAGTAGCTGTGTTGTTCCAGTTGAATTTACTCATTCATATGCAAGTGGGCAAACAGGTTGTGGAAAAACAACAGGATTTGTTTATCCAAATTTAGAAGAAAGAATTAAAAATAATCATGGAATTTTACTTTATGATTATAAAGGAAAAGAACATTTAGCAGTTAAATATCTTGCCAATAAATATAATAGATTAGATGATGTTATTGAAATAGGTAAAGATTGGGGTAGCTGTATTAATATAGTTAAATATATGAATAAAGCTCAATTATTTGAATTTTTTAAACAAATGAATGGAAGAACAGATGGTGATATGTATTGGACAAACTCAAGTGCAAATATTTGTAGTGAAATTTTAACTATTTTAAAAAATACAAATAAAGTTATAAATATTTGTAAAAAATATAGCAATATTCCAATTGAAGAAAAGCATATAAAAATATTAACTAAACTATTTATTGGGTTTGAAATGAACTTTGAAAATACATTATCAAATTTAGCAAATATAGTTTGTACAAAAAAAAATATTCTAAACTTCTTAGAAAAAATGGATAATCTGAAATATATAGTTGATAAAATAATTTCAGAACATATCATAACAGATACTTTAAAAGCAAAAGAAAATTTAGATAACTATGTTGATATTTTTAATGAACTTATAAATTTAGAAGATAAAATTATTCTTGCAAAAAAAGCATTATCTACTTTTTCAAATGAAACAAAGACAGCTGATAATGATTATACAACGCTAGATTCATTAATTTCAACAATAAATACACCATTAAGTGCAATTACAACAATTAAGTATTTAAATCATGATGAATTAGATATTGTTGAAGCTTTAAATAATGGGAAAATTGTAGTTATAAATACTAATTCATTTTCAGACCAAATAATATCATTGTTAAATTCATCATTATTTTTTGAATTAACAAAACGTTCTTCAAAGGTATCAACACCTATATCAATTTTTATAGATGAAGCTCAAAAAGTAGTTTCTGAAGATTTTAACTTACCAGTTGATGTACTAAGAGAGTGTAAAGTAGAATTATTTTTATCTTTTCAAAATGATGAGCTAATGATTGAAAAACTAGGGCTTAATAAATTTACATCTTTAGTTAAAAACTTAAAAAGAAGATATGTTTTTAAAAATCCTAATATGTATAAAAATATAGAAGAATTATCAAGATTAGATACTTATGAATATTATGATGATATGTTAATGGATTTTAAAATATATGAAGTTACAAATCCACTTCAATTAAATCAAAAAGATTTTTTTAAAGTGGAATTAAAATACCAAAATTTAAAAAAGATAAAAGAAAAATATTCATATAAATCTGAAAATAAAAATCATATCTTAATTTATGATGATTCTTTGATGGAAGATGGAATGTTAATTCTAAGAGATAAAAATAATAAAGATTCAGTTGTGAATGTTTATAAAAATGAAAATTTCAATAAAGCAGTTAAAAGATTTATTGACTCTTTAAATGGTAAGTCATATTTAGATGAAACTATTCCCACATTTGAGGAGTGTGTAAAAAATTTTGGATTAAAAAATAAAAATTAATTCCTTATGGAATTTATTCAAAGAAAATTATTTTTAATATCTAATTAGATATAATTACCCCATGTACTTAGGTCGGCAGGGGTAGTTAGTTTGGGTTCGAATCCCTACATGATAGTTGCTTTCATAGTCTTTTTAATAGTGTTAAGAGCGTTTAGCTTGAGATTGGTTCTGTCTGACAGTTGTAATACGAAAAAAGGAGATAATATGGAAAAAACAAAAAAAACAGCAAAAGTAGTTATAAGTTCGTTTTTAGAAACGGTTTGGGCTATGGGAGTTGGCTTCATGGTTGGACAACTTTCGACCTAAGTACATAAAATAATAAATCTCAAATAAATATAAAACCCTCTTTTAACCCATAAATAGATAAAATAATTATTAATAATACAAGTATAGGATTAAAATGAGCATTTCAGCATTAATATGGAGTACAGCAGACCTTTTAAGAGGAGATTATAAACAATCAGATTATGGAAAGATTATTCTTCCGTTTACTCTTTTAAGAAGATTAGAATGTGTACTTGAACCCACAAGAGATGCTGTTTTAAATGAGTATGAAGCTAGAAAAAGTCTAAATGTACCATTAGAGCAATTTTTAGTTAGAAAATCAAATAATAGTTTTTATAATATCTCAAAATATACTCTATCAAAGCTTATGGCAGATTCTAACAACATAAGAGAAAATCTTGAAAGCTATATTACAAGCTTTAGTGCAAATGCAAGAGAAGTTTTTGAAAAGTATGAGTTTGATAAACAACTTGATAAATTAAATGAAAATAATCTTTTATATATGATTGTTGAGAAATTCTCTAGCTTTGATTTAAGTCCTGAAAAAGTATCAAATCATGAAATGGGGTTAATGTTTGAAGAGCTTATTAGAAAGTTTGCTGAAGCATCAAATGAGACAGCTGGAGAACACTTTACACCAAGAGATATTGTAAGACTTACTACATCTTTAGTTTTTGCATTAGATGATGAAGTTCTAACAAAAAATGCAGTTGTAAGAAGCTTATACGATCCAACAGCAGGAACAGGAGGATTTTTAAGTAGCGGAAGTGAATATATCTATGAATTAAATCCAAATGCTACATTAGTTACTTTTGGGCAAGAGTTAAATCCTGAATCATACGCTATTTGTAAAGCTGATATGATGATTAAAGGTCAAGATGTTTCAAATATAAAACATGGAAACACTCTAAGTGATGATCAACTAGCAAATAAAAAGTTTGATTATATGCTTTCAAATCCTCCTTTTGGGGTAGAGTGGAAAAAAGTTCAAAAAATAGTTACAGATGAGCATACTCAAAAAGGTTATGCAGGAAGATTTGGAGCAGGACTTCCAAGAGTTAGTGATGGTTCACTTCTATTTTTACTTCACCTTATTTCAAAAATGAATCCAAAAGAAGAAGGTGGAAGCAGAATTGGTATTATTCTAAATGGTTCACCTTTATTTACAGGTGGTGCTGGAAGTGGTGAGAGTGAAATTAGAAGATATATTTTAGAAAATGACTTACTAGAAGCTATTATTGCAATGCCAACAGATATGTTCTTTAATACTGGAATTTCTACATATATTTGGATTTTATCAAATCATAAAGAAGAACATAGAAAAAATAAAGTACAACTAATCAACGCTTCTTCTATGGGTGAATCTATGAGAAAATCCCTTGGAAGTAAAAGAAAACAGCTAAATGATATTCAAATTGACGAGATTGTAAGAACATATGGTGATTTTATAAGCTCAAAAGAGTCAAAGATATTTAATACAAGAGATTTTGGATATAGAAGAATCACAGTTGAAAGACCATTACAGTTAAGCTATTTTACAAAAGATGAAACAAAACTAGAAGCTTTAAAAGTTGATAGTGCATTTGAGAAGTTAGATATGCAAACTCAAAAAGAGATTTTTGAAGCTTTAAAAACTATGGATGAAAAAATATCTAACCAAAAGCTATTTGAAAAAGAGATTTCAAAAAAAGTAACTTCAAAATTAACAGCTTCAAACCTAAAACTTTTACAAAAACACCTAAGTGAACATGATGAAGAAGCAGAACTTGTAAAAGATTCAAAAGGTAAACTTGTAGCAAATCCTGATTTAAGAGATTATGAAAATGTACCATTAAATCAAGATATAAATGAGTACTTCCAAAAAGAGGTAATCCCACATGTGCCACTAGCTTGGATTGATGAAACTAAAACAGATGCAAAAGATGGTTTAGTTGGTATCGTAGGGTATGAAATACCATTTAATAGACACTTTTATGAGTATGTACCACCAAGAGAACTAGCTGTGATTGATGAAGAACTAGAAACACTTACAAAAGAGATACTGGAGA
>RRZT010083861.1_pt1 | contig 10963 bp, 10 predicted proteins | sample 2165551 | NCBI WGS metagenome assembly RRZT01 (sample SAMN10456910, study PRJNA506462) | wastewater metagenome | biome: wastewater; feature: sludge; material: wastewater sludge; isolation source: wastewater sludge with Escherichia coli K12::gfp cells carrying plasmid... | place: USA: Moscow, Idaho...
CTTCCCACCCATCCACACAGCGGAGACTATGGCTCGCCTGCATCGAGGTTCCAACGCAACGCCTCCCCTTTGGCCTTGTGATGCCGACCGCTGGTGGCCTTTCACGCTCTGTCGCGATACGACGAGCGTTTCACGCTTAGCAATCCTCACCCCGCCATGTTCGCCTGCGCTGGAGCAGCGCTTGGAGGAACCATGACGCGCGCAGGGCCAGCAAAGTGGGTGAACGCAGCGTCGCCGGTAGTGTTACCCGGTCACCTTCGAGGCGATCCAAAGATGCGTGCACCAATCGCGCACCAGGATATTCACTCGGGCCCCACCCCTCAGAGATGAGCATGATCTTGAAGACATCCTCCCAATCCTCACTGTCCTCCAAATCAAAGTACGCTTCCATCCGTTGATCCAGATCGTCGAGGCTCCGCACCCAAAACGAGTACTTCACCATGATACGGATCAGCGATGCCCCCTCAGGGTCAACCCGAATCCGAGCACGACGCTTATAGGCGTTATCTGACCAATACACATCATCGAGTGAATGATAGAAAGCCAACGGAAAACTCCAGGGAGTGGTCTCAAAGACGCGACTGCGCAGGGTTGCGAAAGTCTCGCGCACCACTTCTGCAAGGTCCATCACCACCTGAGGATCACGCGATTCCTGCGCAGCGCTTATGTAGGCTTCAAACGCAACACAGAACTCGATCACATGGGGATCGATCTCGGCGGCTAGACCCGCGGGAACGCAGGGAGCGTGACCTCCGCCAGAATGAGCCTCTCCAGACACCGAGGATGACAACCGCTCACAGGATGACATCGGCTCAACGCTGAGCTCCTCCAGTTCCACAGCGCGACCAAACAATCCCGGCCAGCCATTCGGGTCCCAACCATCCGCAACAATCAGAGCCAACACGGCCTCGTCGAGGCCCACCCCCTCGGCTAACTTAAGTCGGTGCCGCGCCATATCGATAAAGCCGGCCACGCTCTCTACCGATACCAAGTAGGTCACCCAGACCGAGGCATCCACCGAGCGGTCTATTTCCCCCCGCCTCGTTGGCCACGGAGGATCCGCACGCTCAGACGCACGGTCCCGTGACGCATCCCGCGCATGGAAACGTCGCAGCGGCCCCGACCAGTCGCTCGTGAAATACAACTCTTCATCAATCTCTCTAAGAGCTTCCTTCGCCGATTCCATAGCCCCGATAACCCGCACGGGATCCTCGTCCAGCCGCGCCAAGTTCCAAGACTCATCCAGCACTCTCGCCAGCCGCCAAACCAGAGCATGACCCATGACAAAACCACCTCTCCCACCATGTGTAGTGTGACGATTCACGCGGACGCAAGGCCAAGACCGCCCGCGCAGATCGCCTTGCCGGCGCGGGTCGGCCGACCCGCCGTCAAGGATCGACGCGATCCACGGCCCGCGCCCCGCCTGAGATCAGGCAGCGAATGCGGCGCGTCAACCAAGAAACCCTCTGGAGAATCCCCTGGCGCACAGTGAACCACCGTGTGCGCCGCAACCACGCGCCGTCCTCCCGCCGAATCCGACGGGCGACCTCCCTCTCCTCTGCGCTGAGGCCTCGACCACGCAACGCCACACCCGCCACTCGACGACGCTGCTTGACGTCATCACGGATCGCCGAGCGTGGCATCCACTCGGCGGGGTCGAGCGCAGAGGCGGCGTACCCCCGCTCTCGGGCGAACTCGACCAATACCTGCGCACGCTCCGCCGACAGCCCTTCTTGTCCGTCGATCCACGTCTCCCAGTCGGCGTCGTACACCAGCGCAGCGTCCTCCGGCGCCTCCACACGACGCCCCACTCCCTCGGCGGGCCGACCAGCCGCCCGCCTCGCCAACCAGGCATGTTGGCGCCTCACCCAGCGGCCAGTGGCGTACCACGTGGAGGGGGCCACATCCCGACGTCGCACGGCCTCCCAGAGCTGCACCTCCGCCGCTACCCGCGTCACATCAGAGAAGGACACGTGCCGATCGCGCGGATCGCTCCCCCACTCTCGGTGTTCCCTCGGCCAGCCGTCCATGCACTCATCCAGCTGGGCCGCGTCCTCCCTCGTCAGACCATCGATCACGACCGACCACGCCTCAGCCGGCCAGGCATCCGCCTCATCCACCCAGGGCTCCTCACGGACAGAAACCCCTTGCTCACGAGCGATGACCCGGTTCGCCCACCGTGGAAACACCTCACCCAACCGCTCTGCCACAGCCGACTCAACCGCGAACCACCGCGTCCGCGCCAGCCACCGCCCCAACTCACCTACAAGACCATGTGCTCGGGCAGCGTCCCGAGGAGAGAGCAGGCCGCTCCGAAGCGCCCGCACGATGAGAGCGCGACGCCATCGCACCTCCCAACGGCTCTCAGAAAGGACCATCCACGAGGCGGGGTCCAGCAGTCGCGAACCGTACCCGGCACCCTGGGCCCAGCCCGCAACGAGGAGCGCCTCGTCATGCGAGAGGCCCTCGACCTCAACCCAGCAACCCTGTACGACGAGCCCCGTCACCACCGCATCCGAGTTGGGCGCCGAGGGGTCATGCTGGCTCCACCAATACTCGGCCCACGCGGCCAGGTCGGTCGCATTCTGCTGCATCGTGCGCGATGGGGCCCGTCGCCCTGACACTGCGGCCTCGAACACCCGGAGGAGGAAAGCCACCCCCCCCCCCGCGTTCATCACCCACCGAACATGGGTGTGGGAACTCGCGTATCCCAACCACTCCGAAAGACCGAGTGAGCGGGAATCGAGAAGTAGCCGCACCGCGTCTCTCGTCGTAAGCCCAGGAATCTCCACATTCCAGTCCCAAGGCACGAAATCGGCGTAATCACTCATCCCAATCAATCCCCACTCTCCCGCCTCCTCATCACACCGAACGATCCATGGACTCCTCGGGTGTCACGCCAGCACGCATCTATCGTCGATCTCGGACGCCGCAGTACAAACTCCATCACCAGGGATCACCATTTTCATAGTGAAAGTGATCCCACCGCTCACTGACGTAGCCGGAGACCAGGCTCACATCAGGCTCTCGTCCAGATAAGGGAGTCTTATAGAACCCATTATCGACCGCCCACTGGTACGAAAGCCCTCCAACCCAGTAATGGGTGAGCGTGCCACTTAAGCCCCAGGCCTTTATGGCCGCTTCCGCCTCGTCTCTAGTGTAGAAAATACCGTTAGGGAACTGCTTCCAGCGGGGGAGAACACCCACACCCAGAGTTCACCACGCGTTTCCGCCGTCATTACTTCGATTCCCTTCGCTAGAGATTCACACTTGCGCGAGTCACCCATGAGCCCTGCTTGTGACCCGGGCAGGTGCACAGCCCCTCACCACTCCGGGGTCAGCCGTGCGCCCCTGAACGGCGTCGGAATCGTGAGCGCAACCGGCCGTACGCGCTTTCCAGAGCGATCAACTCGCGGGGAGTGAGACAGAGACCAGACATCCGTTCGTGGGCGACGCTTTCGAAGAGAACCGAACCATCCTCACGTAGGAAGGCCACGTCTTCGGGCCAGTCGGGGTCCAGCCATCCGTAGGGCGTGGGGGCCTCCTTCACCAGCCAGGCAGTCAATTCCTCCACCAGGTTGACCGAAACGATCCGCGCCCTTCCGTCGAAGATCTCCGTCCCCGGCCACCGCCGCCCGTACCGCCAGACGCCGTCCCCCAGGAGAGACATGCGCTCCGCGCGAGAGAACGCGTCCGGCGAGTCGTCCCGTTCATCCCGCAGGACAAACATCACCGAGGAAGCAAATAGCCGGCCAAAGGCCACCACATCAACCCAGTCGACACGTCGCCACTTTCTGGGCCCGTCCAGAGTGACCACAGCCACCTCGCTCGCGTCACCGTCAGCAACGTGCCGGGCAGCAGCCATGCCACGCCTCCCTCCGGTGGGCAGAACGGGTGCCTCTGCGAACCCGTGCGATCACGCTAGTGGTGACACCCCACGGCTGCACAGGAATCACGAAGCCCGCACCGCGGCTCGACATCATCGAACGACGCCTCGCACCGGAGACAGGCTCAGCACCACGATGGCGCATGCCGCCCTCCTCATCGTGCTGAGGGGACCCTGCACCGGCTGGGGGGCTCAGATGTCGTAGTCGTCGTGCAGGGCGATGCGAGCCAGTTCGATGCGCTGGTTGGGCAGCGCCCAGTAGTGGATACGCCGCGCGGAGGCGGTCTTCACCTGCAGGCTGGCGCGCCAGGCGACCGCCCCATCTGCTCGCGTCCGGATGGGGTCGTCGCCACCCATGCCCGAGCGCAACCGGTGCACTTCGCGTCCGTTCAGTTGGGGCGCGAGGCCGGTGACGATCTCAAAGACGGCGTCGGCGACCTTCGTCTCGGTGACGCCGCTCACCTCGTCGAGCGACGCCAGGAAGCCCGGGCCGAGGTCGTAGTCGGGGAGGGGACGCTCGGCCTGCTCACCCACGACGGTGCGGGTGGCCCACTGGGTGGTGACCAGGTAGCGGAAGCCCTGCTCTCGGTCCGCGAACCGTGGTCCCTCGTCGGGGCTTGTCGTGGCCCGCGCGTTGCCCGCCTTGCGGAGGCGGACCTTCGCGGCCTTGAGGTCGTGCTCGGCCCGGTTCGCGCGCCGCTCCGCCTGGTCGAGGAGCCAGCGCAGCTGTTCGTGCTCCATCTGCTTGGCCGCGGCGCTCTCGTCGCGTGCGTCGATCCCCGACCTGAGTGTGCGGTTCTCCGCCGTGAGCGCGTCGATGCGGAGCAACGCCTGACTCAAGGCACCGCTGTCCGGTTTCGCCGCCGCGGGTCGCGGACGTCCGGGCGGACCCGGCTTGGGGGTCGGACGAGGCTGTGTCAGTGGTGCGGGCGCCACTGACGGTTCGGCGGCGACGGGGGGTGGCGCCTGCGGGCGGACCGGGGCGGGGACGGGTTCCGGTTCGGTGTCTTCGTCGGCGTCCTCAACCAGCCACGGCGGCCCTCCGGGGAGCAAGGCGGGCGCCGGCAGCACCTCCTCGTCGTCCTCCACATCGATGAGGGTGAGCGCCCAAGCGGGCCCAGGCGCGACGACGCGAGCCGCGACCACCTCACCGACGGTCAGGAGTAAGTCGAGGGTGTCCCAGGGATTTCCGGTCACGTCCTCGCGTCGGACGCTGACGACGACCGCCGCCCCGCGGGACGCCGGGAAGAGCATCAGTTCGGCCGCTGCGGGGCGCACCTTTACCACCCGCGCCCACACGACGTTGCCCACGTCATAGACACTCAGGGCCGTCTCGGCACGGCCCAGGCTAGCCCGAACATCGAGGCGCCCAGCGGACGGATCGTGCCGCCCGGTGACCTTCTGGCCCACCTGAACGAGGCGTTCGATCGGCACACCGTCGACCGTCAACTCTTCCGCGATCGAAGCGAGGACGCCGGGCGCGACCTCCACCAGGGCCCGACCTGAGACCACCATCGTGACGACGCCGTCGACCGTTCGTTGCGGCGTCGTCGGATCGACCCGCACGAGCCCCGCCGCGGTGGCCATGCGGAACATGTCCGAGACGAGAAACTGCGTGGCCATCTCCCGATCCCGGGCGTCCCAGGCGAATCGGAGCGGGGAGCGCGTCAGGTCGCGAAGCCACTCGTGTCCGATGGGGTAGACGCGCCCGGCACCCCCATAAACCTCGGTGCCCTCGGGCATCCGCTGGGCCATCGCCCAGGAGACCGCGCCCGTCGGCATCAGGTAGACCTCCGCCAGGTCACCGGCCTGGTCGGCGATCTCCTGCACGTCGATCCAGGGCTCGGACTTCCCGGCGGGGATGGTGACCACGACCATGGGACGCTTCCGCGCGTCTCCGTTGAGGACGTCCGCGAGCGCCTGCGCCTCGTGCGCCGTCCGTACCTGTGTGACCGTCCCCACGACCGCACCCCCGCCCGCTAGGTCGTGTCGTCATCGTACGGCGCGGCGACGTCGGATCACCGACGCGACGCTCACCTCACCCGGCGTGGCCGCGTCCTGTCCGGACACGGCCATACCGGGATGAGGAACCGCTCAGGCCCAGATGTATTCCTCGGAGATCTTGCCGTCCTTCCACCGGGCCACCGTGACCATGCGGGAACCGTCATCGAACTCACCGACGACGCACGTCCACTCGCCCGAACCGAACTTGATGGGGTGCGACGCGATGTGCGGCGGGGTTCCGCCTGCGGTGGCGACGTAGTCCTTCATGGCCTGGATGTGTGCGTCCAGCCCCGTCGTCGCGGGCATGCCGTGGAAGTCGACGTAGACGTCCTCGGTGTGGTGGTCGGAGAACTCGCCGTTCCAGTCGGCGTTGTTCCAACCCTGGAAATCGAGCGTGTCCATGCCGTCGAGATTGCTGCGAACCTCGTCCTTGCCAGCCATTTTCCTTCTCCTTTCTGGGGTGTGCGGCGAGTGTAGGTAGCCCTTCAACAGGGCTGGCAGCGGGGGCGTTGTCGGCGCGCAGCCCTAGACTGACGCCATGGCGGGAATGACCGATCTGCATGAGATCCTCGGCGCGCTGCGCCCCTATGTGCGGCAGGGCGCGTACGTCGTCGTCACCGCCCTGACGCCGCCCGACGTGGCCTATCACGCGCGCATCGTCGAGGACGAGGGCACCACGCTGGTGCTGGATCAGGCGGTCGCCGACGAACACCACCTCCCCTATGAGGGCGTGTTCGGCTGGATCACCTTGGAGGCGCACACCTCGCTGCAGGCGGTCGGCATCACGGCCGCGGTCAGCAACGCTCTGGCCCGGGTGGGGCTGTCGTGCAACGTGCTCGCCGGGTACTACCACGATCATCTGCTCGTCCCGCTCGACTCCGTCGAGGAAGCCCTGGGCGTCCTCGGGGGGCTCGGCGAGTGAGCGCCCTGGAGATCGGCGGCCACGTCGACGACCCGATCGAAGCCGCCCACCGCGACGGGTTCCCCATCGCTCAGACGTTCATCGGCGATCCCCAAGCCTGGAAGGGCCACACCGTCGCCCATCCCGAGGGCGCCGCCGGGCTGAAGGCGGACGCCGAGGCCGCTGGGGTGGGCCTGTTCATCCACGCCCCCTACGTCATCAACGTCGCGACGACGAACAACCGGATTCGCATCCCCAGCCGTCAGATCCTCGCGCGTCAGGTGAAGCTGGCCACTGAGGTCGGCGCGCGCGGCGTCATCGTCCACGGTGGACACGTCACCGCCGGAGACGATCCCCAGGTGGGCTTCGACAACTGGCGCAAGGCGATCGAGGGGCTCGACTTGACCGTCCCGATCTTCATCGAGAACACCGCGGGCGGCACCAACTCCATGGCCCGCCGCCTGGAGCGGATCGCCCAACTGTGGGAGACGATCTCCGACGCGAAGGGCTTCGAGAACGTCGGTTTTTGCCTCGACACCTGCCACGCGCACGCGGGCGGCCTCGACCCGTCCGGCCTCGTGGACGCCATCACGGGCATCACCGGACGCATCGATCTGGTGCACCTCAACGACTCCCGGGACGCCGCCGGCTCCGGTGCCGACCGTCACGCCGTCCTCGGACAGGGCCAGTGCGAGGCCGACTACCTGGTCGAGGTGGTGCGTCAGGCAGACGCCCCGGTGATCCTGGAGACTCCAACCACCGAGGTCACCCACGCCGACCAGATCGCCTGGCTGCGCGCGCACCTCTGAGGCGAACCGCACACGTGTTCAAGTTTTCTCGGTGTTCACGTAACATGAACACATGGCATTCGTGAACACGGTGGGCGATGAGGAGCTTCTGGAACGCGCCCAGAAGGCTCTTCGCCCCCACGGCGTCCACCTCGGTTGGGCACCGGACGCCGACGAGGTGCTCGTGAGCATCGATGACGCGCAGACCCGACTTCCAGCCACCGTCTCGCGGGGACTCCGGCCAGCGGGTGTCACCCTCCTCGCCCGACGCGTACCCGAAGGATCACTCATCGTGACCGATCGCGTCACCTCAGGAGTACGAGAAGAACTGCGCAAGCATGGCCTGTGGCATGTCGACGCCGCAGGCAACATGTCCGTGCGCTCGAGGGGCGTCGTGATCGACATTCAAGGCCGGGTCGACAACTCTTCCCCGCGGCAACCCACGTCCACCTTCTCTCGCGCGTCCTGGCCCGTCGTTCTTGCGGTGCTCACGGCCCCTTCGCTCGTGACGGCTCCCCTCCGAACGGTTCAGGAGGTTGCTGGGGTGTCCTTGGGAACCACGCAGAAGGTGATCTCGCGACTACGCAGCCGGGGGCTCGACTCCCCACCGGCACCAGTCAGCTTTCACGATCCTGAAATGCCACCCCCCTGGCGTGCCCTCTTCGACGCCTGGGTGACGAACTACCTTGAGGCGCAACGTCCAGGAACGAGGAAGGGCGTCTACCGCAGCGACCTCGATATGCGGGCTCTTCGCTCGACCATGGAGCGCCTCCCTGCGACCGTCTCCGGTGAGCCTGCCGCACACCTGGCGGGCCTCGACATCAAAGCCGCCGTCTTCGACATCTACGTCGACGACGTGGGAAGCACTGTGCGAGCGCTACGTCTGCGTCCCGATCCCGACGGAGCGATCCGGCTTCGCCCCCCGCTGTGGTCAGCGTCGCTGGAGACGCCCCTTCCCCACCGCGAGCCCCGCTTGGCACCACCTGCCGTCGTCTACGCCGACCTCCTTGCGATCGGGGACCCCCGCACCGACACCCTCGCCCAGACTTGGCTTCAGCATGAACCGACACTTCGACATTCCCGCTGACCGTCACGACCTCCCAGTCTCGGTCCTTCGGCGCTTGTGGGAGCGTGCTGCAGAGCTCAATCTCCCGGTGTTGCTCGTCGGAGCAGCAGCACGCGACCTTGTCGCCAGTGCCGTCATCGGCAAGCCGCCGACTCGCGCCACTCATGACGTCGATATCGCTGTCGCAGTGCCCGCAGGCGATGCCTTCACGGCATTCACCAGCACCTTCACGAGGACCCAGTCCGTGCACAAGGTGAAAGTTGAGGGCGTTGACGTCGACATCGTTCCGTTCGGGGCCATCGAGACGCGCGGTGAGGTCCACCTGGACGAGGGGCATGCGCTCAACGTCGTGGGCATGGCCGAATCCATGGCCCAGGCGGATCGCATCACGCTCGCCCCCGGTTTGACCATCCGCTGCGCCAGCCTCGAATCCCTGTCGGGCCTCAAGATCATCGCGTGGCGCGATCGGCGCAGAATCAGCACAAAGGATGCGGTCGACCTCCGCACCCTCCTCGACGCAGCATCCGAACCCCCGTACAGCGATGAGACGTGGGACGACGTCGCCGCGCTCGAGGCCTGCGACTACATGATTGATCACGCGGGCGCCTACCGCCTTGGCCGTGACTGCGCACGGTCGTTCAGCCCCGACCGAGGCGCGCAGATCCTGCACGTCCTCCACGACGCCACAACCAGGTCGGACCTCATTCGTGACATGCACGCGCTCATGGCAGCCGACTACATCGACGCCTACAGCCGCGGCTACAGCGTCGGACTGGGCGGACCCAGCGACGCACACCTCCCTCTCTCGTAGCGTCCGCGATGAGAAACCCAGCAGAACCCGCCCGATTGGTCAGGCCATTTGGCGACCCGGGCGCAATCGGGGCGCAGGATTGGCGTCCGGCCGCTAGCCTGGCAGCGTGACTCGGAGCATCTATGTACTCGCGCCAGAGGGACTGACAGGGAAGTCAGTGGTCGCTCTCGGCATCGTCGACGCGCTCACGCGCGAAGTGGAGTCGGTCGGTATCTTCCGGCCACTCATCAAGGGCGGTGACAGCCCCGACCAGATCCTGTCCACACTCGTCCACCAGCCGGTCGTGCACGAAGAGTACGACGAGGCGTACGGCGTCACCTACGACGACGTGCGCGCCGACGCCGACGCGGCCCTGTCGACCATCGTGGAGCGCTACAACGGCGTCGCCGAACGCTACGACGCCATGGTCATCCTCGGATCGGACTTCACCGACAACCTCGGCGCCCAGGAACTCCAGTTCAACGCCCGGGTCGCCGCCAACCTGAACGCGCCCGTCGCGCTCGCCGTCTCGGCGCGCAACCGGACCCCCGACGAGGTCACCCAACTGGCGCGCAGCACCGTCGACCTGCTGGGCAAGCACCACGCGTCCACCATCGCCATCATCCCGACGCGGACCCCGGAGGGCGATCAGGGCCCCTACATCCACGCGATCACCACCGCGTTCCCCGACGCCGTGGTCGGCACGCTCCCTGCCAACCGCGTCCTCGCCGCTCCGACGCTGGGCGCCCAGGTGCAGGCGATCGGCGCCCGTCAGATCGCCGGCCGCACCGACGCCCTGACGCAAGAGAGCCAAAGCGTCCTGGTGGCCGCCATGACGCTGCCGAACGTGCTCGGGCGGCTTGAACCCGAATCGACGGTCATCGCCCCCGGCGACCGCACCGAGTTGATCCCCGGCATCATCCTCGCCCAGCGCTCCGGCGCCTTCCCCCCGCTGACCGGCCTCGTGCTGACCGGCGGCTACGACGTGCCGGAGACGATGACGAAGCTCATCGCGAACATCCCCCAGGACCTGCCGATCTTCGTCACCGACCTGGGCACCTTCACGGCCGCCGAGAAGCTGTTCGGGCTCGAAGGCACCATGACCAGCTCCGATCGCAAGACCGAGCTCGGCCGCCGACTGTTCTCCGAGAACGTGGACGCCGACGCCCTGCTCGCCGCCATGCGGGTCGACCGCGCCGGGATCCGCACGCCGCTCATGTTCGAGTACCAGCTCAGCGAGATGGCCCGCCAGGACAAGCGCCGGATCGTGCTGCCGGAGTCCGGCGACGACCGCATCCTCGAAGCGGCCGCTGCCGTCCTGCGACGTGGCACCGCCGAGATCATCCTGCTCGGCGACCAGACCGAGGTGAAGAGCCGCGCGCTCGCCCTGGGGCTGTCCCTGGAGGGCGCCGAGATCGTCTCCATGGAGGATCCCGACCTCGTCGAACGCTTCGCCGCCGAGTACGCCACGCTGCGCGCCAAGAAGGGCGTCACGCTGGAGCAGGCCCGCGCCAAGATGACCGACCCC
>RRZT010620172.1_pt1 | contig 10962 bp, 9 predicted proteins | sample 2165551 | NCBI WGS metagenome assembly RRZT01 (sample SAMN10456910, study PRJNA506462) | wastewater metagenome | biome: wastewater; feature: sludge; material: wastewater sludge; isolation source: wastewater sludge with Escherichia coli K12::gfp cells carrying plasmid... | place: USA: Moscow, Idaho ...
CACCCTGGGCGAGCTGACCGAGATCGCCTGGAAGCACGACGTGCAGACCATGATCGAAGGCCCGGGCCATGTGCCGATGCACATGATCCAGGCCAACATGGACGAGCAGCTCAAGCACTGCAAGGAGGCGCCCTTCTACACCCTGGGCCCGCTGACCATCGACATCGCCCCGGGCTACGACCACATCGCCTCGGCCATCGGCGCGGCCATGATCGGCTGGATGGGCACGGCGATGCTGTGCTACGTGACGCCGAAGGAGCACCTGGGCCTGCCGGACCGCGACGACGTGAAGGCCGGCATCATCGCCTACAAGATCGCCGCGCATGCCGCCGACGTGGCCAAGGGCCATCCGGGCCAGCGCGCGCGCGACGACGCGATGAGCAAGGCGCGCTTCGAGTTCCGCTGGCGCGACCAGTTCGCGCTCGGCCTGGATCCGCAGACCGCCGAGGAATACCACGACGAGACGCTGCCGAAGGACTCGTCGAAGGAAGCGCACTTCTGCTCGATGTGCGGCCCGAAGTTCTGCTCGATGAAGATCACGCAGGACGTGCGCGACTACGCCGAGAAGGGCATGGCCGAGAAGTCGGCCGAGTTCAAGGCGGCGGGCGGCGAGTTCTACATCCCGATCCAGCCGGCGAAGGGCTGAGCCATGCTGCTGCGCATCGGCATCGCCGGCGCGGGCGTGCTGGGCCGCCTGCTGGCCTGGCAGCTCTCGCACGCCGGACACGCGGTCGAGGTCTTCGATCCGGCCGCGGGCCCGGAGCCGCGCGGCGACGGCCTGGGGCCGGCGGGCTTCACCGCCGCCGGCATGCTCAGCCCGCTGGCCGAGCTGGATGCGGCCGGGCCGGAGGTGGCGACGCTGGGCCTGCGCTCGGTGCCGCTGTGGGCCGAGGTGGCGCAGCGGCTGGCCGCGCTCGACGTCAACGGAGAGGGCCAGGGCGATGCGGCGCGCTATTTCCGCCAGCGCGGCAGCCTGATGCTGGCCCACGGGCCGGACCTGGGCGCGGCGCAGCGGGTGCTCGCGCGCCTGTCGACCGCGCCGGCCGGTCTGCCCGAGCCGCGCCGGCTGACCCGCCCGGCGCTGCTCGACCTGGAGCCAGCGCTGCTGCCGGGCCTGCACGCCTGGTTCCTCGACGGCGAGGGCCAGGTCATGCCGCAGGCGATGCTGCCGGCGCTGGTCGCCCACGCGCGTGACGTGCGCTGGCACTGGGGCCGTTCGGTCGCCTCCACCGCACCCGGCACGATCACGCTGGACGATGGCGCGGCGCACGGCTTCGACCTCGTCTTCGACGTGCGCGGCCTGGGCGCGCGGCCGCAGGTGGCGGCCCTGCGCGGCGTGCGCGGCGAGGTGATCTGGCTGCATGCGCCGGGCGTGCCGCTGTCGCGCCCCTTGCGGCTGCTGCATGCGCGCCACCGCGTCTACATCGTGCCGAGGCCGGACGAGCGCATCGTCATCGGCGCCAGCGAGATCGAGAGCGAGGACCGCTCGCCGGTGAGCCTGCGCTCGGCGGTCGAGCTGATGGCCGCCGCGCACAGCGTGCTGCCGGCGCTGGCCGAGGCGCGCATCCTGCACATGGAAACCAATCTGCGCCCGGCGCTGCCCGACAACGCGCCGCGGCTCGACATCGAACCCGGCCGCGTCGCGATCAACGGCCTGTTCCGCCACGGCTGGCTGCTCGCGCCGGCCCTGGTCGAGCAGGCGCTGCAACACACGGCATTGTCATCATGAAGATCCACGTCAACGGCGACCCCGTCGAGCTGCCCGAGGGCACGACGCTGGCCGAGCTGCTGCAGCGCCTGGGCCACGCGCCCGAGGCGGTCGGCAGCGCGGTCGAGGGCCGCCATGTGCCGCGCGCCGCCCGCGCCACGCGGGTGCTGGCCGACGGCGAGTCGGTCACGCTGTTCCAACCCATCGTCGGAGGCTGAAACGCCATGAGCGCCCTGAATGCCACGCTGAACCCGTCCGCCTGGCACGCCTATGGCGTCACGCTGAACAGCCGCCTGCTGCTCGGCACCGCCGGCTACCCCTCGCCGCAGGCGCTGCACGAGGCCATCGTCGCTTCCGGCACCGAGGTGGTCACCGTCGGCCTGCGCCGCGTCCATGCGGGCGAGGGCGGCGGCGACAACGGCCACATCGCCGCGATCCGCTCGGCGCTGCGCGAGCAGGGCGCACGCCTGCTGCCCAACACCGCCGGCTGCCGCACCGCCCGCGAGGCGGTCGAGCTGTCGCACATGGCCAGAGAGCTGTACGACACCGCCTGGATCAAGCTGGAAGTCGTCGGCGACGAGCAGACGCTGCAGCCCGACCCGTGGGAGCTGGTGCTGGCCGCCGAGGAGCTGGTGCGCGAGGGCTTCCAGGTCTTCCCGTACTGCACCGACGACCTCGTCACCTGCCAGCGCCTGCTCGACGTGGGCTGCGAGGTGCTGATGCCCTGGGGCGCGCCGATCGGCTCCGGCCAGGGGCTGATCAATCCGTGGGCGCTGCGCACGCTGCGCGAGCGGCTGCCGCATGTGCCCCTGATCGTCGATGCCGGCATCGGTGCGCCGGCGCATGCGGTGCAGGCGATGGAGCTGGGCTATGACGCGGTGCTGCTGAACTCGGCGGTGTCGCAGGCGCGCGATCCGGTGCGCATGGCCGCCGCCTTCGGGCGCGCAGTGCAGGCCGGGCGGCTCGGCTTCGAGGCCGGCGTGATGGCGCCGCAGGCGATGGCGGTGGCGACCACGCCGGTCAGCGGCCGGCCCTTCCTGCTGTGACGGCCGCACCGATGTCGGATCGTCCTGTTCTCTGGAGCGTCGCCGGCAACGACAGCGGCGGCGGCGCAGGTCTCAGCGCCGACGCGCGTGCGGCCGAAGGCTGCGCGGTCCACCTCTGCCCGGTGGTCGCGTCGATCACCGCGCAGAACTCGCTCGGCGTCGACCGCGTCGTGCCGGTGGCGGCCGAGGTGCTCGACGCACAGCTCGCCGCGCTGGCGGCCGACCTGCGCCCGAGCGTCATCAAGACCGGGCTGATCGGCAGCGCCGAGGGCGTGGCGGTGCTGATGCGCTGGCTGGCGCGCTTCGACGCCGAGGGCGGGCCGCGCGTGCGCCTGGTGGTCGATCCGGTGCTGGGCGCCAGCGCGGGCGGCGCGGCTTTCTGCGATGACGCGCTGCTGGCGGCCTACCGCGAGCGGCTGCTGCCGCGTGCCGACCTGATCACGCCGAACCGGCGCGAGGCGGCGCGGCTGCTGGGCGTTGCTGACGCCGCGACGCCGGCCGAGGTGCCGGCGCAGGCCGCGGCGCTGCGTGCGCTCGGGGCCGGCGCGGTGGCGATCACCGGCGGCGACAGCGCGGACGGCGCCGCCGACCGCACCGATGCGCTCGACTGGATCGACACGCCGCTGGCGCGCGGCTGGCTCGCGCTGCCGCGGCTGGACGCACGCCACACGCACGGCACCGGCTGCACCTTCGCGACCAGCGCCGCCGCGGCGATGGCGCGCGGCTTCGTCACCGCCGACGCGCTGGTGCTGGCCAAGATGGCGACCACCGCGGCGATCGCGGCCGGCCATGCGGCGGGCCAGGGCGCCGGGCCGGTCGGCTTCGATGCGGGCTTTGCGGGCGACGCACGCCGGCTGCCGCGCCTGGGCTGCGACGAGACGCCGCCGGGGCCGGTGGTCGTGCCGCCCGAGCGGTGGCCGGGCGGCCTCTACGCGATCAGCGACTCGTTCGCGCAGGCCATGCCGCTGCTGGCCGCCGCCGCCGAGGTGGCGGGCCTGTGCGCGCTGCAGCTGCGCATCAAGCGCGCTGCACACCGCGGCCTGGACGACGCGGCCTTCGCCGAGGCGCTGCAGGTGCAGATCGGCCAGGCGCAGGCGGCGATCGCGGCGCTGCCGGCCGCGCGCCGCCCGGTGCTGGTGATCAACGACCACCACGCGCTGGTGCTCGACGCCATCGAGGCCGGCCGGCTGGACGCGGCGTCGATCGCGTTGCACCTGGGCCAGGAGGACATGCTGGCGCTGGGCGCGGCCGGGCGGGCGCGGCTGGCCGCGGCGCAGGCGCGCGGGCTGCGGCTGGGCCTGAGCTCGCACAGCCTGTGGGAGCTGGCGCGGGCGACTGCGCTGCAGCCGGCCTATGTCGCCTGCGGCCCGGTCTGGGCGACGACCACCAAGGACATGCCGTGGACGCCGCAGGGCCTGCACAACCTGGGCTGGTGGGCGCGCATGGCGCCGGTGCCGGTGGTCGGCATCGGCGGCGTGCTGGATGAGGCGCAGGTCGAGGCGGTCATGGCTGCAGGCGCCGCCGATGTCTGCCTGGTGCGGGCGCTGGCCGCGCAGCCGGGGGACGCCGATCCGGCCGCGGCGCAGCGCGAGCGGCTCGTGCGGATGGCCGCCGCCTGTCAGCGCGGCCGCGGGCCTTCTGCCGCGCTGGCCGCGCCGCTCTGGCCGCGTGCCAGTCTGGATCCCGCAGCCGAGACGGGCATCGCGGCCTGAGTCGAGTCGGTGTTCGTCGACAGGCCCGGCGGCCCCGAGCGGCCGGCGCACCAGGCCGGCACCTGATCGGCGGGCAGCTCGCGTCCGCAGGCCGGACCCTGGGCCGCATCGCAGCCCAGCTCGGCCAGCCAGGCGCGGGTCAGCAGATCGTCGACGCCGGTGGCCACCACCCGCGCCTGCCAGCCCTGTGCCAGCGCGACCAGCGCACGCACCACCGCGATGCGCTGGGCCTCGCTGCGCAGCAGGCCCAGCGAGGTGGAATCGAACTTCAGCTCGGCCACGCTGGCCGGGGGGGCCATCGCCAGATGCAGCGCCATGCCGTCGCCCTCGTCGTCGATCGACAGCGGCACGCCGGCGCTGCTCAGCGCCTCGATCACCTCGGCGCCGCGCTGCATGATCGCGGCGCTGCGGGCCTCGACCGTCAGGTCGGGCGCCGGCCAGCGGTGGCGGTCGAGCAGGGCCAGCAGCGCGGGCGCGAGCGTCGGTTCGTCCAGCAGCCGGCCGGGCAGCGGCAGCGACAGCCTGACCTTCAGGCCTTGGCGGCGCCAGCCGCTGGCGGCCTGCAGTGCCCGGTCCAGCAGGCCGAGCAGCTGATGCTGCTGCTGGCTGCGGTCCTGGCGTGGCGGCGCGCCGATCGAGGTCGGTGCGAAGTCGGTGCTGCTGCCGCTGCACGGGCCACCGGCGCCGGTCACGATCTGCAGTCGCAGCAGTCCGCCTTCCTGCAGGTCGATCACCGGCACGAAGCCGGGTGTGCAGGCCTCGTCCTCGGGCTCCGGCGCGGGTTCGCAGCGGCTGGCGGTACCCAGGCCGCGCGGCTCGTACAGCGCGGTGATGACCTGTGCGCCGCGGGCCTGCTCCAGCGCGGCGCAGGCCTGCTGCAGCAGCACGCCGGCATCGGCCGCATGGCGCGGGCACAGCGCCACGCCGATGTGCACCTGCAGCCGCCCGGCGAAGCCCGCGGCGATCTTCTGGCCCATCGTCATCAGGCCGCCGACCGATGGATTGCCGGGAATCAGCGCCAGGAACTCGTCCGGGCCGCTGAGCGCGAAGCTGTCGGTATGGCGGCTCATCGCCAGCAGCTGATGCGCGAACTCGTCGCGCAGCGCCTCGGGTTCGGCCCGGCTGGGGCCGGGCGGCCCGGGCAGCACCGAGATGCCGATGCACATCAGCGCGAAGGCCGCGCCACCCCGGCTGACCGAGGCCACCGCCTGGCCGAGCCGGTCGAGAAGCAGGTCACGGTGCGGCAGACCGGTGCGGGCATCGATCAGGCCCAGATGACGCAGCGTCGCGTCATGGTCCTGCTCCTGCAGCGGCCCGTCTTCCATCACCACGATGCGCAGCTGGTTCATGGGGTCAAGGTTCCGGCGGTTTCCGGTTGAAAGCGATGCCAGCCAAGGTAGCAGCCCGGGGCGCTCCTGTCCTTGTGTTCCGCTTGCAGGGCGGGGGGCGGCGGCATGTGCTCAGGCTCTCTTCAAGATGTTCCGCCAGGCCCCGGGCATCATTCAATTTGTTTCTTTTTGTTACTTGCGGGAGGCCAAGGGCGACATGGAAGCGATGGCACTGTGGCATGGACTGGGCGGGCTGGCGACTGCGGCGGGGCTGCTGCTGGCGGGTGCGGGCGGCATGCATCTGCTGACCCGGCAGCGGGTGCGCGCGCATCTCGATGCGCACCAGCGCCAGTGCTGGACCGAGCAGGACCACTGGCTCGACGAGCATCAGGCGCGGCTGCAGGCGCTCGAGGGCGAATTGCCCGCGCTGCGGCAGGTGCGCGACGAGGCGGTCTGGCGCGAGGCCGAGCTGCAGCGCGAGATCGAGGCGCTGCAGGCGGCGCGCCGTCATGTCGAGCAGGCCCTGGGCCAGCAGCTGGTGCAGCAGGACCGGCAGATCGGCGGCGAGCGCGCGGCGCATCGCCGGGAGGTCGAGGCGCTGCGCAGCCAGCTCGCGGCCGCGCGTGCCGAAGTGGCCCAGCTGCTCGGCCTGCTCGAGGAGTCGGATGCGGCGCGTGCGCGGCTGCAGGCGCGGGTGGAGCGTCTGCCGCCGGTCTCGCGCTCGGCGGTGGCGGCCGAGGGTCGCCGTGCCGGTCCGGTGCGGCTGGCGCTGCGCGGCACCGGGGTCAGCGGCACCGGCGCGGACGAGGGCGGTGTCGACCTGCCGTCCGAGCGGCGCCGGCGTGTGGTGCCGCTGCCGCCCGGCATGAACGACCGCCGGGTCAGCGGCGCGGGCGCCCGGCTGCGGGCGCTGACCTGATCCTGACCGGTGCGGACGGCCGTGCCGGCCGCACCGCCGTCCAGGCCGGATCGCCGTAGGCCTGGAAGGCGCCCCAGCTCAGGTCGCCCGCCAGGGCCCGTTCGCGCGCGCTCTGCCGAGCCCGGAAGACCGCTTCGCCGAAGGGCCGCCCGTGCTGCAGCAGCTCGCGGTAGAAGGTGGTGCCGAACTGTGCCGCGCCCGCGTCGCTGACCGCCCAGCCCGCCACCAGCACGCAGCGCACGCCGATGTCGATCAGCGTCTGCGCCAGGCTGGCGGCGCGCTGCGGCGGTGTCGTGCGGCCGTCGTCCAGACGGCCGAGATGGCAGCAGTTCAGGAAGACCAGTTCCGGCACCGGGTCCATCGCGCCGATCTCGATGGCGGTCAGCATCAGGTCGTCGGAGAGCATGACGCCGCAGCGCCCGCCGGGGCCGTCCGGCAGCCGGCCATGCGCGCTGACATGCAGCAGATGCAGCGGCCGGGCATGGAGCTGGCGCAGCACCCGGCCCGCCAGGGCCTCTTCGCCGACCAGCAGCGTCGACGCCTGGCCGCAGTCCTGCAGCAGCCGGTGGATCTGCGTCGCCTCCTCGGCCGCCTCGGGCAGGGGCTCGAGCGGGTCGCCGCTGCCTTGACCGCTGCGGGTGAGCGTGGAGGGATTGCCGATGACCAGCGCCGCCTGGCCCGGACTGCGCCGCACCTGGCGGCGAAAGCTGCTGCTGGCGAGCTGGCGCACCAGCGGCATGCGCAGCGCCAGCGGCTCGGCCGGGCCGATGGCAGGATCTTCGGCCAGCAGCAGCTCCCAGGGCACCGCAGCGCTGTGCGCATCGACCACCAGCACCGCGCGCGACAGCTGGCGCACGGTTTCCCGGAAGTCCGGCGGCACCAGCAGATGGAAGAGTGTTCGGCCCAGCTCGGCATCCCAGCCCGGCGCGCCGGCGATGTCTGCCGGGCGCAGCAGCGCATCGAGCAGACCGGGCTGCAGCGGCTGGCCGACCGCCTCGGCGCGTGCCCGTGCGCCCAGGTGCAGATAGTCCAGCGCGCCGTCGGCGCGTGTGCGCACCAGCAGCCGCGGCCAGTAGCTGCCAGCGGTGCCGGCCGCGTTCGAGCCGCCATGGGCGGTCGAGCCCGAGGCGGCACGCACACGATGGCCGCGGCTGCGCAGCAGCGTGCCTTGCCAGTCCAGCGTCAGGCCGCCGTGCTCGGCCAGCCGCTGCAGCCGCGGCGCCAGCCGGTCGAGCTGCTCCGCCGCCGCCTGCGCCAGGTCGGGGCGAAGCTCGACCAGCTCGAGACGAGCGATGCGGATGGCGCTGCCGGCCACCTCGGCGAAGCGCTGGCTGGCCTGCAGCACCCCGAGCACCAGCGCCTCGACCACGGTCTCCAGGCCCAGATTCGCGGCCGAGTTGCTGCCCAGCAGCAGCGTGCCCAGCGTGAAGGCGCGCGGGCCGGGGCCGAGCTGGTCGCGCACCTGCAGCAGCAGACGCAGCGCGCCGGTGCGCACCGCCTCGGTCAGGCCGAGGCTGCCCAGCGTGCCGTCATAGGGCCCGAGTCCGGTCACGACCGCGCCGCGCAGCGGCGCGCTGTCGCTCTGGCCCCCGCGCAGCACCACGGTCGCGGTGCCGATCGGGCCGGCGTACAGGCCGAGCCGATGGCGATCGCTCAGGGCGCCGTCGAGCGTCTGGTCGATCAGCGCCTGCGGTCCGGCGATCGGATCCTGCTCATGCTGCCCGACCAGCAGCGGCAGCGCGAGGCCGCGCAGATCGCCGGCACGCACCTGCACGCTCAGCGTCGGCCGGGCGGGTGGGGCGGCCGTGGCGGCGGCGGCGGCGTCCGCACTCACACGGTGAAGGGCTTCTGGGCCAGGAAGGTGGTGCAGGGGCCCAGGGTGTAGAGGTTGGGCGTCTGCGTCGGCTCCATGCCGGCGACGATCACATGACGGAACTGGGTGTGGTTGCCGCCGAAGCGGCCCTGGTTCCAGACCTCCAGCAGCCGGCCGGTGAAGGCGCCGTTGAATTCGCCGTCCATCGAGGTCTGGTTGTCCTGGCAGCCCGAGATCAGGATGACCGAAGGCAGGAACTTCGTGACCACGCCGGTCAGCCGGCTGCTGTCGATGCGCACCTGCGCCAGCGCCGCATCCGGATCGATCACGCCGCCGGACCGGGCGGCCTCTGTCGCGACTTCCTTCTGCAGCCCGTCATAGAAGTCCTGGTGATCGCGGTAGGTCTTGCGCGCGATCTGGCGCGGCATCAGGCGCGGGCGCGGCTGGCCCGGCAGCACCACCGGAGGCGAGGCCGGCGCCGCGCGGGTCACCGTGCCGCTGTGGCAGCTGTCGGACAGCACCAGCACCCGCACGCCCGCGGCGAAGCGGCTCAGCTCCAGATAGAGCTCGTCGTCGATCAGCTGGCCGTCCCACAGGCACCAGGTCTCGTCCAGGCGATCGACTTCCTCGCCGCTGGTGTCGGGCACCTGGCCGCCATGGCCGGAAAAGGTCAGCAGGAAATAGTCGCCCGACTTCAGCGTTCCCGATGCCGCGCGCAGCGCCTTCAGCACCGCCGCGCGGCTGGCCTGGGCGCCGATCAGCACCGTCGGCTTCATGCCCTTCGACAGCGCCAGGGCCCGCATGTCGGCCGCATCGGCCTCGCAGGCGAAGAGCTCGCCGTCCCAGCCGGCATAGTGACCGGGATCGACCTTGTTCAGGCCGATGTGCAGCGACAGCGCCCGGCGCTTGGCAGCGGCGGAGGCCGATGCGGCCGGGCGGGGGGTGGCGCGCTTCTTCGGGGCGCTGGTCGGGGTGGTGCTCATGCGCGGTTTCCTTCCTGATGTGTCCCGATCTGAAATCTTGATCGAGGATGGAAGTGGAAAATTCCGGCGCTTTTCTGTCCATCGGGCGGGCGTGCAGATGCCAATTCGTGGCGCCGAGGATGTCACGACCCCGCGTAGAATCGTTCATCGGGCCCAAATTCTGCGGCCCGGTGCCGGCGGCTTCCCCAGCCGCCTTCGACCGGCCCCAGGTCAAGCGCTCGCAGTCCTGCGGCGGCACTGCATTCCCGTCGCCGCACTCCACCGACTCCGAGAGCCTTTCCCGTCATGGACATCTTCGACTACGACAATGTGCTGCTGCTGCCGCGCCAGTGCCGCGTGGACAGCCGCAGCGAGTGCGACACCTCCGTCGTCTTCGGCGGCCGCCGCTTCCACCTGCCGGTGGTGCCGGCCAACATGAGAACGGTGCTCGACGCGCCGCTGGCCGCTTGGCTGGCGGCGAACGGCCATTTCTACGTGATGCACCGCTTCGACCTCGACACGGTCGCCTTCGCGCGCTCGATGCGCGAGCAGGGCCTGTTCGTGTCGATCAGCTCGGGCGTGAAGCCGCACGACTTCGCGGTGATCGACCGCCTCGCCGCCGAGGGTCTGGGCGCCGACTACATCACCATCGACATCGCGCACGGGCACGCCGAATCGGTGCGCCGCACCATCGAGCACATCAAGGCGCGGCTGCCGCAGGCCTTCGTCATCGCCGGCAATGTCGGCACGCCCGAGGCGGTGATCGACCTGGAGAACTGGGGCGCCGACGCCACCAAGGTCGGCATCGGCCCGGGCAAGGTCTGCATCACCCGGCTGAAGACCGGCTTCGGCACCGGCGGCTGGCAGCTCTCGGCGCTGAAGTGGTGCGCGCGGGTGGCGACGAAGCCGATCATCGCCGACGGCGGCATCCGCCACCACGGCGACATCGCCAAGAGCGTGCGCTTCGGTGCGGCCATGGTGATGATCGGCTCGCTCTTCGCCGGCCACGAGGAGTCGCCGGGCAAGACGGTCGAGGTCGACGGCCGGCTCTACAAGGAGTACTACGGCTCGGCCAGCGACTTCAACAAGGGCGAGTACCGCCATGTCGAGGGCAAGCGCATCCTCGAACCCGTCAAGGGCCGGCTGGCCGACACGCTGCGCGAGATGCAGGAAGACCTGCAGAGCTCGATCTCGTATGCCGGCGGCACCCGGCTGGCCGACATCCGCCGCGTCAACTACGTGATCCTGGGCGGCGACAACGCCGGAGAGCATCTGCTGATTTGAGGCGAGGGCGCGTCGGCGCGCAGGCGCTCGGCCAGGAGCGCGGCCAGCGCGTCAGGCGGCAGCGGGTGCGCCAGCAGGAAGCCGTTCCTATAAACCTATCCAGACGTACCCAAGCCTGAGCAAAGCTGCTCAGAACGGCACATCGTCGAAGACAGGCACGCCAGCCGAACAGTGCTGCTGACGATTCGCG
>RRZT011558523.1_pt1 | contig 10958 bp, 4 predicted proteins | sample 2165551 | NCBI WGS metagenome assembly RRZT01 (sample SAMN10456910, study PRJNA506462) | wastewater metagenome | biome: wastewater; feature: sludge; material: wastewater sludge; isolation source: wastewater sludge with Escherichia coli K12::gfp cells carrying plasmid... | place: USA: Moscow, Idaho ...
AAACCTTATTTATGCTTCTAAATTTGCAGGAGTTGCTAACTACTGGAAAAACCGTCAAGGAATGATTGATGCGTTATCAAAATTTGGTACAGCTAAAACAAAAGCAGCTCAAGAAGCTAAATTTCACAAATGGGCTAACAAACCTGCTAACAAAGCTAAATATGGTAATGTGGTTCCTACAATCAATAAGTTTTATGATTTAACAAATGAAAAATCGCGTCATGATAACTACATGATGCAATTATTCAGAACTTCTGCTTTTGGAACAGTAAGTAGAGGTTTAGGAAGACAGTTAGAAAACTATGCTAAAGCAGATGCTACAAAAAGAGCACAAATGACGCCAGCTATTTTAGAAATGGCTCAAGGAATGCACAGTGAATTACATATTCCAGCAGAAAAAGATATTTTAGCAGCTCAATTAAATTTATATGCTAAAAAAGCGGGTTATACTTTAGCTCCAATGGTTGAAAAACTAGCTAAAGAAAACAATGGCGATTTTACAAAATATGTAAACGCAGCATTTGATTTAAGTATTTTCACTTCTGTTGATAGAGTAAAAGCTTTCTTAGATTTACCATCTGAAGAATTACTTAAAAATGATCCACTTTTCGTTTTAACGAATGATATGTTAAATCACTACAGCTTTAGAAGTGAAGAATTAATCAAATCTCAAAATGATTTTGGTGCTTCTTTCCGTTTATTGGTTGAAGGTTTAAGAGAATCTAAAATTGGAGAAATCAAATATCCAGATGCAAATTCAACTTTACGTTTAACATACGGAAAAGTTCGTTCTTTACCAGCTGACAAACGTAATGACGCTACAGTTAACAACTACACTACTTTAGCAGGTCAAGTTAAAAAATACAAAAAAGGTGATTTAGAATTTGATTTACCTACAAGAGTATTAGAAATGAATGCAAATAAAGAATTTGGTCGTTATGCAGATAAAGACGGTTCTTTACACGTAAATTTCTTAACTGACAACGATATTACAGGAGGAAATTCAGGTTCGCCAGTATTAAACGGAAAAGGTGAGTTAATTGGTTTAGCATTCGACGGAAACATCGAAGCTATGGCTGGTGACGTAATCTTTGACAAAAAATTACAACGTACAATTAATGTTGATATTCGTTACGTGTTATGGGTAATTGAGAATTTCTCAGGTGCTAAACACATTGTTGACGAAATGACAATTGTGAAGTAATTTTCAAATACAGTAAAATTAAAACGTCCCGATTATTCGGGACGTTTTTTTATGGTTTACTTTTGAATATTGAGTTTTGTATTTATGGAGTGACTTGAAAATTCTGGCGCATACATGCTTTGTATAGTTGCAATTCCGTCATTAAATACTCCTGAATTATTTACTCTAACATCATATTCAAAAACATAAGTTCCGGTTTTAATTTTATCAAAGAAGAAATGGGTGGCTACATCTTTCGTACTTCTGTAAAAACTAATACCATCTTTCCATTCATATTTCGAAATAACATCAACAGGTTCAAAACAAGATGCTCTTAAATCTTTTAAATTGACGAATTCTAAATCATTATCCGTTTTAATTATGAGTCGAATGGTAATTAAATCCCCAATTTTTACATTTTCAGAATTTATGTCAACCAATTTGTCTCCTTCTGTAGTTTTGGTTTTTTTATAAAGGTTTTTTGTAATCGAAAGGGTTGAGGTACTATCCGATTTTATAGCTTCTAAATCTTCAAAATATTGCCAATATAATCCACCAAAACCAGCAACATTCGATTTGTTTTCAATGGATATCTGCCCCATTTCTTTCGAAATTTCTTCTGGTTTCCAATTCATTTTAATATAACCTGTACTCGCATCTTTATCTTTTTCTGATAGTTTTTTTGTCAATACTTTTTCGTTTCCAATTTTAAATTTGGTATTGTCTTTAATGCTTGTCCAGTCAGTTACTTGTAATAATAAGGCATAAATAGCTTCAGTTGTAGCTTTTGTAGTTGGCCAATGTTTTAATTGTTTTTGCTTTAATAACCAAACCTTCATTTCATCTACAAATTTTTTGTCTTTTTCTATTTCTGAAAAGGCTTCTATCAATAAAGCTTGAGTTTCTATTGCCGATTGGTACCAATAATACCCATTCTTGTTTTCAATCCAATACATGCCAAAATCATCATTTCGAGCTACTGTTTCTTTTAAATTTGAAATGATTTTCTCCGCGAATTTTTTATCGCCAAATCGATTCATCGTTAAAGCTAACAAACCTTTTTGGTATAAAGAATAGTTTATCCAATTGGTTTTAAATTCAACTTTTTGAACGTCAATAATAGAATCTATTTTTTTAGAAATTGGAAATTCTTCTAAATAAAAACTCCTAGCATATAAATAATGTAAGTTGGAATAAGCGTAATAATTAATACGTTCATTTTTAAGCGTACCTTGATTTATGTATTTATTATCTAAATAAGGAATTGCTTTTGAAGTTATATTTTTAAATTTCGATTTTTTCTCTGGAAATAATTTGCTTAAATGCCCAAAACCTGAAACAATATGTTGGGTGATAAAAATATTTTCTTCACCTCCATCAAACCATGCAAATCCTCCAGAAGCTAATTGTTTTTCTTCTATTTTTTTGATGGTTTTGTCTTGCGATTCTTTCATGGTGTTTAAATCCATCAGTAGCGCTAAACGTTTGTTTTTTAGTTCTTCATTTTCGGCATCTAATAACCATGGAGTTTCATTTAAAACAATAGATTTTAATTCTTCGTTTTGAGTAAGTTTTGAAACCGCTTTTGGATTGTTTTTCCAAGATTCAAACAGAGTGGCAATTTTTGGATTACTTGAAATAATTTCTGTTGCTATGAAATTTCCATAATATCTTGAGAAAGTTTGTTCGGCACATTCATGTTCATATTCCATTAAATACGGTAATGATTGAAGTGCAAGCCATGTTGGGTTTGAGGTGTATTCTAACGTAAATAAATGATTTTTTAAGCTTTTCGAATTGTCATTTTTCAGGTTATCAAATACATATTCTTTTTTTGAATTTCCTTTTACCCAAATCGGAATACTTTCTGTAAGTAAGACTTTATTACTCATTACCGGTAAGATATTTTCTTCTCCGTCTGAGAAATTACCAGATTTAGCTACTATTTTGTATTGTAATCCTTGAACACCTTCAGGAATTGTTACTGTCCAAGAAACAGGAACACTTTCTTTTGATTTACAATTAAAAGCTTTTACATTAGAACTATTATTAGCTATTACATCAATAGGTTGCATAGTGGTTGCATCAAATAGTAATAACATGGCGTTGCCTGATTTTATTTTATTAGTTAAATTAACCACTTTAGCTGTTAGAGTAATCTCATCTTTTTCACGAACAAAACGAGGCATATTGGTTTGAATCATTACATCCTTTTGCGAAATAATACTTGATTCAAAATAACCAGATTCTATATTTTTATTGTGACCAAACAAACGTAATTTCCATTTAGTTAAGGATTCAGGAGTGGTAAATTGGAAAGAGAATTTACCGTTATTATCTGATTTAATATGAGGATAAAAGAAGGCTGTTTCATTAAAATTACTTCTTGTTTTAACTTGCGCTAATTCTTTTAAACTATTTTTTGTTGTGATTACTACCACATTATTTCCAGCTCTACTACCATATATTGAAGCGCCTGCACCATCTTTTAATATTGATAAATCACTTACGTCTTTTGGATTTAGACTTGAAGCATATTGCTCACTTACAAATTCACCATCTACTATATATGTTGCTCCATTATAATTTCCTGTTATACTTACATTACCTCTAATAGTCACATAGCCTTTTTGACCTGGTTTGCCATTAGTAGCAGTGACTTGGACACCAGACGCTCTGCCTTGTAAGGCGTTTTGAAAAGTTTGATATGGTGTTTCATTTTGAATAGAATTGTTTTTTACAACAGGAATAGCGGAGGTTATTTTTAGTTTATCTTTCTTAAAAGCATCTGTAACTAATACAACTTCGTTAAGTTCAGCTTTTAAAGTGATTAAATAATTTTTTTTATTGCCAATTAATATTATTTCACTAGCACCTCCTTCATAATAAACAAAAATAGCTTCACCTATAGCAGCTTTAATTGAAAATTCGCCATCGAAATTTGTGATTACTTCTCTTTTTGTTCCAAATATTTGAACATATGCTCCTGCTACTGGGCCAAGATCATCTTTCACAATTCCAGTTATAAATTTTGCATTTTTTGGAATTTGGTTATTTTGTCTAATATTGTTAAAATATTTAGTAGTTGCATATTCATTTTTAGGATTTGTAAAATCAAACCCAAACCAGTTTAAATCTGTTTTTGTTTGGATATGGAAATAGCGTTTTTTGAAGTCAATAAAGTTGTTTATTTGCACAAATGATTTTGGATTTTCATCTGCTGCAATAGGCATTTGTGGAGTATAATCACGATTATAAAATACAATATTTCGCCAATTATTTGTGACAAACTGATCCAACGATTGATCGTACATACTCGCCAAAAATTCGGCTTCCAATTTTTGATTTAGAATTTTGAAAGACCAATTTTCGGTACTTCCAGGCTCAATTTTATTACGAAAACTTTCAATTTCAATATTTAGTTTACTTTTTGTAGTTTCTCGATTTATTACATGAAGTTCTTGATGTGTTTCATTTTCCCAAACGGATAAAAAATGAAAGGTAAGTTTACTTTTATATTTGTTTGTTTTGGGGAATTTAAAAATTGTTTTTCCGTTTATTAATTGAATGATTTGAACGTTGTTTACTGATTTTTCGTCAATATAAAATCGTGAGGTGACATATAAATCTGAAATAATAGATTGAACTTCAATTTTATGGAAATTTGATTTTTGTTTTGAAATATCTTTAATTGTAAAAAGTTTTTCTTTTGAAAGAGGTTCATTTCTTGATTTTACAGTAAATATTTTCTCATTTGTAATTAAATTATTTTTCACATCATGAGCTTCTGCAATTACTTTAAACGATGTGTTTTTATAATTTTTTAAAAAATCTAAGACAATTTCATTATTTATTTTTGTGTCAAATGAAATGGTTTTCACCAAAACATTTTTAGTTTCATAATCTGATTTATCGTAGGCTTCGTAAGGGAATAAACGCTCAAATTCTTCCCGAGTAAAACCTTGAATTTCAGGAACAGAAAACAATCTGTTTTTTAGATATTTTTTCTTTTTAATTTCATAGAATTTCAAAGTTCCTTTGGCATCAATTGGATATTTATTTAAGGTTGTAGTGTTGATTTTTATTGTGTTTTTATCTTCAATAATAAATTCATTGTTTGTGATTAGTGTAATTTTTAGCATTTCTTGATCAACAAAAATTGATTTTGATGCTGTTCGAGTTTCTCCGTTTGTATCTGTAACAGTAGCTTCGATAGTAAAATTTAGCGATTCAATTTCTTGGTTTGGAACAATAGAATCTGTTGCAGTAAATTCAATTGAAAAATCTCCATTTTCATTAGTTGTAATTTCTTTATGGATATAATTATCTTGATACATTTCATAATTATCACTTTTAAAATCGGTATAAATTACTTTTGAAATCGTATAAACCACTTTAGAATTAGTATAATTGTTTCCAGCTAATGCTTTTGCATTTCCTTTAATTTTTAATGTATCGCCAATGGTGTAATTTTCTTTTATTTCATCAAAGCTTACTTCAAATGTTGGTCGTTTATATTCTTCAACTTTAAAACGAAAACTTTCATGAGAATTAAAATCTACATTGTCCCAAAATCTATGTTCGTCTTCATCTTTGTCATAATATTTTTCATCTATTTCATAATTTTCTGGTTCATCAATTTTAATACTAAACTCGCCTGTTAATACATTTTTTGGAATGTCAAATTCTCCAGAAAAACTTCCAAAGTCGTTGGTTTGTACATCAAATTCTTTTAAAACCGAATTGTTTTCATCTTCTATTGTTACATGAACAGTTATAAAGGGAACAACACTTTTTTCATCGTTTAAATTTTGAATAATGATACCTTTGTAATACATTTTTTGTCCAGGACGATATATAGCTCGATCAAAATAAATCATAGCTTTTGCTTCAAAATTTTCATAATCCTCCTCAATATCATTACTATAAATGAAATTTCTGTTATAGGTTTTTAAAATAGTGTCTTTTTGATGCGATATCTCAACATTATGGCTATACGTTACATCCTTTTCATGTTTTGTTGGATTTAAAAACGCTTTTCCATTTGAGTTGCTAATTGAACTTTCAACTTCATTTTTGAATTTTACATTTTCAATTGGTTTACCTGTTTTTCTGTTGTAAGTATAAAAGATATCTTTGTTTTCTTCATCGTCTTCAAAAACAAATAGATCAGTTACCTGTAATCTTTGATACGCAAATGCATTTTTGTCTAAATTATTGTGATTTGATGCTTCAACATATATTAAATAATTTCCAACTTCTAATTTTTCTAATAAAAACTCAGTTGAAGATTCATAATAATCATTTTTATTAGGCAGTTTAACGATTTGTTTTTTTATAGCTTTGTTTTTATTTATCAAATCATTTACAATAGAATCTTTATAGAATATGTTATTTCTATAATTTTCTTCAAAAAGATGGTTTAATTTATGAGGTAATGGGTAATATGAAATGGTGATTGTATCAATATTTTTAAATCTCACATAGGCTCTGTTGTTTTGATTTTGATAAGTTATTTTTGGTAATTGTAAATAAATCGATTTCTTATGGATATCAATTTTAATATTTTCAGCAGTTGACAAAGCATCTAAATTTATTTTAGTTTCAAGAATTGTATCAATTAATTTTAGTGCTTTTTCGTTTAAATTTTTATCATCATTTTTAGAAGAATGACTTTGATAATATTTTAATCTTTCAATTCGTAAAAATTGTTTTAGAAAAATATTGCTAGTTGATTTTTCTAAATCTTCAACTTTGTCAAGATAATATTCTTCATTCCAAATAGATTCTCTAACATATTTCAGTCTTTCAAAGTAAGCAAAATCTACTTTTTCATAATTATTTTGTTCTAGATAATATTTTTCATTATTCTGTAAAAATGAAATTAATTTTCTAAAGTTTTCGTCTTCTAATTTTTTTGTATCATATTTCACAAAAGCTTCTGGTTTATTATAAAAAGGTAGTAATTCTTTTTCAAAATCACTAGATTTTTTTTGTTTCCAAGAAGTAATTCGAGATTTTAGATAGTTGGTTTTTTTTTGAGCTAGAAAATCATAAATAGAGTAATTTTTTATATCTACACTTGGTGAAATATCAAAAATAGCATTATAAATTTTAATATTTGTTTCTCTTAATTCCTTTTCATTTACTAATAGTTGCTCATAATATTGATTAATTTCTTTATTAAAATCAGTACCAGTCCATGTTAAAAAGTCTTTACTTTTTTTTGTTTCTATGTTGGTTCTGTTTTTGATGATACCATAATAATTTTGATAGTAATCTTCTAAAATTGTGATGTATATAAAACTTAAAAGAGCTTTTGAAACAGGTTTTGCTTCATTAATTTCTTTCTGAATATTATTTATGATTGTAGTTTGCGCTTTTTCATCAAAAACTTGTTCGAACTTTGATTGATAAAAGAAACATTTTATGATTTGCACTTCATCATTTTTACGCTTTGCTTTTTTATAAATTTCTTGAACTTTTTCTTGAGCAGATTTGATTTTACCATCCAACTCTAACTGATAGACTTCTTTCCATTTATCCTCATATTGAGCAAATAAATTAAAGGAATTAATTAAAATTAAGAGAAATAATATTTTACGCATAATTTGATATTTTTAATAATAGAGTTCAGAAATCAATAAAAGGTTGGGACGTAATCAAAATAAATTATTTGTAAGTAAAATTAACTAAAATCATTTCACTATTTTTGAAAAATGAAATTTATAAAGTTATTTTTCCTATTACTTTCGTTTTCAGTCTTTTCTCAATCAACGTTTGAAAAGGCCGAGAAATTGTATGCGCAAAAAAAATACAACGAAGCAGAAAAACTATTTTCCGAACATTTAAAATCGCAACCGAATCATATAAAAACCATTGAATATCTTGGTGATATTGCCGGACATCAAAAAGATTGGGATACTGGGATAACCAACTATAAAAAATTAAAAGTTAGTTATCCAAAAAATGCAAACTATTGGTACAAATACGGAGGTGCATTGGGAATGAAAGCCAAAGAATCCAATAAATTCAAAGCTTTAGGAATGATTGATGAAGTTGAAGAATCATTCTTAACCGCTGCAAAATTAGATAGTAAACATATAGAAACCCGTTGGGCATTGGTAATGTTATACATCGAATTACCAGGAATCATTGGCGGAAGCGAGAAAAAAGCTCAAAAATATGCCGATGAATTAATGGCACTTTCAAAAGTCGATGGTTATTTGGCTAAAGGATATATTGATGTGTATTTCAGTCGCTATACGAAAGCCGAAATCTATTACAAAAAAGCACACGAAATTGGTAATTCAAAAACTACTTTCGAAAAATTATATGACTTATATTTGAATAAATTGAAAGACAAAACAAAAGCAAATAAGTTAAAAAGAGAATTTGAAAACAAATAGTGTAATTGTTGAGATGAAGAATCGTTAAATCGATTTAACAAATTAACAGTTTAACAATTCAATATAAAAAATGAGAACACATTTCATAGCAATCGGCGGAGCTGCCATGCACAATTTAGCATTAGCATTACACAATAAAGGATATCACGTAACAGGAAGCGATGACGCTATTTTTGAACCTTCTAAATCGCGTTTGGAGAAAAAAGGATTGTTGCCAGCCGAAGAAGGTTGGTTTCCTGAAAAAATCACAACCGATATCGAAGCGATAATTTTAGGAATGCACGCTAAAGCAGATAATCCAGAATTGTTAAAAGCACAAGAATTAGGCTTGAAGATTTATTCGTATCCCGAATTTTTATACGAACAATCGAAAAATAAAACACGTGTAGTTATTGGTGGTTCCCATGGAAAAACGACGATTACTTCGATGATTTTACACGTGATGCATTATCACAATATCGAAGTGGATTATATGGTAGGAGCGCAGTTGGAAGGTTTCGATACGATGGTGCATTTAACCGAAAACAACGATTTTATTGTATTAGAAGGCGATGAATATTTGACTTCTCCAATTGATTTGCGACCAAAATTCCATTTGTATCAACCGAATATCGCGTTGTTGTCAGGAATTGCTTGGGATCATATTAATGTGTTTCCAACTTTTGATAATTATGTAGAACAGTTTAGAATTTTTGCTAACCAAATCACACGTGGCGGAATTTTAGTCTATAACGAAGAAGACGAAGCCTTAAAATCAGTAGCAGAAGAAACGGAAAATCAAATCCGTAAAATTGCTTACCAAACACCAAGTTACACAGTAGAAAACGGAACCACTTTATTAGACACGCCAGAAGGTCCAATGCCTATTGAAGTTTTCGGTGCACACAATCTAAGTAATTTAGCTGGTGCCAAATGGCTTTGTCAGTGTATGGGTGTTGACGAAGCTGAATTTTACGAAGCCATCGCCAGTTTCAAAGGCGCTTCAAAACGATTAGAAAAAATTGCCGAAAGTGCTAATAAAGTCGCTTATAAAGATTTTGCGCATTCGCCAAGTAAAGTTTCAGCTACTACAAAAGCGGTAAAAGCACAATATCCCAATAGAAAATTAGTCGCTTGTTTAGAATTGCACACGTATAGTAGTTTAAATGCCGAATTCTTAAAAGAATACCAAGGCGCTTTAGACGCAGCCGATGTTGCCGTTGTTTTCTATTCACCTGATGCAGTAAAAATCAAACGTTTGGAAGAAGTAACTTATGATCAAATTGCACAATCCTTCCAAAGAGAAGATTTAATCATTTACACCAATCCAACAGAATTCAAAGACTTTTTATTCAGCCAAAATTTAGAAAACTCCGCTTTACTATTAATGAGTTCAGGAAATTACGGCGGATTGAATTTTGATGAGGTGAAAGGGTTGATAAATTAATTTGAGAATTTGAAGATTTGAAAGTTTAATAACATTTTCAAATCTTCAAATCATTTTTTATACCTAAAATGCCCCACAATTTTCCAACTCAACAAGCAATCTTCTAAAACTTGTCCGCTTCCTACGTTGTGAATAATCATTGGGTTGCCATTTTCTGATTTGATATGAGTTACAATACCAATATGAGGTAATTTATCGCCAATCATCCAAGTGACTAAATCTCCCGTTTTGTAATCGTTTGGATTTTGAGTAATCGGTAATGTTTTTCCTTTTCGAGCGAAGAAAACCTCTAAATTAGGAACTCTTCTATGGTCTATGTTTTTATCTGTGGTTTTTAAACCCCATTTTTTTAAATTGGGATACAAGGAAAAGTTGTCTTTCATGTCTTCATGAACTTCTTTTTGCAAATCAATACCTAATTTTCGATAGGCACGAATCACCACATCGGTACAAACCCCAGTTTTTGGAGGAACATCACCATTTGGATATTTTATCCCAACATAAGCCGGAGTATAAACCACTTCAGGATCAATTATCGAAATCGCTGCATTAGATAGTTTTTCATAGAAATCAGTTGGGTTTTCTTTGAGTTGTATTGTTGGTTTTGATTCAGATATGTGTTCCGCAATTTTTTCAGGTTTCTTACATCCAAAAGAAAAGCAGATTAAAAGAAGAGGAATAAATAGTTTCATATTTTACATTTTTTGTCAGACTGAGCGAAGTCGAAGTCAATACTTTTTAAAAATTCTCGACTGCGCTCGAAATGACAGATTGTAATTTCAAACGCAATTTTTAAGCCATTTATTTTGAGGAGTTTAAAAAATTAATTTACTTTGTTTTTATAAACGCCAAAATAAATTTTTATGTACACGCCAATCAATCAATGGGCTGAAGACGATCGCCCACGTGAAAAATTTCTTCTTAAAGGTAAATCTACCTT
>RRZT010123807.1_pt1 | contig 10957 bp, 7 predicted proteins | sample 2165551 | NCBI WGS metagenome assembly RRZT01 (sample SAMN10456910, study PRJNA506462) | wastewater metagenome | biome: wastewater; feature: sludge; material: wastewater sludge; isolation source: wastewater sludge with Escherichia coli K12::gfp cells carrying plasmid... | place: USA: Moscow, Idaho ...
GCCAATCTTAATGTCAATAAATCACCAAATTCTGAATAAGGTCCATGATCTATATAGTTTTCACCTTCAACAGCTAATAACTTTCCATCTTCATCTGCTGCCACTCTTAAATTCATAAATGCAGGTGATCTCTTTCCTGTATAAGTTATTTGTTGGAACATATTATAAACTAATGATATTGGTCTACCATCACATGCTAAACATGCAACTCCAAGTAATGCTTCCATTGTTGGACTAAATTTATATCCAAATGTACCACCAGTTGGGTTTTGAATTAATCTAAATTTATCTTCTTCAATTCCAATACCTGCCATTATCATTGCAGAATGTAGATGAATTCCTATTGATTTAGAATGAACTGTCAATCTTCCTTCTTCATCAATATAAGCAATACCACAGTCTGGCTCTATAGGTAGATGAGGTTGTCTAGAACAATAAGTGCTTGTTTCAGAAACAAATTTTGCATCTTTCATAATATCTGCAGTTTCTCCACCTTTTCTATTTTCAACTTCAAAATAAACATTTGGAATTCCTGGATGTATTTCAATAGCATCATCAGCCATTGCATCATGAAGATTCATATATTCTGGTAATAATTCTAAATCAACTTTAACTTTTTCAGCTGCTGCCTCTGCTTGTTCCTTTGTATTAGCAGCTACCATTGCAATTGCATCTCCAAACTGGAATACTTTTTCATCACAAAGTATCGGTCTATCATTTCCATCACCTTTATTTGTAGGGAATGTTATAAGACCACTTATTCTATTATTTCCTTTAACATCTTTATGAGTTATTACTTTATAAACTCCAGGCATTTTTTCAGCTTCACTTGAGTCTATTGATTTAATATTTGCATGGGATACCTTTGCTTGAACTAATGCAATATGTAATGTGTCTTCTGGCATTTGCAATGAAATATCTGCACCAAAATCCCAAGTTCCTGTTACTTTTGCTAAACCTGAAGGTCTATGATAATAAGTTCCAGTTATATTATTGTCAACTGGTTTAAATAATAAATCACTCTTTTGCATTTCTCCACGCATTACTTTTGCTGCATCCATAACTGCATTTACTAATGGTAAATATCCTGTACATCTACAAGCATTTCTATGTTTTTGGAACCAATCTCTAACTTCTTCTCTTGTTGGATCTTTATTTTCTTCTAATAATTGTTTTGCTGACATTATAAATCCTGGTGTACAAAATCCACATTGTGCTCCCCCATGTGCCATCCAAGATAATTGTAGTGGATGTAGATTATCAGGAGTTCCTATTCCTTCAATAGTTTCAATCATGGAATTATCTTTTATTGATTTCATCTTTCTAATACAAGCTCTAACCACTTTTCCATCTAGTATTACAGAACAAGATCCACATTGACCATTTCCACAACCAACTTTACAACCAGTAAGCATTAACTGCTTTCTTAAAATATCTGCTAATGTTGCCTCAGGGTCTACTATTAAGGTTCTGTTAATACCATTAACATTTAAAACTTTCTTTAGCATACTAATCCCTCCATTTTATATTCACATTTTTTTAAAAAATTGACTTTAACAAATAATAGATTTATACTACTATCAACGAAAGAATAAAGGAGTGTTATTATGAATAATGATTTCTCAAAAGATTTAGTAAATAATTTTATCAAATATTTAAAAGAAAATGGTATCACAGAATATTCTGATATTTCTAAGGAAATAAGAAAAATATCTGATACACTTACTAATGAAATACTTGAAAAACAAGAAGTTGAAAAGAAACAAATTATATCACCAAATCTAGTTGTTGAAGTTATTGACTCCAACAATGGTCAGCTTTACAGACGTTACCTAGAAATAGAATATGTAGAAAATGCCAATGGCATTAGACTTAAGGGTGAAGATCTAGGTTGAAATCCATCTGAAATCATATTTTTATCAGGCCTTTCTATTGAAAGAATTGCCGAATTACAAGGCGAAGGCTCTGATACTCCTGAACATCATTAATATATTACTACTTATACATCTATTTGTATTAATTATATCAAATACATACTAAAAATAAAGGTGATTCGTATCTCTAACTATAAAGGAACGCTTGATTTAAAATCATTAGCGTTCCTTTATTTATTATTCTTTGTCAATAAAATATTTTATATCAGCATTTTCAAATAATGTTTTATAATAATTATCTTCTTTTTCATTTTCCATATATCGTCTTGCCGATTCTCTTATCTCTTCTTCACTATCTTTTATATTATATAGTAGTATGGATTCATAAATATTAATGAATTCTTTATTAAATACTATTGGTTTTGATAATTCTTTTAGCTTCATTTTCTTTAACTTATTATAATATCCTAGTTTTAGTTCTCTATGAAATGAATGTTGATATTTAGAATAAGATTTGTTAAATAATTTATTATCATAGTCAAAAGATACTCCATCTACAGATTCCTTAAAATAACCATTAGAGAACTCTTTATTAATATAAAATCTTCCTAATATTTCCTCTTCCTTATCTGATAATTCTTCTGAGCCACGGTATTTATTTATAAAAGCATCTGCAATTATTTCTGCCCCATTGTCTTTTAGTAACCTATTATAAACTTCATCTATATTATCTACTTGATAATGAAATACATAGTATTCATATTCAATAAGCTTATCTCTGTTTAACTTAATATATTCATCTAATTCATCATCACCTATATTTGATAGTTCTGCCATAACAGACTTTTCATATTTATATAACTCTTCTCTTTCTAAATCAGTTAAATCTTCTAATAATATTTTCTTATCTCCAAAAACTCTTTTCACTATATCTTGATACCTAAGTTGAAATATTATATCCATATTTATGGAATTTAATAATTCTTCTTTACCATAGTTTTTTGAATATCTATAGTGATTTAAATAACTACTATCTAAATAGATATCCTCTCCATTAACTTCTAACAATTTAATCTCACTATGAAAAAAATCATCTTCAAGTACTATTTCAGGATATATATATTGTATATCTTTGTTTTTTAATATCTCTTCTCTTTTACTTTCATATCTGAATAATCGATATATATCAGAAACTTTTTTATCATCTAATTCTCTCTTATCTTTTAATAGAAATATATAATAATTATCTCCTAGTTCATTATATTTCTGTGGTTTAGTTATCTCTCTATTTTCCATATCTTTACTTAATTTTGAAAATAATATAACTTCATCACTTATCTGCCTATCATCAGGAAATATATTATAATCCTTATCTACATATATATTTCCTCTACCACCTCTTTCACTACTAGAAAAAGACATACCTGAATTACTGAAACTCATTCCATGACTATATCCATTAAGGATTTCTGATTCTTTTTCAGAGTATTTATTATTTTCTATTCTATTATTAAATAAATCCAATAATGTTTCCTCTTTTTGATTATAATAATCCCTAAAATCATAAAGAAATTTAGCATATTCCTTTGAATTTAAAATATCATAACATTTATTTGCATCTTCTAAATTATCAAATCTATAATAGTTAAATATAATTTCTTTTAATTTTTTATCTTCTTTAAAACTATTTATTTCATCCCTCGAAATGCTTTCAAAGAATTTTTCTTCAAAATCTTTATTAAAAAGTTCATTATATTTATTTGACTCTTCATTTAACAATTCATCTTTAGTTATTAGATTTTTTTTAATTAACTCAATCTCAAAATTATATTTTATTAACTTCCTATTTACCACATCTTCATAAGCTTTATTTAATTCCTCAATTACTTTTTTTATATCATATTTTTTCTTGCTATTTCCATCTCTTGATATATTATCAAATGTCCAAAGTAACTTTATTTTATTAACTATATCTTCTTTTGTATCATTTGATGATATACTTCCATAAAAATTTTCTCCATCTACTATTGCCAATATCTCTCTATCCATATTATCTCCTTTTTTATAGCCATATACTTTTGTATATGGCTATATTTAATCTAATTCATAGTATTTTATATCTGCATTTTCAAAAAGATTTTTAAAATAATTATTCTCTTTATCAAATCTTAAATATTGCTCTGCCCTTAATCTTATCATTTCATCTGAATTATCTATTTTATATAATACTATGGATTCTTTACTAAATCCATCTTCTCCACCAAACTTTTTAGGCTCTGATATCTCTTTAGGTTTCATATTTTTAATAAGCTCATATCTTTCTTTTTCTACTAGACTATTAAAATCATTTGGCAATTTATTAAATGATTTATTTGAGGATTCTACTCTCATTCCATCTATATCACTATTATATCTATAATCAAAACCATCTCCAACTTTAAAACTTTTAAGTAATTCTATCTCTTCCTTAGTCAAATCCTTTTCTTCACCTGAAAATACATCTTCAAAAAGCTTTGTTATAGTGTATCCGTTATTATTTTCTTTTAATCTATTATAGATTTCATTAAAATCAAAATCATCTCTAAAGGCAAATGTTGAAAATCTATATCCCAATAGCTTTCCCCTATTTTGACTAATAAAATTATCTATTTCCTCATCAGTTATATTGTATTCTTTGGAAACTTCTTCATAATACTTACTATATAGTTCAAAAGTTTCTTTATTTCCATATCTAATATCTTCTATATCTTTAGGAAGCTTATATCCTCTTTTCTCCATATCCTGTCTTTGAAGTTCATTTATTATAGCATCTTTTATATAATACTCTAATATATTATCATCACTATCTTTACTGTGATCATAATTATTCTTTCTTATACCTACTTCTACACCATTTACTTTTGCAACATTTACTTTAGGGTTTTTAAAAATATCTTCTATTTTTACTTTTGGATATATGATTTTAATATCTAATTTCTCAAGTTTTTTATTATTTTCTATATCTACCTTATTGAATACATAATCTCTTTTCATATCTTCATTATCAAGTTTATTAACACTTTCTACAATAAATATAATATAATCACTTCCAAGAGTCTTATAAACTTTTGGTTCAATTGGCTCTCCCACTCTATTGGATTTAATAATATCATCTAAAATATCTTTTATAGGATCACTATTATCTTTACTTAAGCCTTTTATGTTATAAGTTCCTCCACCTGAAGTATTTGTATATATTTCTGATTTTATTGATTTATTTTTTATTCTACTTAAATTCTCCCTATATAGAGTATTGTTATATATATCTAATATTGTTTCTTCTTTTCCTTCTTCAATCTTTTGCCCTTTTAATGCCTCTTTATATTCTTTTGTATTTATACTTTCAAAATACTTTTCCGCATCTTCTTTATTTTCAAAAGAATAATAACTATATCTAATTTCCATATAATTATCCTTATTCTCTTCTATAAATTTATTTAAATCTGTTTCATCTATATTTTCAAAAATATCTTCTGATGGACCTCTTGCCTTTATTATCTTATCCCAATATTCTTTATCAGGCAAACTCTTTGTTTCCTCTTCTGTTATATATCCTTTTTTAATATATTCTTCTTCCATAAGACTTGTTAAAAGTTCATTTCTAACATGATTATCATAATAATATTTTAAATTTTTTTCATAGTTTTTCTTTAAACTTTCATCATCTAGTTTTCCAAATCTACCCCCATCAAATCTTGAAAAATCATTGTTTATATTATTGATTACATCTTCTTTTGTTTCTCCACTCCTTAAACTTCCATAAAACTCCTTTCCATTAACAATTGCCAGTGGTTCTTCTTTTTCACCAATCCCTATTAACTGTCCTAATGGTGAAAATAACATGGTTGCTATTAATAAAAATGACAAACTAAATTGATATTTTTTCAATTTAAACCCTCCTTTATTAATAAACTATATTCTTATTTTAATAATATTTAATATCTGCCTTATCAAACAGATTTCTTTTATAATCATTTATATTTTTATTTAAAAGATATTGCTTTGCAGATTTTTCCATTGTCTCTCTATCATCTTTTATTTCTAAAAGTACAAAAGCTTGATTTATGCCATATTCTCCATCTGTTATTAGTTCTGATAATTCCCCTATTTTTAATTTTTTAAGTATTTCCAATTCCTTTTCTTTATAATTAAACTGTTCCTTGTCTATACTAGGAAAACTATTTTCCATATTCTTAGTATATTGATATCTATCTATCTCCCCATATCCTGGATAATTAAAATCATCCATTTTTATACTTTTCAATAAATTTTCTTCCCTTACAGTAAGTTCTATATTATCTTTTACTTTTACATTAAATATATTTGCAATTGAGCTAGCTGCATAATCTTGTTTCAATCTATTATATAGTTCATTAGTTGTATCTTCATTTATAAAAACAAATGTACCATATTTATAACTGATTAATTCTTCCTTATTGTCAACAATAAATTTATTTATCTCTGTTTTACTTGGTTCTAGTTCATTTCTTAAAGCTTTATTATATTCAATATGTTCATCATTAAATTTATCAGTTGAAGTGTCATATCCTCTCTTTTGCATATCCTGTCTTTCTAATTCTGTAAGAATATTTCCCTTAAAAATTGATTCCTTAGCTTCTTCTTTTAACTCAATATCATCTCCATAATCTAAAAAATCAATTATATCTAAACTGTTTTTATATATATCAATATTATTAACTCTTGCTATTTTCACTTTTACTCCAAGTTTTTCTTCATATTTTATTTCTGGATATACTATCTCAACCTTATTTTCTTTTAATATTTTTTCATTTCCTTCATCAAAAACTTTGTTATAATAAATGCGTTTTAATTCTTCATATGACAATTCTTTTTCATTCATTCCTATTAATATATAATATTCCACGCCCAGTTCATCATATTCTTTAGGTTTAGTTATCTCCCCTACTTTTAAATCTTTTCCTATTTCAGCTATCTTATCTCCTATACTTTTAGGTCCAAAACCATAGGTTTCCCTTTCAGGCGAATAGAAAGTATTGCCACCATTAGCATAATTAATTTTTGTTTTTAATGTTAAATTATTTATTTCATCTTTTCTTGATAAATAATAATTATATAGTGTATTTTCAGAACTATAATCACCTATTAATTCCTCAGATTTAATAAGTTTTTCTTTATTTTCTTCACTATTTAATATTTCATATGCTTCATTTGCATCTTCTATATTTCTAAATCCAAAATAAAATATTTCCTTATAATATCTATTTTTTGTGTCAGATATAAATTTCTCTAAATAATTTGCATCTATATCTTCAACCATCTTAGTGTATATAGTATTTTTATAATCTGATATCATTTTCCTATATTCTTCATTGTCAATTGACTTTATCTTTTCTACTGTAGTTTTATTTGCATTTATCAATCCTTCTTCTATTAGAAAATCTATTATATTTCTTTCAACATATTTTTTATATTCTTCCTTAAAATGTTTTTCTAAATTTTTTACAATAATATCTCTATCTTTATTTGTATAATTAATAAAATAAAGATTAGTTCCTAGCCAAGTATTTATTATTTCGTCTACAATCATTTCTTTACTCTTTGTATCTCTATAGCTTCCATAAAACTCCTTTCCATTAACAATTGCTAGCGGCTCTTTTGATTCTCCTACGCTAATAACATTTCCAATTGGTGATATTAAAATTGATATCAATAATATAGTTCCTATAATCCTATTTACTTTCATAATATCCCTCCCCAATATTCTTACTACCATTATATCTAATAAATCAGTCAAAGGCATTATATTTTGATTAATTTTCTGAATATTCTATTTTTATATTTTTCTTTTACATATATTTTACACATAATTGATTTTAGTTTTATTTCCTAAATATATTATAAAATCATACAAATAATACAAATTTCAAGGAGGAAGATTAATGAAGAATAAAAGATTGTTTTCACTTTTACTAGCTCTTATTTTAGTTTTGCCTATGGGAGCGTTTGCTGCGACCGAAGATTATGGAAATGCTAAGAATATTATTTTACTTATACCTGATGGAATGAATGTTGAAGCTTTAACTACTTCCAGATGGATGACAGATAATTATTCTTTTACACTAGATTCAATGGCAACTGGTCTTGTTAGAACAAATAACGCTAACACACCAATCGCTGATTCTGCTCCTGCTGGAACAGCAATGGCTACAGGAGTAAAAACAGAATCACCTTTCGTTGGTACATATCCAACAAGTGCAACTATGCCTGGTTCTGAAAAATTTGAAGCTGAAAAAGCTAAGATGCCAATTGCAAATGTACTAGAAGCTGCTAAAACTACTGGCCGTTCAACTGGTATAATAGCTACTTCAAATATACAACATGCTACTCCAGCTGATTTTTCAGCACATCACCCTAATAGAAATAACTATGAAGCATTAGGAGAACAACAAGTTTATCAAAATATGGATGTAGTATTAGGTGCTGGTTCAAAATATTTAAGTAAAAATAATAGAGCTGATGGGGAAGATTTAATTTCAGAAATTAAATCTTTAGGATATGATTATGTTACTGATACAAACTCAATGAAATCTTCAAATTCAAATAAATTATGGGGAATGTTTGCTGAAGAATCTCTAAACTACGATATTGACAGAGATCCAAGTAAAGAGCCTTCTCTTGCAGAAATGACACAAAAAGCATTAGATACTCTTTCTAAAAATGATAAAGGATTTTTCTTAATGGTTGAAGGTTCACAAATTGACTGGGCTGCACATGCTAATGACCCTGTTGGTATATATTCTGATGTATTGGCATTTGATAAAGCTGTTAAAGTTGCAAAAGATTTTGCTGATAAGAATGGTGATACTGTTATAATTGCTGCTTCTGACCATGGTACAGGCGGTATGACTTTTGGAAATAATAATATAGCATCTGGCTATGATAAAGCTCCATTAGAAGAGTTTACTAAGATAATAAAAAATGCTAAATTAACTGGACAAGGTGTTGCTAGTAAATTTAATGCAGATAAATCAAACATAGCTTCTGTTATGAATGAAGTTTATGGAATTAAAGATTTATCAAATGAAGAAATAAACTTAATAAAAAATGCTGAAAATATTCAAAATACAGTTGGTCAAGTTATAAGCAATAGATCTAATATTGGCTGGACAACTGGCGGACATGTTGGTGGAGATGTGGCACTTTATTGTTACTCTACTACTGATAATGCAAAAATACTTTCTGGTACAGTTCATAATAGTGATATAGGAAAATATATTGCCGATTTATTAGATGTTAATTTAAATGAATTAACAGATACATTATATATTAAGGCAAGACCTGCTTTAGAAAAATTAGGTGCTAATGTAGAATTTTCAAATAAATCTAAAGCAAATCCTGTATTAACTATAAAAAAGGATAATAATACAATAGAATTACCAATGTATAAAAACTATGCATTAAAAGGTAATGAAAAAATAGAACTTAATGGATTAGTTATCTATAATGATGAAAATGTATATATTCCTTCTGATGTACTAGAATTAATTAAATAATAAATCTTTCTTTATATAGGAAACTCTCTCAAAGTGATTTTGAGGGAGTTTTCTTTTTATAAGGTATTCTATTTTCACATGGTACATTTACTTGGCATTTACCACAGCCATAATAATCTACTTCCTTATCCATAACTTTTTGATTGTATTCTGAACAAGGTAGATGCTCCTTACCTTTTTCTATGGAAATTGCATTTACTGGACATTTTACAATACATCTCCCACAATATGTACAATATTCATCGTAACTACTATATTTCCTTTCTGTAATTGGCAGAGTTAAATCTGTTATCAAACTACAAAATCGCCCTGCCATACCTTTTTCTGTAATAATTCCTTTTGATAGTCCGAAAGTTCCTAATCCACATACATATGCTACATGTCTTTCAGACCAATTTGAAGTAAAAGATGGACCTTCATCACTATGATTTATTAAATAAAATCTCTCATCTAATGATGGGATTAATTGTTTGCCTCCTTCACTATTTAAAAACTCTGCCATTTTACTAATAAATAAATTTAAAAATCCTTGCCCTTCAATTCTTCCATGAAGCCATTCTCTTGATGGCCAATCTCCGTCTATATTAGATTTTCTAACAGTTTCTGTAAAATGGAAGAAGAATGATATAACAGTTTTTCCATCACTAAACCATTCTGTCGGAAGATAAAAATGTTCTCCTATAATCTTTTCATCTTTTAATTTTAAAAATTCTTTATCAAATACATCTCCATATCCAATCAAGGGCTTATCAAATAATTTAACTTTCCTATCTTCTATAGTTACAAAGTTTTCATCTTTATTTATAAAATTATTTGCAAATAACTCTATTTTATTATTTAACATATTATCACCTTCCTTATATTAATATAAGTATATCACAGTCTATATAGCTTATTTTACTTCAAAAAAGAAAGAGATTGAAAGTTTTATACTTTCAATCTCCTTATAAAATCTCTACTATGATTTTGTCTCCATTTTAAATCCACAATGTGGGCAAGTTACTACTATCTTTCCTTTGTTTCTTGGCACCCTTAAATCTTTCTTACAATTTGAGCATTTAAAGTATTTATACTCTTTTCTATTTTTTATCTTATTTTTATTTTTAATATACCAAGTACTAATTGGTTTGGTCATAGTTAAATATTTTTGATTTTCCCCAGCTCTTTTATATATATTCTTTGAAAAAGTTCTCCAAATTGAAAGAAATAATAATACTGTACTCACTATCATCAATATTTTATAAATCATTGGGTTTTTCATAAATATATTTACTATAGACATGATAAAAGCTATGATAATAAAAAATCTTGATAATTGATCAACACCATATCTTCCTATCATGAACTTCCTTAACCATTCCATCTTATCACTCCTATTAATTCATATTTCTATATCTTTCTATATTTCCATCACTAAAAAATTCATAAGCATTGTTAATTTTTTGAAATCTTTCTTTTGCACCATCCTCTTTATTTAAATCAGGATGATATTTTTTTGCAAGCTCTCTA
>RRZT011133000.1_pt1 | contig 10957 bp, 9 predicted proteins | sample 2165551 | NCBI WGS metagenome assembly RRZT01 (sample SAMN10456910, study PRJNA506462) | wastewater metagenome | biome: wastewater; feature: sludge; material: wastewater sludge; isolation source: wastewater sludge with Escherichia coli K12::gfp cells carrying plasmid... | place: USA: Moscow, Idaho ...
ATTCTTTTGGCACAAATTATTACGATAATTCTTGTTGCCCGTGTTTTTGGATGGGTTTTCAAGAAAATAGGACAACCATCCGTAATCGGGGAAATTATTGCGGGTATTGTACTTGGGCCGTCCTTAGTGGGCTTGTATTTTCCTGAATTTTCAGCTGCGTTATTTCCAGTTGAATCTTTAGGCAATTTAAAATTTTTGAGTCAGATAGGATTAATCCTTTTTATGTTTGTCATAGGAATGGAACTCGATTTGAAAGTGCTGAAAAACAAAGCCAATGAAGCAGTGGTAATCAGTCATGCCAGTATCGTTATTCCTTTTGCTCTAGGGATTGGATTGTCTTATTTTGTGTACAATCAATTTGCTCCTGAAGGTGTTACATTTCTGTCTTTCAGTTTGTTTATGGGAATTGCGTTAAGTATAACTGCTTTTCCGGTTTTGGCCAGAATTGTGCAGGAACGTGGCATTCATAAAACCAAATTAGGAGCCATTGTCATTACTTGTGCGGCAGCAGATGATATTACGGCTTGGTGTATACTGGCGGTGGTAATTGCAATTGTCAAAGCGGGAACGTTTGTTAGTTCCTTATACATTATTATGCTGGCAGTACTTTATGTGCTTGCCATGATTTTTATAGTAAAACCATTTTTGAAACGAATTGGAGATTTATATGGTTCGAAAGACACCATAATCAAACCCGTTGTAGCTATCTTTTTTTTAGTATTAATCCTTTCGTCTTATGCTACGGAAGTGATTGGGATTCATGCGTTATTTGGCGCATTTATGGCAGGAGCTATTATGCCCGATGTTCCAAAATTTAGAACCATTTTCATCGAAAAAGTAGAGGATGTTGCGTTGATACTTTTACTGCCTTTGTTTTTTGTGTTCACAGGGTTGAAAACTGAAATTGGGCTTCTTAATGATCCGTATTTATGGAAAGTGACGGGTTTCATTATTTTGGTGGCGGTTGTTGGGAAATTTCTGGGGAGTGCTTTGGCAGCCAAATTTGTTGGACAGAGTTGGCGCGATAGTTTAACAATTGGCGCTTTGATGAACACCAGAGGTTTAATGGAATTGATCGTGTTAAATATCGGATTGGAACTTAACGTTTTGACTCCTGAAGTCTTTACAATGATGGTCATCATGGCGCTAGTCACTACTTTTATGACTGGTCCAGCTTTAGATTTGATCAATTATATCTTTAAAACGAAAGATGGTGATGATACTGCGGAACCAACAAACGACAATAAATACCGGATTTTAATTTCATTTGGAGACAATGAAAAAGGAAAATCGTTGTTACGATTGGCAAATGGTTTGATAAAAAAACAAAAAAATACCTCCAGTATTACTGCAATGCATTTGTCTTTGAGCGATGAGGTGAATACTTTTAACATAGAAGACAAAGAAAAAAATAGTTTTCATCAAATTATTGAAGAGTCTCAACTGCTGAAACAGGATATTACCACCGTTTTTAAAGCAACGATGGATATTGAAACTGAAATCGCTGATGTTGCCAATCATGGAGATTATGATTTGTTGTTGATAGGTTTGGGAAAATCAATATTTGAAGGAACCATTCTTGGAAAAGTAATTGGTTTGACCACACGAATCATCAATCCGGATCGCTTGATTGATAAATTTACCGGGAAAGAAGGATTGTTCGAAAACTCTCCTTTTGACGAAAGAACCAGACAGATTATTTCTAGAACTAAAATGCCAATAGGTATTTTGATTGATAAAGAGTTGCAACAAGTCAGCCGCGTTTTTATTCCAATTTTCAGCTCCGAAGATTCCTTTTTGATTGATTATGCACAAAAATTAATTTATAATAACAATTCTGAAATTGTCCTTTTGGACGTAAATGGGTACCTTAATACTAATTTTGTAATGAAGAGCGCTATTGATTCTTTGGAACAAAAATATCCAAATAACATTGGTTTAATTGCTGATAAAATAGTTAGAAAGGAATTTTTAGACCAACAGGATTTAATGTTAATCAGTATCGGAAGCTGGAAACAACTTGTTGATTCTAGAAGCACTTGGTTAAGCAGCGTTCCTTCGGTATTAATTTTAAAGCATTAACATGAACTGGATTTTATTGATTATTGGTGGTCTATTTGAAGTAGGTTTCGCGACTTGTTTGGGCAAAGCCAAGGAAAGCACCGGAATGACTGCAACATTATGGATGGGCGGATTCTTAGTTTGCTTGGCAATAAGCATGGTTTTACTTTACAAAGCTACTCAAACATTACCCATTGGGACAGCCTATGCAGTCTGGACGGGAATTGGAGCAGTAGGAACTGTTCTGGTTGGGATTTTCGTTTTTAAAGAACCGGCTGATTTCTGGCGTATATTTTTCATCACCACTTTAATCAGTTCTATCATTGGACTAAAATTCGTTTCGAGCCATTAATTAAAGTCCCAAATTAAAAACGAAACTTATTTTGACAGCTATATTGTCTTGAATTTTACTCAGTTGGTTTGGACCATAACGGTAAAACCCACCTAATCCCAGGCCTTTGTATATTTGGTTTAACTCGATTCCAGATTCGAAATATCCTTTGTTGAGGGTTTTATAATCCAATCCAATATGTTGTTCCCGTTTTTGTAAATTTCCCCAAGCCATTCTTGAAACGAGAACTAAGGAAGGTTTTACTTTTTTGAATAAAGTCACCCGGCTAAACCCATGTTTGAACTGAAAATAAGCATATTCGTTTGAAAAGAACTCATTGAAAAACATGGTTTCAAAACTATTTTTTCCTGCAAAAGTGATTCGCTCTATAATAGTTTCTTTGGTGATATTATTGGGAGATGTATTGTACAAATGAGTCAGTGGTACATCGCCAAGTGCATAACCGGCTTCGAAAAGCAAACTTGTTTTTTGACCGTTTAAATATTTTTTTTCGTATTCTGTTTTAAAATCTAATTTGCTGAATTCAAAATCATTTTGTATAACCTTAGGTAAGGATTGTGTGTATTGAAAAGTGAATTTAGGAAAACGTTTTTCTATTTCAATTCGTCCCGAAGGTGTTTGCATGTAATCACTAAACGGATTCCAATGCAATGAAACCATTGCAGTTGTCATCACATAATTGGTATATGTTTTTTCGCCTAGGATGTAGGTGTAATTGAATTTAGGTTCAATTACAGCATGCGAAAGTTCCCAATAGCTTTCGGTTTTTGGGATAATTTTAGTTTCTATAAATGTTTTCCAACTTACATAATTGTAAAAAGTACTGATGTTTATAGGTCTTGGATCATAAATTTTGAATGCTTTTTTTTCAATTGGAAATACGCTACTTGCAATTTCACGAACATCATCAGTATAGGAAACGCCAATCCAAGAATTTGAAAATTTGCCTACACGAGTTGCTATTCCCAAATTGTATTTAAAACTGTCATCTTTTGTTCCATAAGCAGTGTAGCCTTCAATTCTGAATTTTCTTGAAAATTTTTCATTGGTTACTCCGCCAATTCCCAATCTAAATCCTTCGTAATTATTATAACTGAATAATTTGCGTAAGTTTAAATCGAATTTGCCAATAGGTAAATATCCGTCGATGATTTTTCGTCCAAAACGGATGCGACTTTCAATCCGTTTTTTGATCGAAATGCTATCCAGTACCAAATACGTTTTTTGACTTCGGCTGTCTAAACTGTCTTTTCTGTAGGTATCCCAAAAAAGTTCTGGTTTGTTTATAGCATCTTCTTTGATTTCGATATAAATTACCGATTTTTTAATTTGCATAGGGATGTTATATTTAATTTCAAAATTATTCGTCTGCGAAAGTAAATAAGTAAAATCGGAGGCGGCTTTTTTCCGTTCTTTAAAATCTTCTTCTACATCACCATCAAATTGTATGGTTCCGCCAAGAATTTTGATGTCGTCGTCATTCTTGCCCTTTACAATTTTAAAAGTTTTGTCCGTTGGAAACCATAATTTTTCATCGGGAATGTACTTGAAATTATGAATTCCACTAATATCGAGAACGCCTTTTATTCGCATTACTGCTTTGGCTACAGCAAAATTATTTTGGTCAATATAAAGCACGCCTTCTAGTCCCGATGCTCTCGTTTTTTTCTTGTTTTTAAAATAAATCATGTAGGTATTTCTGCCGTCAATGATAAGGGAATCCAAGAGTTTATAGTTATAATCTTTTAGCGCATCAGTAGCAATAGGGCTGTTGTATTTGGTTTCAAAAAGCTCGTAACTGGAATCGTAAACAGAGAAAGACTGTAAGTTAAAAGCAATGATTTCATAAACAGGTTGCTTGAATCCGGACATTTTAGTGCCTAAAATCGTTTCTTTTAAGCGGGCATTTGCAAATTGATATTTGGACACTTTCTCGGTTTGAAAAAGATGCTGTTGGCGAATAACTTCTTTGAAATTATAATCGGAGGAATCAATTTTCGAGAATTGTTTTCCAAAAGATTTTTGAACAAAAACAGAATCGATTCTCCCATCAATAGAATCAGGGTTTGCGGTTACAATTAGTTTATTATAGGATTTAAATTCAAAACTGCTGAGTTTTTTTTGCGGATTATTGTTGTCTTTGTTCTTGATTGCCTTCCTGATGATTGCCAAAGCGGGGTTTTCACTTGGCACTACCACTTCATTCAAATATGCTGTCTTTTGGGAAAGAATGACAACATAATAATTTTTGTTTTTCTCGAGGACAATCCTAGTTTTGGTGAAACCAATATAAGAAATATCAAAACTGGTAAAGGGAATTACGGTAATAATACTAAACTTTCCATCGACATCAGAGATGCTATTAAGTCCGTTATTTGTGGTGATTGTGGCAAACGGCAACGGTTTGTTGGTTACAGCTTCTTTCACAATTCCATTGACCTGAAATTGTGCCTGTAGCGAAAGCGTTAAAAAAAAGAAAAACAAACACAATTGCTTCATAAATAGGATTTACTGCAAAACGGGAACAATTTCATTTTGGTATCACAAAAATAACAATAAAAAAATCCGTTCCCCTAAGCGAACGGATTTTTAATAGGATTTAAAAAGGAATTACACCTTCATAATTTCAGCTTCTTTCGTCACTAATAGCTCATCTATTTTTCGGATATAACTATTGGTTAAGTTTTGAACTTCTTCTTCGGCACTTTTGCAAATATCTTCGGAAGTTCCTTCTTTTTCTAATTTTTTAATATCAGTATTAGCGTCTTTTCTAGCATTTCGGATACCTATTTTAGCATCTTCGGCTTCTGCTTTGGCTTGTTTGGCAAGTTCGCGTCTTCTTTCCTCAGTCAATGCAGGAACGCTTATGATAATTACATCACCATTGTTCATTGGGTTAAAACCAATGTTAGCTATCATAATTGCTTTTTCTATTGTTTGTAACATGTTTTTTTCGAAAGGTTGCAGCGTAATTGTTCTGGCATCAGGAATACTGATTTTTGACACTTGAGAAAGCGGTGTAGCTGATCCGTAATAATCTACAAAAACACTTCCAAGCATTGCTGGTGACGCTTTTCCAGCACGAATATTCAAAAATTCTTTTTCTAAATGCGCAATAGAACCAGTCATCGATTCTTTGGTGCTATCTAATATAAATTCAATTTCTTCAGTCATAACTTTTTATTTAATGGTCGGCGATCAGTTTTTAGCAATCACTTTTTACTGCAAACTGAACACGGAATACTGCTAACTATATATTTACTACGGTTCCTATGTTTTCTCCTTCACAGAGTTTCAATAAGTTCCCTACTTTATTCATATCGAAAACTACGATTGGCAATTTATTTTCCTGACTTAGCGTGAATGCCGTGGTATCCATTACATTCAATCCTTTTTTAAGGACATCGTCAAAAGAAATGAAATCAAATTTCACAGCGGTAGTGTTTTTTTCGGGATCACAATCATATACGCCATCTACACGAGTGCCTTTTAGAATGACATCGGCATTGATTTCAATACCACGTAAAACAGCTGCAGTATCGGTTGTGAAATAGGGATTCCCGGTTCCAGCTCCAAAAATTACAATTCTTCCTTTTTCAAGGTGTCGATCCGCTCTTCTTTTAATATATGGTTCTGCTATAGATTCCATTTTCAATGCTGTTTGCAAACGGGTTTTCATTCCTTTTTCTTCCAGTGCGCCTTGCAAAGCCATTCCGTTAATAACAGTGGCAAGCATTCCCATGTAATCGCCCTGTACTCGGTCCATTCCTGCGCTTGCTCCCGCAACTCCTCTAAAAATATTCCCACCACCTATTACAATGGCAATTTCTACTCCTTTGTCATGAATTAGCTTGATTTCGTCAGCATATTCAGCAAGTCTTTTTGGGTCAATTCCGTATTGCAGGTTGCCCATTAAAGCTTCGCCACTTAATTTTAGAAGAATTCTTTTATATTTCATGTGTATGTTGAGTTGATTGGTGCAAATATAGACATATTCTGATTTTTAAAAAAAGGGTTGCTTAAAATTTATAAATTAAGTTTTTCATGTGATCTTTTTGCGGCTTCATAGCCAATGTTGAACACGGCATCCATCTTTGTTTTGCTGGTTTCAAAGGTGCTGTACAGACATAAATCCTTAGGTTCTATTACCCAATCACAGATATTAAATTTATGTACATTTGAATTTGCCGAAAGAATATCAAAAGCTCGAGTGGTGACCGCTTTGATAGAACTTAAATCTTTGGCTTCTATTTTTTGAATCGGACTCACATAAACACCTATTACAACATCACATTGTCCTTGCAAAATATCGGTGGGAAAATGATTTAAGATTCCGCCGTCACTGTATACATTTCCTTCAATTTGATACGGTGAAAAAACTCCTGGAAATGCGGAAGAGGCTAAAATAGCATCTGCAATTTTTGTTTTGGGGCTAAATATTTTCAATTTTCCGCGAACCATATCGGTTGCAGTAATTTGAATTGGGATTTTCAAATCGCTTAAAATAGCATCATCGAAAATACTGTGAAAATAACTCCTGAAGGATTCAGAATCTATTAGTCCAGCTTTTTTAAACGTTAAATGTTTCCAATGAAAAAGATAAATGGATTTGAAAAATTCTAAAATCTCTTCTGGAGTTTTTCCCCAAGCATATAATGCGCCTACAATTGATCCAGCACTTGTTCCAGCCATTTGTGTGGGTTTGATGTTTTTTTCTTCCAGATATTTAATGACTCCAGCATGCGCTAAACCTTTCGACCCTCCTCCAGAAAGCACTAGTCCTATCGATTTTGTTTGTAAATCCATCCTTTAATATTTGTTATAAAATTACTCTTTTTGGAGAATTGAAAGTGATATATGTCATATTTAAAATTCAATTTTATAGTAACTTCGCCAAAATAAATTATTTATTATGAAAATTTCAGTAGCCAAAGCATTGTTTAACAGTTATTCCTATTCAGAATATAGAAAGCTTGTTTCTGATTTATTAGTGGAAGGAAAATCAACAGGTAATGAACAATCTGAAGATTTGACGCATTATAGCACACTAAATGAAACTCGAATGAATCGTTTGGATAAAACGATCAAAATCACGGAGGGAAATATTAGTAAACTAAAGTCGTTAGAGGGCAAATATATTTGGCTAGTGATTTCTGAAGGATGGTGTGGTGATGCTGCACAGTTATTGCCAATTATAAATAAGATGGCCGTAGAGTCTGGCAAAATTGACCTGAGGATTGTGTTGCGTGATGAAAACGAAGAATTGATGAACTTATTTTTGACCAATAAAAGCAAAGCCATTCCAATACTTATTGTTGTAGATGTAGCAACAGGGAATGTGCTGGGAAATTGGGGGCCAAGACCTAAGGGAGCAACTGACTTAATCATTGATTATAAGAAAGAATTTGGTGTTGTTGATGAAACCGCAAAAAACAACTTACAATTATGGTATTTGCATGATAAAGGATTAACGACTCAAGAAGAGTTAATAAATTTGATGCAAAATCCTTAAATAAAAAATTATTTTCGTAAATAGCTCTTTGTCAAGTAATTAATTTTTTTTTTGTATTAAAAAAAATCGTAAATTAGTAACTTAATAACCAAGTCTGCTATTTGATCTACTTTTTTTATTAGTGTTTAAGTATATTGTTTCACAATTTAAATAACATTACTATGAAAAAGCTATTTGAAAAGGTTTATGATTATTTATCTAATTTGCTGTTTGGAGGTAAAAACATACCTCATTATTAATTTAATTTGGCTAAGCCAAGTAGAAAAAGAGTATGGATTAAAAGTACTTTGATTATAGCAAAAACACATTGTAAATTCAATTCTGTATTTATAATGTGTTTTTGCTTTTTTATACAAATGGAGAACCTAAAAAGTATTCAATTTCTAGCTTTTTAATAGCCTAAAATATAGTGCTTTAAAAAGAGATTAAAGAAAGTCCAAAACTGATGCTTGCGCTATCTTTTTGATTGTTAATAGGAATTGCGTAATGGCTTAGTTCAATAAATACAATAAGGTCGTCAGGCGTTTGAATACCCAAACTTATTTTTTTATAATCTCCCATTAAATCCCCGCGACCCAAAGCGATTGCTTTTCCTAAACCCACTTGCAGCGCAACTCGGGTGTCCTCACTAATTTTTGGACTTAGTTTTACATTTGCAAAAACAGGAATAATAACTAGTTTGTTAGATCATTTCCAGTCTATTCCAAAGTTGATTCCCAAAGCGATCCACTTGTTGTAATGCAATCCATAGCCTAGTTTACTACTTAATCCATCAGGCAGGAACCATGAGCTATTTTTATTGCCATTGGCATCTGTTTCGCCACGATCCGGATTGCCCTTAATAGGAATAGCGATGTCAAATTGTATATAGGTACTTTCTTTTTTTTTGAGAAAAAGCAGAAAAAGTAAATAGGAGGATGAATAGGATTGAAAGTCTCAAAATATTAATTAATGGGAGCTAAGTTCTCTTCAAAAACGGTGACATCTACGCCGTTTTTCACATCGTAATCGCCAATTTTTGTTCTACGCAAAGTGGTTAAATGTGAACCTGAATTCATCGCCTTACCAAAATCAAAAGCCAGAGAACGAATGTAAGTTCCTTTGCTACAAACAACTCTAAAATCGACTTCTGGAAGTGCAATTCTGGTAATTTCAAATTCGTGGATGGTTGTTTTTCTGGATTCGATTTCTATGGATTCACCGGCACGAGCATGCTCATATAGTCTAACGCCTTCTTTTTTTATAGCTGAGAAAATAGGTGGAATTTGATCTATTTCGCCCAAAAACTGCTTGACGGTTTCATGGATTAAAACTTCGTCAATATGTTCTGTTGGGAAAATTTGGTCTATTTCAGTTTCTAAATCATACGAAGGTGTTGTGGCTCCAATATGAAAAGTCCCAGTATATTCTTTGGCTTGCCCCTGAAGTTCAGTGATTCTTTTGGTAAATTTTCCCGTACAAACTAATAATAATCCTGTCGCCAATGGATCCAAAGTTCCTGCATGACCAATCTTGAATTTTTTTGGCAGATTCAACTTGGTAATCAAAGCCCATTTCAATTTATTCACCGCCTGAAAAGAAGTCCAATTCAAAGGCTTGTCAATGAGTAAAATTTGACCATTTTGGTAATCTTCGGCTGTCTTCAAAGGACGTTATTTAAAGTATGAAAAGTAAATCAACAAAAAGATTCCAGCGATTATGCGGTACCAACCCCAAGGTTTAAATCCGAATTTTCGGATAATTTCGATGAAAAATTTCATTGCTATAATGGCAATGATGAAAGCAACTATGTTGCCTAACAGGAATAATTGTGTGTTTTCGTTTGACTTTAAAATCAATTCGTAGCCTTTCATCTGCGATGACTCGTAAGTTTTTAAGAAAACAGAGTAACAAGTAACAGCCATCATAGTGGGAACCGCTAAAAAGAAAGAGAATTCAGCTGCTACATGACGCGTTAATCCTTGTTGCATTCCACCAATTATGGAAGCAGCAGAGCGACTTGTTCCTGGCATCATTGCTAAGCATTGCCAAAAACCAATGATTACTGCTTTTTTTACAGTAATATCTTCTTCTTTGATGACGGTTGGGTTTTGAAAACGACTGTCAACAAAAAGTAAAATTACACCGCCTAAAATCAATACAATTGCAATAAGAACGGGGTCTCCAAGGGCTGCTTCAATTTTATCATCGAATAACTTTCCTAAAACTAAAGCTGGAATAACGGCAAGAATTAATTTGATATAAAAGTTGAATTTGGAGAAATCAAAAAATTTCCTCCAATACAAAAAGACAACCGCCAAGATGGCTCCAAACTGGATAGAAACCTGAAATAGTTTTACGAAATCATCTTCTTGAATTCCAAAATAGGAACTTACAAAAACCATGTGAGCAGTTGATGAAACAGGAAGATATTCGGTTAATCCTTCAATAAAAGCAATTAAAAAAGCTTGTAATGTATTCATTTATATTTTTTTTGGGTTCTTGAAAATAGCGTAAATGATAATTCCAAAACCGATTAAAACAGTGGTTGGAGCCAATCGAATTCTTCTGAAATTAAAGATTTCTTCGCTAAATACTTTTGGGTCATCACTTCCTCCGCCTGACATTAGAATAAATCCCAAGGTGATTACTCCAATACCAATTAATAGAATTTTATAATTTATTTTGTCAAAAAGGAATTCTGATTTCTGTTCGTTATTTTTCATTTTATGGGATTGATTTAAAAAGCTGAATGGCGAGTATTCGAATAAACTAATAGCCAAATCAACGAATTAAAATTAGTATAGATCATCTGTTCTCAAATTCAAAAAACGTTGTGTTGCAAAATACGTGCTTAACCATGTAATTAAAACACCTATTCCTAAAACGCCTAATAATACTAGGCCAATCATAGCTTTGTCTTCTAAAATACCAAGGTTTGGAAAGCTAGTTTCAACATAAATCAAAACTCCAATTAATGCTAAAACCGCCAATACCGCCCCAATCATTCCTAGTTTTATACTTCGCATCACAAATGGTTTTCTGATAAATGA
>RRZT011799888.1_pt1 | contig 10957 bp, 8 predicted proteins | sample 2165551 | NCBI WGS metagenome assembly RRZT01 (sample SAMN10456910, study PRJNA506462) | wastewater metagenome | biome: wastewater; feature: sludge; material: wastewater sludge; isolation source: wastewater sludge with Escherichia coli K12::gfp cells carrying plasmid... | place: USA: Moscow, Idaho ...
CGATGATCTCGGCGGCGATCGACACGGCGGTCTCCTCCGGGGTGCGGGCGCCCAGGTCGAGACCGATCGGGCTGGCCAGCCGGGCCAGCTCGGCGTCGGTGAGCCCGGCCTCCCGCAGCCGCTCGGTGCGGTCGCCATGGGCGCGCCGCGAACCCATCGCCCCGACATAGCCGACCGCGGGCAGACGCAGCGCCCGGGTCAACACCGGCACATCGAATTTCGGGTCATGGGTGAGCACGCAGATCACCGTGCGCTCGTCGACGAGCCCGGCGGCGACCTGCTCGTCGAGATAGTCGTGCGGCCAGCGCACGACGACCTCCTGCGCCTCCGGGAAGCGTGAGCGGGTCGCGAAGACCGGCCGCGCATCGCACACACTGACCCGATAGCCCAGGAACGAGCCCACCCGCGCGACCGCCGCGGCGAAATCGATGGCCCCGAAGACGAGCATCCGCGGTGCCGGCGCATAGGACGCGACGAAGACCCGCATCCCCTCCCCGCGCCGCTCGCCGTCCGGGCCGTAGCCGAGCGTCTCCGAACGCCCGGCGGCCAGCAGACCGAGGGCATCGTCGGCCACCGCGGCGTCGGCCCGGGGGCTGCCGATCGCCCCGGACACCGACCGATCCGCATGCCGATCCGTATGCCGCGCCACCCCGTCCGCACCGACAGTCGGCTCCGCGGCGCCCGCCGACGGGTCGCTGCCGGATTGTGGGCGGACGATCAACCGCCGCCCGACCCAGGCCGGGTCGGGGTGCTCGATGACCGTGGCGACCGCGACCGGCCGGTGCGCGGCGATGTCGGCGGCCACCTGCGCCAGCTCGGGAAACGTTCCCCGCGAGACAGGTTCGACGAAGACATCGAGGATGCCGCCGCAGGTGAGCCCGACCGCGAAGGCGTCGTCGTCACTGACCCCGTAGCGCTGCAGCACCGGCATACCGGAGCCGACGACCTGCTCGCACAGCTCGTAGAGGGCCCCTTCGACGCATCCGCCGGAGACCGAGCCGACCGCCTCGCCGCCCGGTCCGACGAGCATCGACGCCCCGGCCGGCCGGGGCGCCGAGCGCCAGGTGGCCACGACCGTGCCCATGCCGACCGTGGCCCCGGACTCCCACCAGCGCACCAGCTGGTCCAGCACCTCACGCACCCGCGATCACCTCCGTCAGCCTCTCGAACGCCGCCATCGAATGCCCCGCGACGAGGGCGTCGCAATGCGGTAGCGCCGCGACGATCCCCGCTTGCACCGGAGCGTAACCCGCTTTGCCGGCGTGCGGATTGACCCAGATCACCGCATGCGCCAAGGCGCGCAGTCGGCGCACCTGCTCGCCGAGCGCGGCCGGCTGCTCCCGCTCCCAGCCGTCGCTGCACACGACGACGAGCGCACCGCGGGCCATTCCGCGCCGGCCCCAGCGGGTGAGGAAGGCGTCGATCGACTGGGCCAGCCGGGTGCCGCCGGACCAGTCCGGCACGACCTGCCCGGCGGCGACGAGCGCGTGTTCGGGGTCGCGGTGGGACAACGCCCGGGTGACCTGGGTGAGCCGGGTGCCCATCGTGAACACCTCGACCGGACCACCCGAGCGCACGTAGCGGTGCGCCAGGCGCAGCAGCCCGTCGGCGTATGCCGACATCGACCCCGACACGTCGATGAGCAGCACCACCCGGCGCGGCCGCCAACCCCGCCGGCGCCACGCCACCGGGCCCGGTTCGCCCATCCGGCGCAACTGCTCGCGCAGGGTGCGTCGGGCGTCGATCTCGCCGCGGCGCCACGGGGTATGCCGCCGGGCCCGACGCCGCGGCGCCCGTGGCCGCAGCGCTGCGAAGAGCCTTGCCAGCACGGCCCGTTCGGTGGCGGTGAGGCTGGCCAGGTCACGGTGGCGGAGCACCTCGAGGTCACTCGCGGCGGCCCGCACGACGTCGGGACGCCCGGCCCCGTCGGGCTCGCCGCCGGTGTCGAGGTCGGCCTGGGCCACCGCCGTCGGGTTCGGGCTGGGGGCGGCACGCACGCCGCGCTCACCGCCGAACCACGCGGCATACACGCGGTCGTAGCGGGTGAGGTCCTCCGGCGTGGCGCAGAGGGTGGCCCGGCCGGCCCAATAGCTGCCGGCTTGCGAGTCGAGGCCGACCTCGGCGACCGCGGCGAGGAAGCCGCGCTCCCGGTCCGCGGTCACCGCGACCCCGGCGGCCCGCAACGCCCGGGCGAAGCCCAGCAGCAGCTCGTCGGCCGCCGCCACCATCGGCCTCACCGGGGTGACCGCACCGCCCACACTGCCCACCCTGCCCACACCGACGCCCATGGCGCCCTAGCGGGTGAGGATGCGGTCGAGGGCGGCGCGCACCCGCTCGGCGTCGTCACGGTGTTTGATCGCCGCACCCAAGGTCGCTGCGGCAGTATCCAGGTCGATGCTCTGCGCGCCGAGGGCGTGCAGCGCCCGGCCCCAATCGAGGGTCTCCGCCAGGCCGGGCGGTTTGACCAGGCCGGGCTCGACCCGCACCTGCTGCACGACGGTGACGAGTTGCTCGGCCAGTTGCTCGGAGATCTCGGGGGTGCGGGAGCGCACGATCGCCAGCTCCCGGGCGAAGGACGGGTGCTCGATCCAGTGGTAGAGGCAGCGTCTCTTGAGCGCGTCGTGCAGCTCCCGGGTGCGGTTGGAGGTGAGCACGACGACCGGTGGCACCGCTGCTGCCACGGTGCCCAGCTCGGGGATCGTCACCGCCCAGGTCGAGAGCACCTCGAGCAGGAAGGCCTCGAATTCGTCGTCGGCACGGTCGATCTCGTCGACGAGCAGGACGACCGGCGCCTCCCGCAGGGCCCGCAGCACCGGTCGGGCCAGCAGGAAGCGCTCGGTGAAGAGTTGATCCTCCACCTCGGCGAGTTCCACACCCACCGACTCACCGATCGACTCGTGAGAGCTGTTACGTTGTGCGGCAACGGCTTCCAACGCGCGCAGGTGCAGGATCTGACGGGGGAAGTCCCAGTCGTAGAGCGCCTGCGCGGCGTCGATGCCCTCGTAGCACTGCAGCCGCACGAGCGGCACGTCGAGGCCGGCGGCGAGGGTCTCGGCCAGCGCGGTCTTGCCGGTGCCGGGCTCCCCCTCCAGCAAGAGCGGGCGGGCCAACCGCAGCGCCAACCAGGCCACCGTGACCAGCCCCTCGTCGGCGACATAGCCGGCCTCACCCAAGGCCGCCGACAGCTGCGTCGGCCCGGCATACGCCTCCCGCGGATCCATGCCGCCCAGCATGGCCCACCCGCGCGCCCACCGCGAGCATCCCGATCAGCCACTGCGGCTCTGGGTGAGCGGAGCGAGCGGGCCTCAGCGGGTGTCGACGTCGACGCCGCCGGCCAGGTCGCCACACTCCACGAGCTCGTGCTCGGTGCGCGTGAAGAGCGCCCGGGCACCGCGGTCGCCGGTGGCTGCGTCGCTTGCGGCCGGCCAATGCGCGCGCCCGATGAGCACCGGGTGGCCCGGCACGCCTCGGTATGCCGCGCGGGCCAGCACCCGTTCGGCGTCGCCGCCCGAACCGCCCACGGGTCGATCGAGCAGCCGGGCCATGACCTCGGCCCCGACATCCGGTAGATCCACCAGGGTGATCAATGCCGCTGTGGCCGTTGACTCCTGGGCCGCGCGCAAGCCTGCCCGCAGCGAGGCGCCCATCCCCTCGGCCCAATCCGAGGCGATCACCACCCGCGTGTCGGCCCCGGCTGCCCCCGGCCGGGCGTCCGCCAGCAGTGCGCGGGCCTGCTCGGCGGCGGCGCCGAGCACGACGAGCACCGGCGCGCAGCCGGCCGCCGCCAGCGCGTCGACCGCGCGCACCAGCCAGCTGCCCGCGGCGTCGTCGACGAGCGCCTTGGGTCGGCCCATCCGGCGCCCCGCCCCGGCTGCGAGCACGATGCCGACGACCTCGGGCATGCCGGCGCCTCCTCCACTCGGCACCGCAGCCGCCGCTGCCGGGGGCGGGGCGGCATACAGTGCGGTGATGGGCAGTTTCTCGTGGGTCGGACAATACGTCGTCGCAGCGCTGGTCTTCACCGTCGTCGACGCCATCTGGCTCGGCACCATCGCCAAGGGCCTGTATGCCGCACACCTGGGCCACCTGCTCGCGCCGGACACGAACAAGGCTGCTGCTGTGGGGTTCTACGCGATCTTCCTGGTCGGTCTGGTCTACTTCGTCATCCATCCCGCGGTCGTCGACGGCTCCTGGGTGAAGGCCGCCGCGACCGGGGCGCTCTTCGGCGTGGTCACCTACGCCACGTGGGATCTGACGAATCTCGCTGTGCTCAAGGACTTCCCAGCCTCGATTGTGCCGATCGACATGGCGTGGGGTGCGGTGCTTTCGGCGACGGTGAGCACGCTGACGACACTCATCGCCGGCGTCGTGCCCGCGTTGCGCTGAGCGTTGCGAGGCCCGGCCCCGGACGGGACGCTCAGCGGGGCGGCGCCGGGGGTGCGGGCGGCATACCGGAGCCCGGGTCGGGCTGCTGGTGACCGAACTGTTCGACGATCCGCCCGGCGCGCCGGTTGGCGTCCTCGTCGATGAGCCGGTTGATCAGCTGCTGCACCTCGTCGCTGTTGGGGATGTTGCGCAGCAGTTCGTCGGCGGAGTCGCCGGCCGACTCGATGGTCAGGGTGCCCGAGTGGATGATCCGGTCGAAGAAGGTCTGCCGGAACGACACGTCGGTGATCTTCGAGAGGGTGATGTCCTTGCCGGCTTTCGACAGGATGCCGCGGCGCACCATCACCCGGTGGCTCGTCACCACGTAGTGCGTGGTGCGCCAGCGCAGGAAGGGCACGAGCACGAGGGGCAACGCGACGAGCACGAGCACCGCGACGGCGATCCATTGGATGAGGTTGCCGCGGGCGTCGTCGGGGGTGGCCCACGCGGTGGCGCCGGCGATGGCGGCGAGCAACAGGCCGACGACGGTCGGGCCGAGCACCGTGAGCCAGTGCGGGTGCAGGCTGCGCACGACCTTCTCGCCGCCGGCCAGGACGTTCTCGGGGAAGCCCATGGCGGGTGCTCTCCTTCGGTGCCGGTCCCGACGCGGTGTCGGAACGGTTCGTATGCCGCCTCAAGGCTAACGGGGTGGCAGGCTGAGGTCATGGGCCAACGGATGTTCGTCGCCGTCGTGCCGCCCGAGCAGGTCCGGGCCGACCTCGCCGCCTTCCTCGAGGCGCGCGAGGGGATGCCGTGGATCGCTCCGGAGCAGTGGCACCTCACCCTCGCCTTCTGCGCCGCGATCCCTGAGCATCGCATCGACGAGCTCGGCGAGCGGCTCGCGACCAAGGCGGCCAAGCTGTCACCGTTCCCCGCGACCCTCGTAGGGGCAGGCACCTTCCCGCACCCGGCGCGGGCCTCCGTGTTGTGGGCCGGGGTGCAGACCCCGGCGGACGAGTTGGCCCGGCTGTCGGCGAAGGCCCGGGCGGCGATGTCGGCGGCGGGCGGCGCCCCCGACGGCAAACGGTTCACCCCGCACCTGACCCTCGCCCGGCTCCGGCGGCCCATCGAGGCGACCCGTTGGCTGCGCATCCTCGACACCTACCAGGGGCCCAGCTGGGTGGTCGAGCACATCGAGCTCGTGGCCTCGCACCTGCGCGAGGGGCCCAGCGGGCGGCCGAGGCACGAGACGGTGGCGACGGTGCCGCTGCGCGGGGTGGGCGGCGTCGATGAGTGAGCCGCTGCTGGCCGGACTGCTGCGCCCTGATCGCGCCGGAACCCTTGTCCGCGTGGGTGATACGACGCTCTCGTATGCCGCCCTGCTCCCCCGGGCACGCGCCGTGGCGCAGGCGCTGCGGGCCGCGGGCGTGACCCGGGTCGCGGTGCACGCCACACCCACGTGGCCCACCGTCGTCGCAGTCGTCGCTGCCGTGCTCGACGGGGTCGAAGTGGTGCCGGTGCCCGCCGACGCCGGCCCCGGGGAGCGGGCGCACGTGCTGCGCGACTCGGGCGCCCAGGCCTGGGTCGGCGCGCCGCCACCCGACGATGGCGGGGGAAACACGTTGCGGCAGTTTGCCGTCGAGGTGTCAGTCGGCGATGGCGATGGCGAGGGCGATGGCAACGGCAACGGCAACGGCGAGGGCGCGCCTGAGCCGTGGTCGGGTCGTGGGTGGCCGACGCCGGTGCCCGGTGACCGGGTGGCCTTCGTGCTCTACACCTCCGGCACGACCGGCTTGCCCAAGGGAGTGGTGCTCTCGCGCCGGGCGATCGCCGCAGGGCTCGATGCCCTGGCCGATGCCTGGTCGTGGAGGGCCGACGACGTGCTCGCCCATGGGCTGCCGCTCTTCCACGTGCACGGGCTCATCCTCGGGGTGCTCGGGCCGCTGCGCCTGGGCGGCGGGCTGGAGCATGTGGGGAGGCCCAGCCCCGCGGCATACGCGCTGGCCGCGCAGCGGGGGGCGACGCTCTTCTTCGGGGTGCCGACGATCTGGTCGCGCATTGCGGCAGAGCCGGATTCGGCTCGTGAACTTTCCCGGGGGCGGCTGCTGGTCTCGGGCAGTGCCGCGTTGCCGGTGCCGGTCTTCGAGCGACTGCGCGAGCTGACCGGGCACGAGGTGTGCGAACGCTACGGGATGACCGAGACCCTCATCACCGTCGCGACCCGGGCCGACGGGCCGCGGCGGGCGGGTGCGGTCGGGGTGCCGGTCGCCGGGGTGCAGACCCGGTTGCGCGGCGACCACGACGAACCGGTTCCCCACGACGGCAGCAGTGTCGGCGCCCTGCAGGTGCGCGGCCCTACCCTGTTCGACGGCTACCTCGGGCGGCCGAGGCGAGCGCCGCGGCATACACGCCGGATGGGTGGTTCCGCACCGGTGACGTCGCGACGATCGCCCCCGACGGCACCCACCGGATCGTCGGGCGGGCCTCGGTCGATCTCATCAAGAGCGGTGGCTACCGGATCGGTGCCGGCGAGATCGAGTCGGTGCTGCTCGGCCACCCGGGGGTCGCCGAATGTGCGGTCATCGGCGTGCCCGACCCCGACCTCGGGCAGCGGATCGTCGCCGTCGTCGTGCCCGACCCGACTGTGCCCGAACGAGTTTCCGAACAAGAGCTCGTCGACCTCGTGATCGCCGAGTTGTCGGTGCACAAGCGCCCGCGTGAGGTGCGCTTCGTGACGTCGCTGCCGCGCAACGAGATGGGCAAGGTGCAGAAGGCCCGGCTGCACTGAGCTGTCGGTCGCGGGGCGATGGTCGGCCGCTGCTTGCCGGCACCGCCGCACGCACTGCGACATCGAAACTCACAGGATTCGGCCGGAGGCCGTTGATCCGTTGTGACCAATTCGTTGACAGCCATCGTGACCGCGCTTGCCTCGGCTGGGGGGCCCGCGCAGATCGGACCACCGATGCTCGAGGCGATCGACCCAGTCGGACTCGATGCGGCAAGGCTGGTGGCCATGCTGCTCTTCTTCGCCCCGTTGGCCTACAGCCCCGGACCGGGCAACGGCTACTTCGCCGCCCTCGGGGCCCGGGTCGGAGTACGGGGCTGCTGGCCGGCGTTGGCCGGATACCACATGTCCGGCTGGCTGATCACCGCGGCGCTCGGAGTCGGTCTCGGCGCAAGCCTGCTCGCGCACCCGTCGACGACGCGGGTCATCGGATTGGCCGGTGGAACATGGGTGACCTGGCTCGGCGCCCGCGAACTGCGCGCGGCCGGTGCGGCACTCGGTCCGCAGGCCAATGGCGCCAGTGCGCCGGTGGCTGGTGACCACGGCACCGACCTGACCCGTGGCGCCACACCATGGGGCCAGTTCTGGGCCGGGGTGCTCGTGATGACGTTCAACCCCAAGGCCTACGTGATCATCGGTCTGGTCTTCGCCCAGTTCCTGCGCCCGGCTCGGCCTGCGGTCGCCGAGGTCGCGGTGATCACGACGGTGTTCATCCTCAACAACCTCGTCGCCTTCCTCGTCTGGGCTGCTGCCGGCCGCCTCCTGTCGAAGGCGCTCGGCGGGCGTCGCGCCGGGGCAGTGCTTGCGCTGAGCCTGGTCGCCGTCGGGGGGTGGATGGTCGCCACGGCCGCGGCGGGATGACGTCGGCGGGTGGGGGCCTGATCTCGCCTCAGCCCTTGCCCCACAGGCGATTCCACCGGCGCCGCGGCTCGGCCGCGGGCGCTGGCCGGGTCGTTGCGGACCCGGCCGGCGGATCGGACTCGCCGTGCGTCGGGATAGCCGATCGCGAATGCCGATTCCGGCCAGTCGAATTCGGCGTACAACGCGACACAGGGGTGGCAGGGGTCGAGCACTCGGTCGTCGAGGCCGCCGGAGCCTCGCACCGTGACGGTGACGTCACCGGCCAGCTCCCGCACCCGCTCCGCCGACCGGCCGGGATGGTCGCGTTCGGCCTGCTCGAAGACCTGGCTCAACACGGCGACCGGCGAGCAGCTGCGGTTGTCCCACTGCCGCCACGGCCCGTCGTCGCGGATCGCGGCGTCGAGCCACGCGGCATACCACTCGGTGAAGGAGGCGGCGACCGGGTGCGGTGGCTCGCCGAGCACCTGCGCGTCGAGCCAGACCTCGCCGCGACCCTCCCCGGCCAGGCGCAGCTCCCAGTGGATGCCGCAGCCGGCGATGGCCAGCACGATCGCCGTCTCACGCACGACGGGTGACTGCAGCCCGTAGCCCGGCCCGGCACCGCTGGCGGCCACGGTTGTGACGAAGTGCTCGTATGCCGGGGGCAGCGGCCCGCCCGCGGCCTCGCGGAGCTCGGCGAGCCGGCCGGTGGTCACGGGTGGCCCGAGTCGGCCGCCGTGGTGACGCCACCCCCGCCACCCGGCGGCCTGGCCCGCGGCCGGGCGACTGGCGGCGAGAAGCGCGAGGGTGCGTGCGAGGGATTCCCGCTGGAAGCCCTGGAACGGGCTCTGTGGCAACAGGATCGCGTGATCACGCAAGAGCACGATCTGACCGGCGGCCGCGGGCGCGGCTCGGGTCAAAGCCGGCAGGGCGGGGGGCCAGTCACCGCCGTGCACCTTGACCTCCGGCAATGGGTCGGTGACCACCCCGAGGAAACTGCCCAGCGTGACGGCGCTGTCGCCGGCCAACACCGGCAGCGCACCGCTGGCGAGCACCGCCGAGGTGAGCCAGCCGCCGCACGCATCCCGCACCGCCCGCGCGGCCGCGGCACCGGCATCGTGGTCACCGGCCCACCGGTCAACCGCCGTGTAGAGCACCCGGAAGGGGCGGCCGTCGAGCACCACGTCACGCTCGGCACATAGGTCGGCCAGCGGCTCGTCGGCGAATGCCGTCCGGAGCAGGGCCCCGAAGGAGCACGCCCAAACGCAACCGGCTTCCGACACGGCGTGCGCCGGGGTGTCGCCGTATCCGGAGAGGTTCACGGCCTGCCATGACTGGCCGAACGCGCCGCCACTGACCGACACGGTGAGCATCACCGCCCACGTGCCGCCCTGATCGGTGATCGAGCGGGGCGCCGGGCAATGCACCCGGATGCCGCCGAGGCCGAGCTGGGCGATGGCCACCCCGCCCCCCGGCCGCTCGACCCGCCCCTCGGGGAAGTGTCGGGCGATGACCTCGGCCAGGAAGTCCGGCAATGGTTCGCCATCCGGCCCGGTCGGGGTGTCCGGCAGTGGCTCCTCGGAACGCTCGTACGGCTCCTGGTCAGGCATCTGACGGCCGGATGGCGGGTGGGGTGGCAAGGTCACGTCGGTCGACATCCTCTCTCGTGCGGAACCAGCGTAGACACCCTGTCGGTCGGGCGTGGCGGCCAGTGGACCGAGGGCGTCGTGCCGCTGTCGTTGATGGACCGCGACGGCAGCGCAGCGGTGGCGGCGGGGCCGGCGCCGGTGGTGGACCTGCCGTAGGCAAACCCCGGGACTCGTCGAGAAGTTCGCTGAGAGCGTTCTGACACAGGCGTTTTCGGTTTGACAGTCGAAGCTGTGTTCGAGAGAATAGGGCATGGCGACACAGCTACCCGACACTCCGACCTCGACCGAAATGTCGGTCGAGGGGGCGGTCGGCACGGTCGGGACGGTCGGGGTGGGGGCCTTGACCGAGGGGTTCGCCGATGCCGTGGTGACCGGAGTGTGCGATGACGCGTTGGGGGTGTTGGCCGCGGTGGAGACCCTCAAGGCCCGGCTCGACGCGGTGGCGCTCTTGGCGTGGGCGGGGCTGCACGCGGCATACACCCAGGCCAGCGCCGACGCGGGGTGGCGCCGCAGCGAGGTCGAGTCGTTGGCCGCGTCCGGCACGGTCGCCGAGGTGATGGCAGCCACCGGTCTGGGTGAGGGCGAGTGTTGGCGGCGGCTGCGTCTGGCCGTCGACGAGCCCGAGCGCACCGCCACCCTGCTGGCGGCGTTGGCTGCCGGTGCGGCGAGCCTGACGCGGGTGTTACGGGTCCACGACCGCACCCGTGACCTGCCCGCCGCCGACGCTGATGAGGTCGCCCGTGTCGCGTTGGGGCCGGCTCGGGATGGGTCGATCCCGGCCGAGGCGCTGGTCCGGCGGCGGGTCAGCCGCGCCATCGCGGCCCGGTCCACCCCACACGAGGCTGAACGTCGCCGGGTGCAGGCCCTGGCCCGGCGGTGCGCGTCCGCTGAGATCCACCCCGACGGCGTCGGGTCGTTCACCGCCACCGGCAGCAGTGAACGGGTGGCGGCCGCGATGACCCGCATCGACGCCCTGGCCCGCCGGGCCCGCGCCGCCGGGGTCCACCCCGGCCGGAGCCTGGCCCAGTTACGTTCCGACATCACCTTCGACCTGCTCCTCCACGGCCGCTGCGGCGCTGCCGACAACACCACTGGCGCGGCGCACGCTGCTGGGCCGGAGCTGGACTGGGCCCGGCTGGGTGAACCCCCAGCGGCCCGGGTCGACGTCATCGTCGCCCTGAGCACCCTGCTGGGCCTCGACCAGACCCCCGGCGAACTACCCGGCCACGGGCCGGTCACCGCCGACCACGCCCGGGTCATCGCCCACACCGCCGGGTCGACCTGGCGGCGGCTGGTCGTCGACCCCGTCGACGGCTCC
>RRZT010416066.1_pt1 | contig 10956 bp, 9 predicted proteins | sample 2165551 | NCBI WGS metagenome assembly RRZT01 (sample SAMN10456910, study PRJNA506462) | wastewater metagenome | biome: wastewater; feature: sludge; material: wastewater sludge; isolation source: wastewater sludge with Escherichia coli K12::gfp cells carrying plasmid... | place: USA: Moscow, Idaho ...
GCCCAGGCTTGTTCGGCGCGCTGATGGCTTTCCAGCGCCAGCTGATCCTGATCTTCGCGGCTGATGTTCCATTTGGCGGCCACGTTTTCGGCGGTGATGCCCATGTGCGTGCCGGCAAACGGATCGGTCAGCGCGCCCACCATCATGTCCACCATCTTGCTGTCGCCCATGCGGGCGCCCCAGCGGCTGGCCAGGCTGGCGTAGGGGCCGCGGCTCATGTTTTCGGCACCGGCGCCAATGGCCACGTCGCAATCGCCCAGCAGAATGGATTGCGCCGCCGACACGATAGATTGCAGGCCCGAGCCGCACAGGCGGTTCACGTTCATGGCCACGGTTTCCTTGGGGCAGCCGCCATGGATGGTGGCCACGCGCGACAGGTACATGTCTTTGGGTTCGGTATTGACCACATGGCCGAATACGACCTGCCCTACATCCTTGCCTTCAAGGCCCGCGCGCGCAATTGATTCGCGCACAACCAGCGCAGCCAGATCGGTGGTGGGCACGTCTTTCAGACTGCCGCCAAATGTGCCAATGGCGGTACGCACGGCGCTGACAACGACAACTTCACGGGTCATGGGGGTCTCCTTGATCAAGATGAGTAAACGAGCAACTCGTAAAGATTTGCTACAGTCCCATCATAGCCGAACGATGCCGCGCTGACCACATATGCCCCGCACATCGGGTGCATCCGGCACGTTCCGCGCCTTCCATCTTGCCGAACAGGCGTTTTGCCATGTCCCAGCTCCAGTCTCCCCCATTCTCGATTGCGCGCAGCTTGCTGCTTGCCGTGCAATTTTTCACCCGCCTGCCCTTGCCTGCATCCTGGGCGCGTTGGGCCGATTATTCGCCTGCCCGCATGCGCGCGGCCATGGCGCACATGCCCGCCATGGGCTGGCTGGTGGGCGGCTGCGCCGCGCTGGCGTTTGTTGCGGCGCGTGCGCTGTGGGGCGCCCCCGCCATGATGCAGGCGGCGCCCGTGCTGGTGTACACGCTGGCGGCGGTGTTGAGCGTGGCCGCTACCCTGTGGCTCACAGGCTGTTTTCACGAAGACGGCCTGGCCGATGTGGCCGATGGCCTGGGCGGCTTTGTCGAGGCAGAGCGCGCCTTGCAAATCATGAAAGACCCGCGGGTGGGCAATTACGCCGTGTGGTCGGTCACGGTGGTGTTTGCGCTCAAGGTCTGCTTGCTTGCTGCGCTGGCAGCTTTGCATGAAGCCGGCGCATGGTGCATGCTGCTGGCGGCACATGTGCTGTCGCGTTTTTTTGCCTTGACGTTGGTAAACAGGTTGCCGCATGTGGGGCTGGACGGGCAATCCAAAACACGGCAAATCACAGGCGTGATGGATGGCGTGGCGCTGTGGCCGGGGGCGCTGTGGTGCCTGCCCCTGCTGGGGTTTGGCCTGCTGCCGCAAGGCGTTGATCTGCTGGGTGCCGTGGGCCTGTGCGCCGTGGTGGCGGCTGCCGTGGCGCTGGGCATGGGCAGATGGTTCAGGCGCCGTTTGCAAGGCTTTACGGGCGACTGCCTGGGCGCCACCCAGCAAATCTGCGAACTGGCTTGCTATGCCACGGCGCTGGCCGTACTGGCGCGGTTGCCTGCAGGCATGTCTTGATAAAGGCAAGCGCTGTGTCTGCCTTATCTGAACTTTCTGCTGTACCGGATTTATCCGCGGCCGCGCCCCGCTGGTATGTGCTGCGCCACGCCCAGCCGCTGATCGCCAAAGGCATCTGCTACGGGCAGTTGAACGTGGCAGCCGATGCCGCCTTGACGCACACCGCCGCCGCGGCATTTGCCGCCCATTTTCAAACCGCCTATGGGGCAAGGCATAGCGCGGGTGGAGTTGATGGAGCGCCGCATGGCGGGCACGTGCCCACCGTGCGCTTGCAATGCTCGCCCCTGCAACGCTGCCAGCAATTGGCGCACGCCTTGCAGCCCTTGCTGACCGTGCATGGTGTGGCGCACCACGACACCGATGCCGCTTTGACGGAGATTGATTTCGGCCAATGGGAAGGCAGGCCGTGGAACAGCATCGCCATGTCTGAATGGGACGGCTGGCAAGCAGACTTTGCCCACTACCGCCCGGGCGGCGGCGAATCGGTCGCGCACTTCGTGCAGCGGGTGCATGCGGCTGCGCGGCAAACGGCGGGCTGGTTGCAGCAACACCCGGGCGCGGTAGCCGTGTGGGTCACGCACGCGGGCATCATGCGGGCGCTGTACTGGTTGCAGCAGCGCGGCCATGTGCTTCCAGGCGCTGCTGCCGAATGGCCGCTAGAGGGCGCCTGCTCTTGCGGGCAGTGGTTAGCGTTAGATAAGGCAGTTATTCCACATTTTCTTACTTAGACTGCAGACATGGTTACACTCTATGGTGCCTATACCCTCTTTCGTCACCCACACAATGCCACTGACCGAGCTCAACGAGGCGTTTGATTGGATGCACGAGGATAGGTCGATTCATTAGCGTTGCCAATATTACTTGCAGATTCAATTGGTTATCAGTCATACGTGCTGCGGCCTAACAAATTATTCAAGCCGAAATCGCTTCATAGCCGTAATTTTTAGGGTATGTTCGGCGTTCTATTGAGGTCTTGCGCTTAGCGCAGCTTAACTCAGGCATTAGCCCCTTAGCGATGGCAAAAAAACTACGGAAATTTGCTGGTTGGAATCTGTATTGGGTTTACTCAGACGGACTTGAAGACTGCTTCGTCATTGCCAGAAACATTCGCAGCGCCATAAGAGTGGAGCGCGAAATGAATGGGTTCGGAGCAGATGAAGTCGGGGCAGTACATGCCTGTCGCATACCGGAGGGTGTGGCAAAACGCCAGTTCGCTACGGACAAGAAAAACAAATTTACGTGGCCTTGGTATGGAGGGAACGATCTATTGAAGAAGCTTGGTGCCAAGTTTCGTGAAGTTGAGGGACGCCATGAAACATTGTTCGAAGACGTCGTGTACAGTCAAGGGCGGCCCCCCAGAATCATCGGGCGTCGATTTATAAAGGAGTTCGGTCAAAAAAAGGCTTTTTCTGAATATGGGGGGGAAGATCAATACACAAGCCGCCAGAGCATTCTCTTCACTTTATTGGGGGTCTGTATTTCTCGCTGCCAGCAAATAGAAAAATATATAACTCATTCTTTCATCTTGTCCGTATCCGCAAAGGAAAAGACGCGATATAAGACCATCAATGATTTAGCCCACGCGTGGAAAAAAAAGACCTTAGGGCAACTGATTCGGACGATTGAAGAGTCTTATGAGCTAGAGCCGACGTTCAAAGCGGCGCTTGAGTGGTTTTTAGCGAAACGCAATCAATTGGTTCACGGGCTAACAACTCACGAGCAATACGACATAGATACGGATTGGGGTCAAGATGAAATGATCGCTTTTCTATCGCTCTTCGAGATGATGTCTCGCGTTATACGAAAAGCGTTCTACGCATGCTATTTGGCGAGTCTAGACTACGGAAACAACTACCTATTAGAAAAGCCGATCCCGGAGCTAGGTTTGACGCGAAAGCAGAAAGATGACATGAGCGTCTTTTCACACTTCTTCACTTTGAAAAACTCAGATGCGCATGCAACACGTGTCTAGTCCATTCAGCAAGCAGAAAATCAACCCATCTGCCATTTCCATTTATTTTCAACGATTAAGGAACGCTTTCATTTAACTACTTCATTCAAGCCAGCACGACTTAATTCAGGCGTTATGCTGCGCAGAGGTGATCCTCAAGGCCAACTCGCACGAAGCAGAGCTTCATTATCCTTCAGCCTTATCCCTACAGCAGCCAGAGGCTCTTAGAATGCGAGCATGACTACGCATCACGCCCCTTACGCCCCCTTCCCCACTGGCCGCCCGCGCCGTTTGCGCCGCGACAGCTACACGCGCAATCTGGTGCGCGAGCATCACCTGCATCCGCACGATTTGATTTATCCGGTGTTTGTGGTCGATGGCCTCAAGCGCAGCGAGGCGGTGCCGTCCATGCCGGGCGTGGCGCGCTTGTCGCTGGATTTGCTGCTGCCCCTGGCCGAGCAATGCCTGCAGTTGGGCATACCGTATATGGCGCTGTTTCCGGTGGTGGATGCCAACCAGAAAGACGCCGTTGGTAGCGAAGCGGCCAACCCGCGGGGCCTGATTCCCACGGCGGTGCGCGCCCTCAAGCACCGCCTGCCTGAATTGGGCATCATGACCGATGTGGCGCTCGACCCCTACACCAGCCACGGGCAAGACGGCATTCCCGACGAAACCGGCTATCTGCTCAACGACGCCACCATCGAGCAACTGCAAAAGCAGGCGCTGTGCCAGGCGCAGGCTGGCGTGGATATCGTCGCCCCCAGCGACATGATGGATGGCCGCATCGGCGCCATCCGCCAGGCGCTGGATGCGCAGGGGTTTATCCACACCCGCATCATGGCCTACAGCGCCAAATACGCCAGCAGCTTTTACGGCCCCTTTCGCGATGCGGTGGGCAGCGCCGGTCATCTGGGCAAGGGCAACAAAAAAACCTACCAGATGGATCCGGCCAACAGCGACGAGGCGCTGCGCGAGGTGGCGCTGGATATTGGCGAGGGCGCAGACATGGTCATGGTCAAGCCCGGCATGCCTTATCTGGATGTGCTGCGCCGCGTCAAAGATACTTTCCGCGTGCCCACCTTCGCCTACCAGGTCAGCGGCGAATACGCCATGCTCAAGGCGGCTGCGCAAAACGGCTGGCTTGACCACGATGCGGTGATGATGGAATCGCTACTGGCCTTCAAACGCGCAGGGGCAGACGGCATCCTGACCTACAGCGCGATGGAAGCGGCGCAATGGCTGCGCCAGCATGGTGTGGTGGCGTAGAAGCCTGCTCATGCTTCTTGTGCAGTGCGCCTGCCGTATTTCGCCCGATAGTGGCGGCAGGCGGCCTGCAATTCATCAAAGCCGATTTGCAGCGTGTTGGCGGAGATAACGACAGGGCTGCCACACATGCTGGTGTTGATCCGGTTGATTTTGTGCCTTAGCATGTTGCCCGACGCGATATATTTTTTCGGCTCGTGCAGCTTGACCACCAGCATTTTTTGCCCATTTACTTCATACACGCCAAACCCCGCAATATCCGACCAAGGAATAAAGCCGGCCGCAAGGGCGCTGGCGTTGTCGTAAAGCCCTTGGGCATTAAGCAGCAGGCCGGGCTTTTGATCGAACAGCTTTTTGCAAACGAACAGGCCGCAGAAGCCAAAAAACACAATGCTTGTTACGCCTATTGCGCGCACAAACCACGGTGCGTTAAAACGCCGCAGCGTGGCAATTTGTGCATCGCTCATCTGCAAAAGACAGTAGCCCAAGGCAACAAACAGGCACGATCCTGCCAGCAAGAGCAGCATCTTTCCTTTGCTCAGGGCAATAGCGCGTTCGGTCTCGAACGGCTCATGCATGGGCTGTGCGTTTCCAGCGTTTTCGTTCATGCGCCATCATTCTTGCTGAGTGATGTTGGTTGGGCTGTGCGCTTGCCGTAACCGTTGCACGATCAGGCCGAAGCACGCCCGCCCGGCCAGCGGATGCGATCGGCCAGTGCTTGCCACACGGGCACTAGGTCGGCGGGCAAGGCGGGCAGTTCGCCCAGATTGCAGCGCGATTCTTCGGGGCTGTGAAAGTCGCTGCCGCAAGACACATACAGTTCGCGCTGGCGTGCCAATTGGGCGTAATGCGCCATTTCGGTTGCGTTGTGCGCGCTGGTCACTACTTCTACCGCCTGCCCACCCAAGGCGGCAAAGGCATCAAAAAAAGCCTGCTCTTGCATGGGCGTCAAATCGTAGCGGGCGGGGTGTGCCACCACGGCCATGCCGCCTGCGGCTTGTGTCCATTCCAGTGCTTCTTCCAGGCTGGCCCAGCGGTGCGGCACAAAGGCAGGTTTGCCTTCGCCCAGATAGTGCAAAAAAACTTCGCCCATCGTGCGGCACACACCCGTATCCACCAGATAACGCGCCACATGCGCGCGCGAAATCAGCTCCATATTGCTGACGTAGCGCAAGGCGCCTTCCCACGCGCCGGGTATGCCCAATGCCGCCAGTTTGTGCGCCATGGCCTGAGCGCGCTCTGCCCGCCCGCCGCGGTTGCGGCGCAGGTGGTCGATCAAGGCGGGCTGGGTTTCGTCCACGCCCAGCGCCACAATGTGGATGGTTTTTTCCTGCCAGGTGATGGAAATTTCCACACCCGATAAAAAAGGAATGCCCAGCCGATCAGCCGCTTGCGCCGCTTCGGCAATACCGGCCACTTCGTCATGGTCGGTCAGTGCCCACAAATCCACGCCCTGCCCTTGCGCGCGCTGCGCCAGCCACGTTGGGCTGCGCGTGCCGTCTGACACGGTGGAGTGGCAATGCAAATCGGGGCGTTGGGGTCGCATCAGGCCATGCGCTTGTGCAGCGACTGTGTCAGTTCAAGCAGGGTGTGCGTATGGGCGTTATCGGGCCAGCCCGCCAGCGATTCGGCGGCCAGTTCGGCCTGTTTGCGCGCCTGCTCGCGCGAGGCTTGCAGGGCGCCGCTTTCGCGCACGATGTGCAGCACCTCTTGCAACAGCGCGGGATCCAGGGTGGTTGCCTGCGCGGCTGTTGCCTGTTCGATTGCGCGGCGCAGCACATCGGCCTGCTGCTGCGTGCCCATTTGCAGCGCCAGAATCAGCGGCAGGGTGGGCTTGCCTTCGCGCAGATCATTGCCCAGGTCTTTGCCCAGTGCCTCAACCGTGCCGTCGTAATCCAGCACGTCGTCAATGATCTGAAAAGCCGTGCCCACGGCTTGGCCATAGCGGGCGCATTGTTCTTCCAGCGCAGGGGCACTGTTGGTCAGCACGGCGCCCAGGCGGGCGCTGGCCTCGAACAGTTTGGCGGTTTTGGCGCGAATCACGCGCAGGTAGTCTGCTTCGTCCAGATCCAGATCGCCCATATGCGTCAATTGCAGCACCTCGCCTTCGGCAATGGTGTTGGTGGCATCAGCCAGAATTTGCATCACGCGCAGATTGTGCGTTTGCACCATCATCTGAAAAGCGCGCGAATACAAAAAGTCGCCCACCAGCACGCTGGCCGGGTTGCCAAAATGGGCATTGGCCGTGGGCAGCCCACGGCGCAGCATGGATTCGTCCACCACATCGTCGTGCAACAGTGTGGCGGTGTGGATGAACTCCACCACGGCTGCCAATCTGTGGTGTTCGGTGCCGCCATAGTCCAAGGCCCCCGCCACCAGCAGCAGCAAGGCCGGCCGCAGGCGCTTGCCGCCTGCCCGAATCAGGTGCTGCGACACCTCTGCCACCAACGGCACACCGGTGTGCAGGCTTGCATGGATCAGGGCATCAACGGCCTGCATGTCGGCCGCAATGACCGGAAAAGTGGAATGGGATGATGGCGCGCGCAAAGAGCCGTCCTCGCAACAGGTAAAACAGGGAAAAAGGAAAATTGCCCGCCTGCGGCATACTGGGCGCCAGGCGGCGGGCTGTTTCTGGATGTAGTCGAAGATTATAGGAGTTGCCCTCGCTGGATTTGACGCCCTCAAGGGGCGCTGGCAAAAGGGCTGCCGCAGCGCGCAGCGTGCTGGTCGTACAGGCTGCGCAAATCGCGTTGACCGATGCACGCTTTGATGCTGTGCAAACCGGCGATACGCTCAGCCCTCCAGCCCCTTGCCGCCCTGCCCGTCTGCGCTTTCGATCAGCTCGATCTTGTAGCCGTCGGGGTCTTGCACAAAGGCAATGATCGTGCTGCCGCCTTTAACCGGACCAGCCTCGCGCGTCACCTTGCCGCCCGCGGCGCGGATGCGCTCGACCGCAGCGGCCGCATCGGGAACGCCCAAGGCAATGTGGCCGTAGGCCGTGCCCATGTCGTACTGGCTCACGCCGTAGTTGTAGGTCAGTTCCAGCTCGGCATGCTTGGGGTTGTTGCCAAAACCCAGAAAGGCCAGCTTGTACTGGTACTCGGGGTTGTCAGACGTGCGCAGCAAACGCATGCCGATCACCTGGGTGTAAAAGTCGATGGAGCGTTGCAGGTCGCCGACGCGCAGCATGGTGTGCAGGATTCGCATGGTTGTATTCCCTGGGATGAAAATGAAAAGGGCGGAGGCCTATTTTATAAACGGAATAAACAACAACCAAGGCGTATTGGAGCGCGGTGGTGCGTGTGCGTTGGGCTTGCAGCATTCAAACAAATAGTTCTGACATGTGAGAATGGGAAAGGCAAACTTGCAGGTGGGCGTATCGCCCCTATATGCACAACACGACATCACTGCTTCATCAACCCCTTTCAAGGAAACATCTGTCCCATGAATACCAGCGACATCCAGAATATCTTGCGTATCACCGTTCTTGCCTCGTTTGCCGATGGTGCCAAGCACGACCGCGAACGCGATGCCATCAAAAACATTGCCGACAGCCTGGGGCAAGCCGAGGGGGTAAACCTGCCTTCACTGTATCAAGATGCATTGCTCAAACGTGTGAATTTGGAGCAAGCCGCAGCCGCATTGAGCAACGATGAGGCGCGCCATTTAGCCTATGAGATGGCAGTGTGCGTGTGCGATGCCGACGGCAGCACCAGCGAGGCCGAGCGCGTGTTTTTACGCAGCCTGCAACAAGCCTTGGCCTTGCCTGCGAGCGAGGCACAGGCGTTTGATCAGCAAGCGGCTGCGTTGGTACCGGTGGATTTGCCTGCAACGGTGCAGCCATTGCCTGCAGATGCCGGGGTTCGTTCGCAGGTGGATCGTGCCGCGCTGGAAGGGAAAATCAAAACGGCCGCCATCACCAATGGCGCGTTAGAACTGCTCCCAGAAACGCTTTCCACCATGGCCATCATCCCTTTGCAGATGCGTTTGGTCTACGGCATCGGCAAAGCGCACGGTTACGAATTGGATAGCGGCCACATCAAAGACTTTTTGGCTACGGTGGGCGTGGGCCTGACCTCGCAATATCTGGAGCAGGCTGGCCGCAAGCTGTTGGGTGGCTTGCTCAAGAAAGCGGGCGGCAAGGGAATCGGCGGTTTGCTGGGAGGTCTGGGCAAGCAGGCCGTCAGTTCTGGCATGAGCTTTGCCAGCACCTATGCCTTGGGCTATGTGGCGCTGGAGTATTACGCTGGAGGCCGCCAGCTTTCCACGCAAATGCTCAAAGACGCCTATGCGCGCCTTTTCGGACAAGGGCAGCAACTGCAAACGCAGCTTTTGCCGGAGATTCGCCAGCGTGCCCAAACCCTCAATATGACCGAAATCATGAACATGGTGCGTGGTCGACTGGGCTGATAAAAGCCTTCAGGCTGCGTGTGTGTGTAGCGGCCATGGCTGGCTAATGCCAGCCTTCTTCTGTATGACGCTTTGGTTGCATTGGCCGGCGCATGGTGCGCGAGCCAGTAACTGAAAGCTCGCGCTTTGACCCATTGAGGGCCGTTCGTCCTTATAGCCCCAAATTCGGCGCCAGCAGCCGAGCCACCTCGTCCTTTGTCATCCCCCGGCGCGCGGCCATGTCGGCCACCTGGGTGTCGTCGATCTTGCCGACGTTGAAGTACGTGGCCTCGGGGTGGCTGAAGTAAAAGCCGCTGACGCTGGCCGCAGGCGTCATGGCGTAGGCGTCGGTCAGGCCCATGTGAATGTCGTGCGCGCCCAGCAGCGCAAACAGCGGCTTTTTCACGCTGTGGTCCGGGCAGGCGGGGTAGCCGGGGGCGGGGCGGATGCCACGGTATTGCTCGGCGATCAGGGCGTTGTTGTCCAGCGCCTCGTCGGGCGCGTAGCCCCACCAGTCGCGGCGCACGCGCTGGTGCAGCCATTCGGCGCCGGCTTCGGCCAGGCGGTCGGCCAAGGCCTTGAGCATGATGGCGCTGTAGTCGTCGTGCTGGGCCAAAAACTCGGCTTCTTTGGCGTCCACACCCAGCCCGGCGGTGACGGCGAAGGCGCCGATGTAGTCCTTCACACCGCTGCCTGCCGGGGCCACAAAGTCGGCCAGGCAGCGGCTGGGGCGCATCTGGCCTTGGGCGTCTTCCTGCTTTTCGGTTTGCTGGCGCAGGCCGTGCCAGGTGAGCAGCACGTCTTGCCGCGCTTCGTCAGCGTACAGGGCGATGTCGTCATCGTGCACAGTGCTGGCTGGCCAGAAGCCCACCACGGCGTGGGCGGTGAGCCAGCGGCCTTCGGCGATTTTTTTCAGCATGGCCTGCGCATCGGCAAACACGCGCGTGGCCTCTTGCCCCACCACTTCGTCTTGCAGGATGGCGGGGTATTTGCCCGCCAGGTCCCAGGTCTGGAAGAAGGGCGTCCAGTCGATGAAGGGCAGCAGTTCGGCCAGCGCGATGTTCTGGATCAGGCGGCGGCCGGTGAACTTGGGCGCGGGGGGCTGGTAGGCGGCCCAGTCAATGCGGGCCTTGTTGGCGCGGGCCTGGCTCAGCGGCCAGAGCGCGGCCTGCTTCTTGCCCGCGTGCTGCTGGCGCACCTTGTCGTAGTCGGCTTGCACATCGGCCACATACTGCGCGGCACTTTCACCCAGCAGGCCCTGCGCCACGCTGACGCTGCGCGAGGCATCGGGCACATAGACCACGGAGCCTTCGTAGTGCGGGGCGATCTTGACGGCGGTGTGCACGCGGCTGGTGGTGGCGCCGCCGATGAGCAGCGGGATTTTGCGCAGGCGGAAATGCTCGTCCTTCTGCATCTCGCCGGCCACGTACTGCATTTCTTCCAGGCTGGGGGTGATGAGGCCCGACAGGCCAATGATGTCGGCCCCTTCCACCTTGGCGCGCGCCAGGATTTCGTGGCAGGGCACCATCACACCCATGTTCACCACTTCGAAGTTGTTGCATTGCAGGACCACGGTGACGATGTTCTTGCCGATGTCGTGCACGTCGCCCTTGACGGTGGCAATCACGATCTTGCCCTTGGTCTTCACGTCGCCGCCAGCGGCTTCCATCTGGCGCTTTTCTTCTTCGATGTAGGGCAGCAGGTGGGCCACGGCCTGCTTCATCACGCGGGCGCTTTTCACCAC
>RRZT010965198.1_pt1 | contig 10955 bp, 10 predicted proteins | sample 2165551 | NCBI WGS metagenome assembly RRZT01 (sample SAMN10456910, study PRJNA506462) | wastewater metagenome | biome: wastewater; feature: sludge; material: wastewater sludge; isolation source: wastewater sludge with Escherichia coli K12::gfp cells carrying plasmid... | place: USA: Moscow, Idaho...
ACCTGCCCGCCGGCCGCTACCCGACCATCCTCCCGCCGGCCGCGGTGGCCGACCTCATGATCTACGCCTACTGGGTGGCCGGCGGCCGCGACGCCCACGAGGGCCAGACGGTGTTCGCCAAGCCCGGCGGTGGCACCCGGGTCGGCGAGCGGCTCTCGCAGCGGCCCGTGCGCATCTCCTCGGACCCCAGTGCGCCCGGCCTCGAGTGCGCCCCGTTCTCCCTGGCCTCGTCGTCGAGCAGCGAGGCCAGCGTGTTCGACAACGGCCTCCCGCTGGGTCGCACCGACTGGGTGGCCGACGGCACCCTCCAGGCCCTGATCCAGACCCGCCACTCGGCCGGGCTCACCGGCCTGCCCCTCACCCCTGGCATCGACAACCTGCTGGTGTCGGTCGACGGCACCACCGGCGGGGTCGACGACCTCGTGGCCGGCCTCGACGACGGCCTGCTCCTCACCTGCCTCTGGTACATCCGCGAGGTCGACCCCCAGACCCTCCTGCTCACCGGCCTCACCCGCGACGGCGTGTACCGGGTCGAGGGCGGCGAGATCACCGGCGCGGTCAACAACTTCCGCTTCAACGAGAGCCCCGTCGCCCTGCTCGACCGCTTCACCGCGGCCGGCGCCACCGTGCCCTCGTTCTCCCGCGAGTGGGGCGACTACTTCCCCCGCACGGCCACACCGCCGCTGCTCGTCCCCGACTTCAACATGTCGAGCGTCAGCGAGGCGCAGTAGTCCATCAGGGGAGGGTGCGCCAGGCGATGGGGAGCCAGATGAACCAGCGGGGGCGGGTGAGCAGCTCCTTGCCGTCACGGTCCGTCGCCCGGGCCTCCCAGCGGGCCACCACCAACGCGTAGACCGCCAGGGCCGTGATGGACGACGCCATGAAGGGCACCACCAGCCCCGCCACGAACCAGAGGACGAACACCCAGAGCACCACCCGCCGCACGATGGCGTTCAGCGCGTCGGCGTCGTCGACCACTTCGACGTCCTCGGGGTCCTCGTGGGTCACGTCGGGCAGGCCGGTGTAGATGAACGTGCGCTTGCGGTCCCGCAGCCATCCGCCGAGGGCCGCGGCAACGGCGGCCACCACGGGCAGAGCCACGAGCTGCACCACGAGGACACCGGCGGCGATCCGGTCGTCCGGGTCGCGCCGCGACCACAGCAGGACGCGCTCGGGCACCACCACCAGCGCCACCAGGGCGAACCCGGCGGCCAGCCGCCGGAGGTAGCCCGTCAGCGGAACGAGCCGCCCGCCGGCGTCGACCGGATCGTCTCCGGACGAAGCGGCGCGGGTCACACGGGTTGGCCGAGGAGGAAGGTGGCCGAGAGGCCCTCACCCCAGGTGGCCAGGTCGGGCGCCTTGGGCAGGCCGAGGGAGCGCAGTTCGTCGGCCAGTGGGCCGTCGCCCAACTCGAGGGTCACCTCGGCCGCGTCGACGAAGCCCGTGCCCATGTCCATGGACAGCGGCGTGGCGTAGGCCACCCCGTCGACGTACGAGTAGCTGTCGGCCTCGAGGCGCTCGGGCTCGTCGAGCGCCTCGGCGCGGGGCAGGGTCAGCGCGATCGCGAAGTGGCCGCCCATGGTCAGACGGAACGACACCGTGGTCTCGGTGTAGTCGACGTCGAGCACCTCCACCGTCTTGGGGAAGCCCATGACCTCGTTCCCCGCCACGCAAGTGAACTCCTGGTTCACCGGCATCCGGTAGACGAACGAGCCGATGACGTCGTCGGGGGCCCCGACCGGCCGGGCCAGGAACCCGAGGTTGAGCTCGTTGTAGTCACCCCAGGGGTTCTGGCGGTAGTCGCAGGCGGCGATGATGAGCTGGGCCTGCCCGGGCGCCACCTCGACCACCTCGAAGGCGTCCCCGGGGAGCAGCGCCGTCGCGGCGTCGGCGGGCACGGTGAACAGGAGCGTGGCGGCGTTCATCTCGGCCACCTCCATCGGGAACGTGATCTCCCGCCCGTCGATCTCGCCCCACACGGTCGTCGTCGCGTCCATGCCGCGGACCGTAGCCCGCGCTCAGCGTCTGCCCGACGCCCCCGCCGCCGCCTCGATGATCGAGGCGATGGTGATCGGCGAGTCCGGGGCGACGACTGGTCGGCCCGAGGAGTGCTCGCTCACGTCGACGCCGGCGGCCTCGGCCCGCAGGGCGCCGACCGTGGACTGGTCCCGGGGGCGGTGGGCGAAGGGGTCGTAGTGGAACTCGCGGATGGCGTTGCCGTGGGTCATCGCGTCGATCTCGTCGTCGGGGATGCCCTCGAGCGTGGCCGCGAGCAATTCCGGTGACTGCGGCCAGGTGGAGTCCGAGTGGGGGTAGTCGCACTCCCAGCAGATGTGCTCGACCCCGATGTCGTGGCGGTTCTTCAGGCCGAACTGGTCATCGATGAAGCAGGTGATGACCCGGTCGAGGAAGACCTCGCTCGGCAGACGGTCGCCGAATTCGCTGCCCGTCCACGCCTTGTGGTGCTTGTAGACGTAGTCGGCCCGCTCGAGGAAGTACGGGATCCACCCGATGCCGCCCTCGGACAGGGCGAAGCGCACCTTGGGGAACTTGGTCAGCACGCGTGACCAGAGGAGGTCGGCCGCGGCCTGCACCATGTTCATGGGCTGGAGGGTGATCATCACGTTGATGGGGGCCTCCATCGAGGTCACCACCATCTGCGACGACGACCCGATGTGCAGGCACACGACGGTGCCCTCGTCGGTGCACGCCTGCCAGAACGGGTCCCAGTGCGGCGAGTGGAAGCTGGGCCAGCCCAGCTTCTCCGGGTTCTCCGAGAAGGTGATGGCCCGACAGCCCTTGGCCGCCACCCGGCGCACCTCGGCGGCCATCAGCTCGGGATCCCAGATGGCGGGCAGGGCGAGCGGGATGAAACGGCCTGGGTAGGCGCCGCACCAGTCGTCGATGTGCCAGTCGTTGTAGGCCTGGAGCATGGCCAGGGCCACGTCCTTGTCCTCGGTGCGGGCGAAGAGCTGGCCGCAGAACTGGGGAAAGGACGGGAAGCACATCGAGCCCAGCACGCCGTTGGCGTTCATGTCCGCCACCCGCTGGTGGATGTCGTAGCAACCGGCCCGCATGTCGGCAAACGCGGTCGGCTCGATGCCGTACTCCGCCGGCGGCCGACCCGCGACGGCGTTGAGGCCGATGTTGGGCAGTTCCTGGCCCTCGTAGGTCCAGACGTCGGTGCCGTCGTGCTTGGTGATCACCCGCGGCGCGAGGTCCGCGTACTTGGTCGCCAGGCGGCCCTCGAACAGGTCGGGCGGCTCGACCACGTGGTCGTCCACGCTGACCAGGATCAGGTCTTCGGTGCGCACGGCATCCTCCTCGGCCTGCGGTGTCGGCAGCGGACCCCCCGCCGCTCCGTGACGCGCACCCTACAGAAGACGCGCCGCACCCCCGGCCCGAGGGCCGGGGGTGCGGGTGGAACTGCTGCGCCGCCGTCGGAGCGGCCGGACGGTCAGGCGGGCGTCACCACGAACGTGTCGAGGATGTGGCCCAGGGCCTCGATGTCGGCGTCACTGAGGATCTGCACGCCCACGGAGGCGACGTAGTCACCGTCGCTCGTGTCGATGGGCTCGACCACCGTCCACACGAAGCTGGCGTTGGGGTCGCCGCCACAGGTCGTGAAGATCTCCGAGACACCCGTGTACAGCGGGTCGGCGTAGGACTGGCGGCCCTGGCTGTCGCAGTCCTGGCCGGTGCGGGCGGCGAACTCGTCCATCACCGCGTCCGGATCACCGGTCGTCGAGCTCGCGGTGGCGGTGAACTGGAACCCGGGCACGGTGTAGTTGGCGTTGTAGGCCTCCAGGTCCGTGGATGCCCGCACGTCGGGGATCGGCGGCGTGAAGTTCTCGTTGATAGCGCCGTCGACGTCCGACCACTCGGCGGGAGCGTCGACCGTGAGCTGGCCGGTGTCGTCGCTGATGGAGGTGTACGTGTAGGCCTCACCGGAGGCGGCGCCGGTGTCGCTCTGGACGCTGCTCATGAAGTCCTCGATCGCCGCCCGCTGGTCGCCCTCGGCGGACGTGGTGTCGGTTCCCTCGCCGGGATCGAAGGCCACCGCGGTGGTCGTGGTGGTCTCGGGTGCTGCGGTCGTGGTCGTGGTCGTGGCCGCGTCCTCGTCGCCGCCACCGCATGCCGCCAGGCCGAGGCCGAGGAGAAGGACGACGATCGACGTGAGTGCCAGTGACCTGGTGCGCTTGCTTGACATGGGAGCTCCTCGGGGCGTGCTCAGGGGTTGTTGTGCGCCTCAGACGCCCGTGGGGCGCTCGGCGGTTCCTTCACCGGGTGTGACAGTCGTCACTCCCCTCAAGCGTAGCGAGACCCGCACCTGGGGGTTGGCGCCGTCGTCGGCATCCTCAGGTCCCTTCGTCGACGTCCCGGCGCCGGCCCGCATCGTCCAATCGCTCCACGAGCAGTGGCACCACGTCCCGCCAGTCCCCCACGATGGCGAGGTCGGCCCAGTCGAAGATGGGCGCCCGCGGGTCGGGGTTGACGGCCAGGATGGTGCCTGAGCTGCGCACCCCCATGGTGTGGTTGAACTTCCCGCTGAGGCCGAGGGCCACGTAGAGGCGGGGCGCGATGCTGTGGCCGGTGATGCCGAGCTGCCGGGCCCGGGGCAGCCAGCCCTTGTCGGTGACCTTGCGGGTGGCGGCCAGCTCGGCGCCCAGCACGGCCCGCAGCGACTCGAGCTCGCCGTAGTGGGCCGGGTCGATGCCCTGTCCCACCCCGATGACGGCATCGGCTCCCGCCAGCGCATCGGCGTCGTCCTCGCGGTGGCGGCCGTGGACCTGCACCCGGCCGCGCGGGACCGTGGTGACGACGCTCGTCTCGACGGAACCCGCGGGACGGGGCGCGAGGAAGGGCAGGACCCCGGCGCGGACGGTGACGAGCTGCACGGGGGAGGACGAGCGCACCGCGGCGACGAGCAGCCCGCCGAAGGCCGGCTTCCACCCCACGAGGCGCGGCGCTCCGGGGTCGGCCCCCTCCCCCACCTCCACGCTGAGCCCGACGGCATCGCCGGTGAGACCGGCGCCCAAGGCGGCGGCGGTGCGGGAGGCGACCTCGCGGCCCCACGCCGTGCTCGGGGTGATGACCGCCCACGGCTCGTGGGACGCGACCCACTCGACCAGCGCCGCGGCCACGTCCTCCTCGACGAGCGCCCCCTCCACCGCGACCGCCTCGTCGACCCCCCAGGTGCCGAGGTCGGCGGCGGGCGGGAGATCAGGACCGATGGCCACGACCCGACCTTCGAGCTCGGCGGCCAGGCGGGCCGCGCCGCCGAGGAGCTCGCGGGTCAGGCGGGTGCGGTCGGGCTCGACCACCACCGCGACGCGCGGCCCGGTGCCCCCGGTGGGCCCGGGCACCTCGCCGTCAGGACCGTTCGCGTCCTGGTCGAGCGCGCCCCGGTCCACGAGGACGGCGACGGCCTCCGCCACCTGCTCCTCGATGCTGCCCGCCAGGCGGCGGCGCAGGCGCTCGACCTCGAGGACGCGCACGGCGCCGACCGAGGTCGGGCTGGCGGCCGCCCCCCAGGGCCCTGGGCCGAGGTCTGCGGCGGTGACCGTCGTGATCCGGTCGGCGGCCACCGCGGCACGGCCCTCCGGGGGGACCTTGGCCGGGTCGGTGAGGCGCTCGGCCACGGACAGCACCGCCGGAAGGGTGACGGTGGCCTCGACCCACTCGTCGTCGTGCTCGAGGCGCACGCTCACCGCGCCGTCGGCGAGGGCCAGCTCGCGCACGCCGGCGACGAAGGCGAGATCGAGCAGCTGGGCCAGCTCGGGGCCGACCTGGCCGGTGTCGGCGTCGACGGAGTTGCGGCCGGCCAGGAGCAGGTCGAAGGGATCGAAACGGCCCACCGCGGCGGCGAGCGCCCGCGCCGTGGCCAGGGTGTCCGATCCGGCGAAGGCAGGGTCCGAGATCAGGACGCCATCGACGGTGACCCCCCGATCCTGGGTCCAGGCGATGGCCTCGCGCAGCGCGTCCTCCGCCGACGGCGGGCCCAGGCTGAACACCACGACCGTGCCCCCGGAGGCGGCGGCCAGCTCGGCGCCGATGGCCACGGCCCGGCGGCAGTAGGCGTTCATCTCGAGCTCGAGGCCCTCGCGCACGAGCCGGCCGTCGGGGCCCAGGACCAGGCCCTCGACCTTCGGGATCTGCTTGACGAGCACGGCGATGCGCAAGGGGTGCACCGCTTCAGTCTGTGCCAGCCCCGGCCCCACGGCACAACCGCCGCCCTGGGCGCGCGAGGATGCCGACATGGGGGATGACACCAAGCCACGCGCCCTGGTCACCGCGCCGTTCCGCGGGGAGGGTCTCGAGACCCTGCAGTCGATCGCCGAGGTGGTCTACGACCCCTGGATCGAGCACCGGCCCCTGCGCCTTTACGACGACAAGGCACTGGCCGCCCGCATCGAGGCGGAAGGCGCGAGCATCGTGGTCTGCGAGGCGGACTTCTGCACGGGGCCCGTGCTGGACCTGCCCCTCCTCGCCATCGGCTCGACCCGAGGCGACCCGACCAACGTGGACGTCCCCGGCGCCACGGCCAAGGGCATCCCCGTGCTGCACGCCCCCGGCCGCAACGCCGACGGCGTGGCCGAGCTGGCTCTGGCCCTGCTGCTGGCGGTCAACCGCCACCTGCTGCCGGCCGACGCCGACGTCCGAGCGGGCGCCGTGTTCAAGGACGGCACCATCCCCTACCAGCGCTTCCGGGCGTGGCAGCTCGCCGGCCGCACCGCCGGGATCGTCGGCCTCGGCGCCGTCGGCCGTGCCACCCGTTGGCGCCTCGAGGGCCTCGGCATGCGCGTGATCGCCCACGACCCGTTCAACGACGAGGCCACCCACTCGCTCGACGGACTGCTCGCCGAGGCCGACGTCGTGTCAATGCACGCCGCGGTCAGCCCGGACACGCTCGGGATGATGGGCACCGAGCAGTTCGCGGCGATGCGGGAGGGCGCGATCTACGTGAACTCCGCCCGGGCCGCGCTGCACGACCTGGACGCCCTCACCGAGGCCCTGGCGTCAGGTCGGCTCGCGGGCGCCGGCCTCGACCACTTCGAGGGCGAGGTCCTCCCCACCGACCACCCGCTGTGCTCGATGTCCAACGTGGTCCTCACGCCCCACATCGGCGGGGCGACCTACGACACCGAGGCCAACCACTCCCGCCTCATCGCCGACGACCTGGTCCGCCTCCTCGCCGGCGAACGCCCCATCCACATCGCCAACCCTGAGGTGCTGCCGTGAGCCCCGCCAACGACCCGACGCCGCGGCCTGCGTGGCCGGGGAACGCACAGGAGGTCCTTCCCTGATGTCGAGCGCAGACGAGGCCGTGTTCGCCGCCGTGCTGGCCGCGGCCAAGACCATGTACGCCAAGGGCCTGGTCGAGGGCACGTCCGGCAACGTCTCCGGCCGACTGTCGGACGGCAACGTGGTCATGACGCCGTCGTCGCTCGCCTACGACCCGATGGTCCTCGATGACCTCGTCGTGGTGGACCTCGACGGCGAGGCGGTTGCCGATGAGCGGGTGTCGGGCGAACGCAGTGCCACCACCGAGAAGTCGCTGCACCTGGCCTGCTACCGGGCCTACCCCGAGGTGAAGGGCGTGATCCACGCCCACCCCAAGCACGCCTCGATGTTCGCCCTCGTGCACCAGCCCATCCCCGCCGCGGTCGAGGAGTTCGTGGTCTTCATCGGCGGCGAGGTGCGAGTGTGCGACTACCGCACCACCGGCACCGACGAACTGGCCGAAGTGGTTGCCGCCGGCCTCGGCGACCGCAGCGCCACCCTGATGGCCAACCACGGGATGGTCACCGTCGGCAAGGACGTCCACGACGCCCTGCACGCCGCCCTCGTGGTCGAGCACAACGCCCACATCGTGTGGGGTGCCCGCGCGCTGGGCGAACTGGTGCCCATCCCCGAAGAGGTCAACGCCAACTTCGCCAACGTCTACGACTTCGTGCGCAAGAACATGTGGGGCGCCTGACCCGCAGGCGCCCCACCGCCACGGACGCTAGCCCTGCGTCGGTCCCGCCTTGTCGGGGGCGCCCTGCGACTCGACGGCCTCCTGGTACTCCTTCAGCGCCCGGCGATGGCCGTTCGCGCCGGAGCCGACGACCCCGCCGTCACGGACCTCCTTCACGACCTTCTCCAAGTGGAGCAGGCGGTCGTGGATGTCGTCCTCGGGGCCGGCGGTGACGACGCGGTGTGGATCTGGTCGAACTTCCGGCGCACCTGCCCGTACTCGTCCATCAGCTTCTCGTGCAGCTCTTCGACGCTCTTGGCCATGGACGGACGCTAGTGGTCAGAGGGCCGTCAAGGTTCGGACCTCGCGCGTCAAGATCGCGTCAAGACCGACCCGGACGGGCGATGGCGGCGTTAGCACTGCGGGGTGACGACCACTGAGGCGAGTTCCCCCGCGACCCGTTCCTCCCTGGCCCCCCAGGCGCTGCCCCCGAGGGTCGAGCTCGAGGAGCCCCTCGGCTACCGCCTCAAGAACCGCATCCTCGGGCCCCCGCTGCACAACGAGCGACTGGCCCACGAGCGTCTCGGCAAGCCGACCGCGCTGGCGGTGTTCGCCTCCGACAACCTCTCCTCCTCGGCCTACGCCACCGAAGAGATCCTGCGCGTCCTGATCCCGGTCATCGGCATCGCCGCCTTCTCGCTCGTCGTGCCGCTGACCGTTGCCATGTTGGTCGTGCTCGGGTTCTTGATCCTCAGCTATCGCCAGACCATCAAGGCCTACCCCAGCGCCGGCGGCGCCTACATCGTCACCCGCGACAACTTCGGCCTGATGCCGGCCCAGGTGGCCGGCGTCGCCCTGCTCACCGACTACATCCTCACCGTCGCGGTCTCCGTCGCCGCCGGCACCGCGGCGCTCTCGTCGGCCTTCCCCGCGCTGGCCCCCTATGCGGTGCCCATCTCGGTGGGGTTCATCTTGCTCATCGCCTTCGGCAACCTCCGTGGGGTGCGCGAGTCGGGCAAGGTCTTCGCGGTCCCCACCTACTTCTTCATCGCCAACATGGCGGTGCTGCTGGGAATCGGCCTCTACAAGATGGCGTTCGGGGGCCTGGCCCAGGAGACCCTCGACCAGCCGGGCATGCTCGAGGCGGGCTCGGCGGGCAACGGCATCTTCTACGGCGCCACCCTCTTCGTCGTCCTCCACGCCTTCGCCTCCGGTGGTGCGGCGGTCACCGGCGTCGAAGCCATCTCCAACGGAGTGCCGGCGTTCAAGGAGCCCGCGTGGAAGAACGCCCGGAGCACACTCGTCGTCATGGGCGTCGCGCTCGGGATCATGTTCCTCGGCCTCTCGGTGCTGGCCTCGAAGGTGCACGCCGTCCCCTTCGAGGAGGGCACGCCGACCGTGATCTCCCAGGTGGGCGAGCTCGTGTACGGCACGTCGACGTTCGGCCACGTGCTCTTCTACGCCCTCCAGGCAGGCACGATGCTCATCCTCGTCCTGGCCGCCAACACCAGCTTTGCCGACTTCCCCCGCCTTGCCAGCTTCCACGCCGGCGACAACTTCATGCCCCGCCAGCTCACCAAACGTGGGCACCGGCTGGTGTTCTCGAACGGCATCATCGCCCTGTCGATCTCGGCCATCGTGTTGGTGATCGTGACCGGCGCGAAGGTCGACCGACTCATCCCGCTCTACGCCATCGGCGTGTTCACCAGCTTCACCCTCTCGCAGGCGGGCATGGCCAAACACCACCTCACCCAGAAGGAGCCCGGGTGGAAGGTGGGCTTCTTCATCAACGCCACGGGTGCGCTCATGACCCTCGTGGTGTGCCTCGTCGTGGCCGTCACCAAGTTCACGCACGGCGCCTGGGTGATCATCCTGCTCGTCCCCATCATGGTGTGGGCCTTGGTGCGCTTGAACCGCCAGTACGAGGCGGAGGCCGAGGAGCTCGAGCGGGATGCGCCGAAGGCGGCCGAGGCGCCCATCCGCAACCGTCACGTCGTACTGGTGCTGGTCGACCAGCTCGACGTCGCAGCGGCCCGCGCCATCCAGCTGGCCCGGACGATGGCGCCGGACGAGCTGCGGGCCGTGCACTGCGAGCTGGATCCGATGCGCAGTGCGGTGCTGGCCGACGAGTGGCGCCGCCTCGGCCTCACCCGCCTCGCCCTCGACGTGGTCGAGTGCCCCGACCGCCGGGTGACCCGCTCGGTGGCCGAGGTCGTCGCCGCATCGCTGGCCGACGGCCAGACCGAGGTCAGCGTGATCATCCCGCGGCGCGAGTACACCCGGCTCTGGCACCGCCTCCTCCACGACCGCACATCGGACGCGATCGTCCAGGTGCTGTCCACCCTGCCCCACTGCAACGTCACCGTCGTGCCCTACCACCTGGGCGAGTCGGTCCCGTCCGTCGAGGTGCTGGCCGGGGTCGGCGCCGCAACGAGCGAGAACGGCAACGGCAACCGCAACGGCAACGACGGCAGTGGCCGCTCCGCCCGCAAAGAGCGGCCGAAGCTCATCGCCGACGACGTCGTGCTCCCCGCCGACTGCGCACCGATCGCGTCCGTCGCCTTCCGTCAACACGTCCGCATCGGTGGGCGCATCCATGCCCTGCGGGTGCAGCCCCGCGCCGGGGTGGCCACCCTGGAGTGCACCCTCGTGGACCCGACCGGCGCCATCACCGTGGTGTTCCTGGGCCGCCGTCGGGTGGCCGGCATCGCCGTCGGCACCCGCCTGGTGGTCGACGGCGTGGTCGGCGAGCACCACGGGCACGAGGCCATCCTCAACCCCGCCTATGAGATCGTCGGCGGGGGCACCCCGCCGACACCAGCGCACTGATCCCGACGGGCACCCGCCCGTCCGCGGCGAGCCGTCCTCAGAGCTCGAAGCGGTAGCCCATGCCCGGCTCGGTGATGAAGTGCCGCGGCCGTGACGGGTCGGGCTCGAGCTTGCGGCGCACCTGGGCCAGGTACACGCGCAGGTAGTTGGTCTCGGTCTCGTACTG
>RRZT011317204.1_pt1 | contig 10955 bp, 3 predicted proteins | sample 2165551 | NCBI WGS metagenome assembly RRZT01 (sample SAMN10456910, study PRJNA506462) | wastewater metagenome | biome: wastewater; feature: sludge; material: wastewater sludge; isolation source: wastewater sludge with Escherichia coli K12::gfp cells carrying plasmid... | place: USA: Moscow, Idaho ...
CATCATCATCAACCGGGCGGATCGCTTCGGCCTCGCCCAACTTCACCAGCTGCGCGGCCGCGTCGGCCGATCGCACCACCAGGCCTACGCCTACCTCCTCACCGACGCCCACGCCAAGCCCACCGCCCAGGCCCAGAAGCGCCTGGAGGCCATCACGATGATGGAAGAGCTGGGTTCCGGCTTCTATCTGGCGATGCAGGATCTGGAAATCCGCGGTGCCGGCGAGGTGCTCGGCGAGAACCAATCCGGCGAAATCCAGCAGGTCGGCGTCAGCCTCTACACCGAGATGCTCAAGCGCGCCGTGCGCGACCTGCAGCAGGGCAAGGAGCCCGATCTCACCCAGCCGCTGGAGGTCGTCTCCGAGATCAACCTCCACGCCCCAGCGCTGCTGCCCAACGATTACTGCAGCGACGTGCAGGAGCGCCTCACGCTCTACAAGCGCCTTGCCAACTGCGAATCCGAAGACGACCTGCAGGCCCTCCAGGAAGAGCTCATCGACCGCTTCGGCGAGATGCCGCCGCAGACCCGCACGCTGCTCGAAACCCACCGCCTGCGCATGCTGGTCAAGCCCTTCGGCGTGGCCAAGATGGATGCGTCCGAAACCCAGATCAGCATCCAGTTCGGCCAGCACGCGCCGATCGACCCGGTGAAGGTCATCATGCTGATCCAGAAGGACAAGACGATCAAAATGTCCGGCCCCGACAAGCTGATCCGCAAGGTCTCGACGCCGGATCTCAAGCAGCGGGTGGCGGCGGTGAAGTCGCTGCTGGAGGCGGTGAAGGCCTGAAAACAATCTGGCTGTTTCCAGCAACAATCGAAGAGGGATTGTTGCTGGAAACAGCCAGATGCCTCGCCCTACCCCACACGTCCGCAGCGGCTGACGCTCAGCCCCCCAACATCCGCCCCAACAGCCCCCGTACCACCGACGGCTCGAAGGGCTTGTCGCAGATGCCGGACACGCCGGCCTCCTCCACCGCCGCCAGCCGGCCTTCGTTGGATTCGCTGGTCACCATCAGGATCGGCACGGTGCGTTGCCAGCTCTGGTTGCGCACGTATTCCACAAACTCGCGGCCGTCCATTTCGGGCATGTTGTAGTCGGTGACGATCAGGTCGACCATCGTTTCGTCGAGGACTGCCGCCCCTTCCTTGCCGTCTCCGGCCTCGACGATGTGCTGGATGCCGAGGTTTTCCAGCACCCGCCGCATGAATTTGCGCGCGTTCGGGCTGTCATCCACCAGCAGCACCCGCACCGCCTCCAGATCGAAGGCGTTGTCGAAGCTGTAGTTGGGCGTCAGGTAATCCACGGTCGCGTTGAGCGCCAGCGCCAGCTGGTTGGCGGTGAAAGGCTTGGGCAGGATGCTGCACACGCCGGTCTGGCGCACCGCATCCAGCGCCCTGGGGCTCGTCTCGCTGGAGATCAGGATGAACGCCACCGACTCCCATAGCGGCTCCGCCCGCAGCGCCTCCACCAGACGGGTACCCGAGCCATCCGGCAGATAGAGCGCCGACAGCACCACGTCCGGGCGAACCCGACGCACCGCCGCCAGCGCCTCCGCCATGCTTCCCACCTGCTCCACGCGGGTCAGGCCGACCTCATCGCAACACTTGCGGATGATCTTCGCCTGCATCTGGGAGGGTTCCACGAGCAAGGCCTGAAGCTGCCCGATTCTGCCTGTCGACATCGCAACCACCTGTTCTCAATACGGGTAACAGGACGATTACGAGCGAAATTCGGCAAGCTTGAGCTTATCCTCAAATTCAACAAAATCATCAAAAAAAATAATGGTCATTCAAGATAAAGAATGGCAACTGCCTGCCGTTAAAAACTCCCGAGTTCGGGTGCAGTCCAGCCGCACGGCACTCGGGGGTATGCAGACAGGCATCGCGCGCGCCCTCAATTCCCAGGCTGGCAGTGAGAACGAACCAATCAAATCTTGTGCCAACGCCATACTTTTTCGCTCTCAGGGGGAATCATGAACAAGTTCAATAGCACCCGCGCGGTACCCGGCGGTCGTCTGGTTGGCGCGTGCAGCGTCCTGTTGGCCGCGCTGCTCGCGGGCTGCTCGACCGTGCCCACGCCGTTCACGGCCGAAGACCAGAAGGAAATCGCCGCCGCCGACCGCAAGGCCGCCGCCGCCAATGTGGAGCCGCTCACCGGCCAGCTCACCCTCGCCGACGCCATCGCCCGCGGCATCAAGTACAACCTCGACCACCGCACCCGCATGATGGAAGAGGCCCTGGCCATCGGTCAGCTGGATCTCGGCCGCTACGACATGCTGCCCAAGCTGGTCGCCTCCGCCGGCTACCAGTGGCGCGACAAGGATCTCGTCACCAACAGCAAGGATTCGGTCACCGGCCTGCCCTCCCTGGCCAACCCGTACATCTCGTCCGACCGTTCCCACACGCTGACCGATCTGGCCCTGTCGTGGAACGTGCTCGATTTTGGTGTCAGCTACTACAACTCCAAGCAGAACGCCGACCGCGTGCTGATCGCCACCGAGCGCCGCCGCAAGGCCATGCACAACCTGATCCAGGAAGTGCGCACCGCCTACTGGCGCGCCGCCAGCGCCGAGAAGATCGAGAAGGATCTGCGCGAAACCATCCGCCTGGCCGAATCCGCCCTGGCCGATTCCCGCAAGATCGAACAGGAACGCATCCGCGACCCGCTCGAAGCCCTGCGCTACCAGCGCACCGTGCTTGAAAACCTGCGCATCCTCGAGAGCATCCAGCAGGAACTCTCCGCCGCCAAGATCGAACTGGCCGCGCTGATCAACCTGCCGCCGGGCACCCAGTACCAGCTCGCTGCGCCCTCCGCCACCGAACTCAAGCCCGCCGCCCTGCCGCTGCCCATCGAGCAGATGGAAGACATCGCCATCGCCCGCAACGCCGACCTGCGCGAACAGTTCTACAACGTGCGCATCGCCGTGGCCGAAACCAAGAAGTCGATGATGCGCATGTTCCCGGGCATCTCCTTCAACTACAGCCTGCGTCACGACACCAACAGCTACCTGATCCACAACTCGTGGCAGGAAGCCGGCGCGCAGATCAGCTGGAACCTCTTCACCCTGCTGTCCGCGCCTGCGGCGATCAAGTTCAACGAATCGTCCGAGAAGCTCGCCGAGCAGCGCCGCATGGCCACCCAGATGGCCGTGCTGGCGCAGGTTCACCTGGCTCGCCAGCAGTATGAAAACGCCTACAAGCTGCTCGACCGTGCCGACTCCATCTACACCGTCGACCAGCGCATCTTCGAGCACAGCAAGAGCCGCGAAGACGCCGCCACCAAGGGCCGCCTCGACCTGATCTTCAGCAACACCTCGGCCATCGTCAGCCTGCTGCGCCGCTACCAGGCCCTCAGCCAGCTCTACGCCGCCAGCAGCCGCATCCAGTCCACCCTCGGCCTCGAACCCGAGATCGGCAGCCTGAACGACACCTCCCTGTCCGACCTGCGCCGCAACGTCGAGGGCGCCATGGAGCAGTGGAACCGCGGTGAAGCCCTGAAGGCCCCGGCTGCCGCGCCCGCGCCCAAGGCCGACGCCGCCGAAGGCGAACGCACCACCGCCATCGATGCCGCTCAGCCCACCGTTACCGCGCCGATCCAGGCCCGTGGCTTTGCCTGGTCGAACATCTCCGCAGCCCAGGGCATCGGCGAACCGAAGGTTGCCAACGCAGCGTTCTCGATTGCCGACGTGCACGAGCGCTCGATGAGCCAGGCGCAACGCGTCGCCCTCGCCGCTGTTCCGGCCAAGACCGCTCCCTGACGAGGTTCTCCATGTTCCGTTCCATGCTTGCCATCGCCCTCGGCGCCACCGTCATCGGCGCCTGGGCCCAGGTGCCGCCGCGAGTCACACCGCCGCCGCCTCCGGGCGCTGCAACCGCCCCCGCGCTCGATCGCCAGGACATCCGCGCCCAGCTGTCGCCCCGGCGCTTCACCACCCTTGCTGCCGAAGTGGGCGCCAAGGTCAATCGCATTGCGGTACGCGAAGGTGAGCGCTTCAAGGCCGGCCAGGTGCTGATCGTCCTCGACTGCACGCTGCAGGCGGCCCAGCTCAACAAGGCCAAGGCCTCCCTGAGCGCGGCCGAGAAGACCTACGCGGCCAACCACCGCCTGGCCGAGCTCAACTCGGTCGGCAAGCTGGAACTGGAAACCTCCCAGTCGGAAGTCGCCAAGGCCAAGGCCGACGTGTCGCTGATGAACGCCACCCTCTCGAAGTGCCAGATCTCGGCGCCCTTCTCGGGCCGCGTCTCCGAGCAGAAGGTGCGCGAGCAGCAGTTCGCCCAGCCCGGCCAGGGCATCCTCGAAATCATCGACGACAGCGCCCTCGAACTGGAATTCATCGTCCCGTCGCGCTGGATGGCGTGGCTGAAGGACGGCTACCGCTTCCAGGTGAAGATCGACGAGACCGGCGGCACCTACCCGGCCAAGGTCATCCGCCTGGGCGCCAAGGTTGACCCGGTCAGCCAGTCCGTCAAGACCATCGCCGTCATCGACGGCCAGTTCCCCGATCTGATCGCCGGCATGAGCGGGCGGGTGCAGCTTGCACCGCCTGCCTCCACGCCCGCCTCGCCGAAATAAACGCCCATCAGAATTAGCAGGAGGCCCACGATGCCCTCGAACCCGACCCGCAGCTCCTCTGGCAAACGCCGCCTCAACCGCCAGGGGCCGGCCCCGCTGGCCCTCGAACAGCGACTCGTCTTCGATGGCGCCGCAGGTGCCGAAGCCGTCGCCCAGCTGGCCGCCGATCATCCGGTGACCGCCGACGCCACCACCGACAGCTCGGCCGATCTCGTGCCGGCTGCGGTGGGCGCCTCCGCCCCTGATGCGGCATCAGCCACAAGCCTCGTCTTTGTGGACGGGCAGTTGCAGAACGCCAACGTGCTCGCCAGCAACATCGACGGCAGCGCCCGGGTCATCGTGCTCGACCCGGCGGGCAACGCCCTCCAGCAGATTCAGGACGCCGTTGCCGGCCGCAACGACATCCAGTCCATCCACATCCTGTCCCACGGTAACCAGGGCGACATCACCCTCGGCAACCTGCACATCAACCAGGCCACCCTGGCCGCCCACACCGACGCCCTGGCCGCCATCGGCTCCAGCCTCGCGGCCGACGGCGACATCCTGATCTACGGCTGCGACGTCGGCACCGGCACCGACGGCAAGGCCCTGGTGGACGAGATCGCCCGGATCACCCAGGCCGACGTGGCCGCCTCCACCGACGCCACCGGCGCCACCCAGGAAGGCGGCGACTGGACCCTCGAATACACCACCGGCGCGATCGAGTCCCGCAGCCTCGCCTTCGCCGACGCCGTCGATCCCTTCCTCCTGGGCGCCCCCAGCGTCACCTCGGTGGACGACACCACCTACGTGGAAGGCAGCGGCGCGGTTGTCGTAGACAGCAACATCACCATCACAGGCGGCAGCTCCTACGACGGCAAGTACATCCGCTTCAGCCTCACCAACGGCCAGAGCACCGACATCCTCACGCTCACCAACGCCGCCAACGTGAACGCCTCCGGCGCGATCTCGTATTCGGGCAGCTCGGTTTACCTCGGCAACGGCGCTGGTCGCGACATCATCGGTACCATTGACGCCACCGAAAATGGCACCGCCGGCAAGGCGCTGAAGATCAACTTCGTTTCTACCTTCACCAATTCGGGCTTCGAATCCGGCTCGCTCACGGGCTGGACGGCCATGAACCAGGTCATCAACCTGGGCACCACCAGCATCGCCGGTTTCACCTCGCCCAATGACGGCACCTACCCGGCCAACGCCGGCAACGACGACCCCTATCCGTCCTCCGCCGGCAGCTACAGCACCACCGTCAGCACCAGCCAATACACCGAAGGCACCCGTTCCCTCAGCCTGCTGAGTTCCGGCATCACTACCGCCTCCGGCTACGACGTCGTGCACGGCCCGGCGGTGTACAGCGACACCTTCTCGGCCAGCGCCGGCGACAAGATCTACTTCGACTGGCGTGCCTACGCCGGCGCCGACGCCTACGACGTCTTCGGCTACATCCTCAACACCACCACCGGCGCCACCACCAAGGTGCTCGACGCCACCGGCACCAGCACCGCCGGCTCAACCAACTGGGCGACCGCCAGCGCCACCATCGGCACCAGCGGCACCTACCGCTTCGTGTTCGTCTCGGGCACTTACGACTTCTCAGGTGGCCGTGCTGCCGGCGCGTCGATGTACATCGACAACGTGCGGGTGTATGGCTCGAAGGTGAACGACGCCGTCGTCACCAGCATCGCCCGCCAGGTCGCCTTCAACGCCACCTCCGACAGCCCGGTCACCTCGCCGGTGCGCGTCTTCACCGTCACCGCCCAGAGCGCCACCGGTGAGACTGCATCCGACACCGGCCTGATCAACATCACGCCGACCAACGACGCCCCGGTGCTCGGTGGCACCGCCCAGACCCTTGCCTACACCGAAAACGCCGTCGCCACGCCCATCGACACGGTGATGACGGTCACCGATCCCGACAGCCCCGCCAACCTCAACGGCGGCTGGCTGCAGGCCCAGATCACCACCAACGGCGCCGCCGAAGACCAGCTCTCGGTGCTCAACCAGGGCACCGGCGCCGGCCAGATCGGCGTTTCCGGCAGCAACGTCACCTACGGCGGCACGATCATCGGCACCATCGACGCCAGCAACACCGGCGTCAATGGCGGCGCCCTGCGCATCAACCTGAACAGCAGTGCCACCCAGGCCGCCGTCCAGGCACTGGCCCGGGTGATCTGCTACGCCAACACGTCCGACACGCCGTCCACCGCCAGCCGCACCGTCACCTACACCTTGAACGACGGCGGCAACACCGGCAGCGGCGGCGCCCTCCAGGGCACCCGTACCGCCACCATCAACGTCACCGCGGTGGACGACCCCGCCGTGCTGACCCTCAGCCGCAGCAGCAGCGGCTACGACGAGAACGACGGCAGCTTCTACGTGGACAGCGCCGTCACCCTCACCGACGTGGACAGCACCACCCTGAATGGCGCCCGGGTGGTCATCACCTCCAACCTGGTCTCGGCCGAAGACCGCCTGCAGCCCGCCTCGGGCACCGATGTCAGCGGCAAGATCACCTACGCCTACAACACCAGCACCGGCATCCTTACCCTCACTGGCACCGCCACTATCGCCGAATACCAGGCCGCCCTGCGCGCGGTGAAGTATTACAACCTCAGCGAAAACCCGACCACCACCGCCCGCACCATCAGCATGACCATCGGTGATGCGCTGGCCCTGAGCTTTGGTGGCAAGACCCACTACTACGAGTACGTCTCCGGCAGCTACAGCTGGACCGCCGCCAAGACCGCCGCCGAAGGCCGCACCTTCCAGGGCATGACGGGCTACCTGGCCACCATCACCAGCCAGGAAGAAAACGACTTCATCAAGCAAAAGCTCGGCGCGGACGCCTGGATCGGCGCCTCGGACGACTACACCTACATCAACGCCGCCACCGGCACCACCACCTTCGCCAGCCAGAGCGCCGCCGAAGGCAAGTGGTACTGGGTCACCGGCCCCGAAAAGGGCACCCTGATCTCTACCGGCAATGGCAGCCCCGTCACCGCCAGCGGCGGCTACGCCTACTGGAATGCCGGCGAACCCAACAACTCGGGCAGCACCGAGCACTACGGCGAGATCTATTCGTCGGGTGGCTCCTCTGGCAAATGGAACGACCTGCCGAACAGCGCGCTGCTCCCGTATGTGGTCGAGTACAGCGACAACGGCGGCACGCCCACCTTCAGCAAGACCATCGCGATCACCCCGGTCCGCAGGAACGACGCCCCGGTGAACAACGCCCCGTCCGCCGTGACTGCCATCCAGGAAGACGCGGTCAACAACTCCGGCTCACTGGTGTCGAGCTTCCTGTCGTCCTCCGATGTTGACGCCAGCGCCGTGACCGGGATCGCCGTCACCGCCAACGACAACAGCCACGGCAATTGGCAGTTCTCGACCGACGGCGGCGCCAACTGGGTTGCCTTCGGCGCCACCTCCGATGCCGCCGCCCGCCTGCTGCGCAGCACCGACAAGATCCGCTTCGTGCCCGCCGCCGACTACGCCGGCACGGCCACCATCACCTACCGCGCCTGGGACCGCACCAGCGGCACCGCCGGCCTGACCGCCGACCTCTCCGCGGCCACCAGCTATGGCACCACCAAGGCCGTCGCCAATGGCGACGAAACCGCCTTCTCCGCCACCAAGCAGACCGCCACGCTCACCGTCACCGCCGTGAATGACGCGCCGGTGCTCACCGCCGCCGCGCCCAGCCTCACCGGCATCACCGAAGACGACACCAGCAACAGCGGCCAGACCGTCTCCAGCGTGCTCGGCACCTCGGTCAATGACGTGGACAGCGGCGCCGCGTCCGGCATCGCCGTCACCAGCCTGGTGAGCGGCAACGGCACCTGGCAGTACTCCACCAACGGCGGCTCCAGCTGGACCAACGTCGGCGCCGTCTCGACCACCAACGCGCTCCTGCTGCGCAGCACCGACAAGCTGCGCTTCGTGCCCGACGCCAAGAACACCACCACCGCCAGCTTCACCTACAAGGCGTGGGACCAGACCGGCGCCACCGCCGGCCAGCAAGGCACCTACGCCAGTACCGCCACCAGCGGCGGCAGCAGCCCCTACTCCACCGCCACCGACACCGCCACGATTGCCGTCACCGCGGTCAATGACGCGCCGGTGCTCGGCACCCCGGCCAACTTCGCCAGCATCAGCGAAGACGCCACCAACAACGCCGGCCAGACCGTCTCCAGCCTGCTCGGCAGCGCGATGACCGACGTGGACACCAGCGCCGTCCAGGGGGTCGCCATCACCGGCGCCACCAACGGCGGCGCCACCGGCGGCTGGCAATACTCCACCGACGGCGGCAGCACCTGGCAATCCCTCGGTACGCCCAGCGCAACCACCGCGCTGCTGCTCAAGAGCACCGACCGCGTGCGCTTCAACCCGGACGGCTTCAAGGGCGGCACGCCCACCCTCAGCCTGCGCGGCTGGGATCAGACCAGCGGCACCGCCACCAGCGGCGCCACCCGCGGCGAGGCCGATGTCTCCACCAACGGTGGCATCACCGCCTTCTCGAGCAGCGAATACACCCTCAGCGTCAACGTCACCAACGTGAATGACGCGCCGCAGTTCACCACGGGCGCCTCCACCGGCGCCTTCACCGAGAACGCCGGCGCCGTCAATGTGGGCAGCGGCCTCGTCATCACCGACGACGGCGGCCAGCTCAGCCGCGCCACCGTCTCGATCAGCAGCGGTTTCACCGCCGGCGACACCCTGGCCGTCGGCACCGCCGGCGGGCTCACCGTCAGCTACAGCAGCCAGACCGGCGTGCTCACCCTGACCGGCACTGCGTCTGCCGCCACCTATCAGACCGCGCTCAACTCGGTCACCTTCAACACCGCCTCGGAAGACCCGACCCTCAACAGCGCCACCCGCACCCTCACCTGGAAGGCCACCGACACCGCCGGCGTCAGCAGTGCCGACAGCACCAGCACCGTCAACGTCACGCCCCTGGCCGACGCCCCGGTGCTTGGCGGTCAACCCGCCACCTGGAACTACACCGAAGACGACGGCGCCCGCGTCATCGCCCCCAGCCTCACCCTCAGCGATGTGGACGACACCCAGTTGGCGGGTGCCACCGTCGCCATCACCGGCACCGGCTACCTGACCGACGGCCGCGAGACCCTCGCCGCCATCACCACCGGCACCGGCATCACGGCCAGCTTCGACGCCAGCTCCGGCGTGCTTACCCTCTCGGGCACCGACAGCGTCGCCAACTATCAGAAGGTCCTGCGCTCGGTCACCTACAGGAACGACGCCAACTACAACTCCCCCGATCCGGACAACGTCGACCTGTTCACCTCCGGCGGCAGCCAGAACAATCTGCGCACCGTCACCTGGCAGGTCACCGACGCCAACTCCGACGGCGCCGGCGCCACCAACTCGGCCGCCCGCACCACCGACATCACCCTCAAGAACGCCAACGAGATCCCGCAGGTCACCAACATCACGGGCTCCGCCAGCGCAACCCCGCTCGACTACGTTGAAGGCGGCGCCCCGGCCACCCTCGAAGGCGCCCTCACCGTCCTCGACGACACCGGCACCATCGGCAGCGACAACGCCATCACCGGCGCCATTGTCCGCATCACCACCGGCCTCGACGCCCAGGACGAGCTGGGCTACTTCGATGCGGCGGCCCTCAGCTCGGCCGGCTGGACCCAGTCCGGCACCGCCCTCAGCGGCACCCTCAGCGGCACCAACGTGAGCGGCGCGGTCGAAATCAGCTACACCTACGACGCCGCCAACGGCGAGATCGTCCTCGCCACCACCGCGGGCACCGCCGGCAAGACCGACTACACCGCCGTGATGCAGAAGATCGGCTTCCGCAGCACCAGCGACGACCCCACCGCCAGCAACGCCGTGCGCACCCTCATCTGGCGGGTTACCGACAACGCTGGCGTCGAGAGCCAGGTCACCGCGGCCCAGAGCACCCAGGTGCGTATCGAAGCAATCAACGACGCCCCGGTCGCCACCACTGGCGGCGCCACCATCGCCTACACCGAAGGCGGCTCGGCGGTGGTTGCAGTCTCCAACCTCACCTTCACCGACCCGGACGACACCAGCCTAAGCGCTGCCACCGTCAGCATCTCGGCCGGTGGCGTGAGCGGCGATCTGCTGGCCATCGACGCCGCGGTGCTCAGCGCCGCCAGCCTCACGCTCGACCCCTCCAGCACCGCCACTCCGCTGGTCGTCACCGGCAACGCCAGCCTGGCCGCCTACGAAAACGTACTGCGCCAGATCACCTTCAGCTCGTCCAGCGACAACCCGACCAGCGACGGCACCTCCACCTCGCGCACCCTCACCTGGACGGTCACCGACCGCTTTGGCAGCCGCCAGACGGACTTCCCCGCTGGCAACGACGGCAGCACCGCCACCGAAACCA
>RRZT012269429.1_pt1 | contig 10955 bp, 9 predicted proteins | sample 2165551 | NCBI WGS metagenome assembly RRZT01 (sample SAMN10456910, study PRJNA506462) | wastewater metagenome | biome: wastewater; feature: sludge; material: wastewater sludge; isolation source: wastewater sludge with Escherichia coli K12::gfp cells carrying plasmid... | place: USA: Moscow, Idaho ...
CACCACAAGGGCTCACCACTCTTCATAGGTGGCAGAAGTCTATCAAATGGCTACCCCTGCTGCCATGGCAGGCCATCAATTTCCCTGTATACGTCAGGACCGCTCCCTTATACAGAGCGTTGGCTGTCGGGTGAAACAGACACCAAACCATGCCGCGAACGGCGCCTTCTTCTGACCAAGGAAAGGTTCACTATGAAATAAAAACACAATAAAATCAAATAGATATAAAATAACCATTTAAATCAATAGCATATAATTCATTGATTTTATTGGTTATTTTATTCTCTATTGGAGATGGACGCACAAGGCAAACCTCCAGCCCAACCATCCCCTTGGACTGCGTTGCTCCAGGGGCATAGTGAATTAAGGGGAAGGAGTCTGCTCTGTACGTCACAGGACCAACCCTGATACTTGAGGGCAAGAGTCAGGATCAGAAGACAGCTTATTAGCGGGAATAGCGCTTGTTGGGACTACCCGCATCCAGCTCGGCCAGATAGGCCAGTTTCTGGGCAATCTGTTTTTCCAGGCCCCGATCCGATGGGGAATAATACTCCCGTCCCGCCAACTCGGGGGGAAAGAAACACTCACCGGCAGCATAGGCGCCGGGCTCGTCATGGGCATAACGATATTCGGCACCATATCCCAGATCGGCCATCAGCCTGGTTGGCGCATTACGCAAATGCGGCGGCACATCGTAGTCACCAAGGCTCTTGGCATCGCTCAATGCCGCCTTCCATGCCAGATACACAGCGTTACTCTTGGGTGCACAGGCCAGATAGAGCACCGCCTGGGCGATGGCCCGCTCCCCTTCGGCCGGTCCGACCCGTTCAAAACAATCCCATGCCGCCAATGCCACCTGCATGGCCTTGGGATCGGCATTACCTATATCTTCCGAGGCAATGGCTAACAGCCGTCGGGCCACATAGAGCGGATCACCACCGGCGGCCACAATCCGGGCAAACCAGTACAATGCCGCCTGGGGTGCCGAACCACGGATCGACTTATGCAGCGCCGAGATCAGGTCATAATAACGATCACCCTGATTATCAAAACGCGCCATCCGCTCACCGGTCACCTCGGCGAGCAATGCCCGATCGATACACTTCACCCCATTGACCAGTGGTGCCATGTCATTGAGCAACTCGAGATAATTGAGCGCCTTGCGACCATCGCCATCGACCAGCTGCACCAGGGCCTCCATGACACCGGGGGCAAAATTCAGCGGCTCATGGGCAAGACCGCGCGGATCACTCAACGCCTGTTGCAACAAGGAGGCAATAGCCGACTCATCAAGACGCTTGAGCAAATAGACGCGAGCCCGTGACAGCAAGGCATTATTGAGTTCGAAGGAGGGATTTTCGGTGGTCGCACCAACGAAGATGATGGTGCCATCCTCGATATGCGGTAAGAAAGCATCCTGCTGGCTCTTGTTGAAACGATGCACCTCATCAACAAATAACAGGGTCCGCACGCCGCGAAACTTGTTGTCTCGAGCCTTATCGATGGCTGCACGGATTTCTTTGACGCCGGAGGTTACCGCCGAGAGGCGTTCCACTTCGGCCTGGCCATAATGCGCAATCAATTCAGCCAGTGTGGTCTTACCAGTTCCGGGTGGTCCCCAGAGGATCATGGAGTGGCATAAACCCGCTTCGATGGCCCGACGCAAGGGTTTACCTGGAGCCAGCAGATGCTCCTGCCCTATGTATTGCTCGAGTCGCTCCGGCCGCATACGAGCGGCCAGAGGACGGAAATCTGCAGAAAAATCCAGAGAAAGAGAGCTCATCAGCGTTGATCGTCGATGGTGACCCCGGCAGGAACAGTGAATTTGAAACTGTCTGCCTTCAGTTGCGGCTTAAGAGTAAACTGACTCAGTTGGAATTCACTGCGCTGTCCCTGGGCCTCATTAACCTCGAAGCGATTAAGCTGCCACTGGCCATCAAAGACAATACGCAGCGACTCGATACGCTGCGCTTTCTTGCGGCTGGTAACGGTGAAGCTGTTCCCCTCCTGCAGTACCTCATACTGACTCCAGAGTTTGGGATCACTGCTGGTGATGAGCAGGAAGGGAGTATTATTGATGGCAGCGGAAAGCTTCATCAAAGAGACCTGCTCGACAAAGGGATCATAGACCCAGACTTCCTGACCATCGGAGAGGATCAGACTCTCGTCGGGCTGTTTGGTTTCCCAACGGAAACGATTAGGTCGGGATACCACCATATCACCTGAAGACTTTTGCAACTGTTTGCCATCAGGATCGTAAACCACCTGCTCAAAATGGGCACCAAAGAGCTGCACCTTGGCCAACTTCTCCTTGAGCACAGCACCATCGTCGGCCAACACACTAGCGGATCCCATCAACAGGACCAGAGCACCAATCCACTTCCATTGCTTCATTCGAGTTTGTTTCCTGTCTTGGCTATGGGCGGCCTAATCACGCATGGGAGAAGGCGCCAGAACTTCCCGCTGACCATTGGAACCGGCAGGGCTGACGATACCCTGCATCTCCATCTGTTCAATCAGACGAGCGGCACGGTTGTATCCAATCTTGAAACGACGTTGCACGCTGGATGTAGAACCACGACGGGATTCAACCACAAAAGCCACCGCCTCATCAAACAAGGGATCCAGCTCTTCATTGGCATAGTCGGATTGCTCACCGGGCAACATGGTATCCGGCGTAATATCACCGCTTAGAATTTCATCGATGTAATTCGGTTCACCACGCAGCTTCCAGTCGGCAACCACCTTATGCACCTCATCATCATCGACAAAGGCACCGTGCACCCGGGTAGGCGCACTCTCTCCGGCGGGCAGATAGAGCATATCCCCCATACCCAGCAAAGATTCGGCTCCCTGCTGATCCAGAATGGTTCTGGAGTCAATCTTGGACGAGACCTGGAAGGAGATACGAGTGGGAATGTTGGCCTTGATAAGCCCGGTGATCACATCCACAGAAGGGCGCTGGGTTGCCAGAATAAGGTGGATGCCTGCCGCCCGAGCCTTCTGGGCAATACGGGCAATCAACTCCTCGACCTTCTTGCCAACAATCATCATCATGTCGGCAAATTCGTCGATAACAACGACAATCTGGGGCAGTTTTTCCAGATCTGGCGCCTCGGAATCGAAGGAGTCACCCGGTTTCCAGAACGGATCCTTGATGGGATTACCATTATCCAGGGCAGCACCAATTTTGGCATTGTAGCCCTTGAGATTACGGACACCCATCACCGACATCAGCTTGTAACGCCGTTCCATCTCGCCGACGCACCAACGCAATGCATTGGATGCATCCTTCATGTCGGTAACCACTTCTGTCAGCAAATGGGGTATCCCCTCGTAGACAGAGAGCTCCAGCATTTTGGGATCGATCATGATGAAGCGCAGCTCTTCCGGCGAGGCTTTATAGAGCATGGAGAGGATCATCACATTGACCCCGACCGACTTACCAGAGCCTGTGGTACCGGCAACCAGCAGATGAGGCATCTTTGCCAGATTGACAACGACCGGTTCACCGGCAATGTCTTGGCCTAACACCATGGTCACCGGGCTTTCTGCATTACGAAAACGCTCTGAATCCAGCACTTCCTTGAGATAGACAGTCTGGCGCTTGGCATTAGGCAGCTCGATGCCCACATAGGGCTTACCCGGTATGACCTCGACCACCCGGACACTGACAGCAGACAGTGAACGAGCCAGATCCCGAGACAGACTGGTGATCTTGCTGGCCTTCATACCGGGAGCCAAATCGAGCTCAAATCGGGTGATAACAGGACCGGGGAAGACACCAACCACGCGAGCCTGAACATTGTAATCCGCCAATTTAGCCTCGACCAGACGAGCAATACGTTCCAACTCCTCTTCCGACATCATCTGAGTTTTAACTGGCGGAGTATTTAGCAGATTCACCGACGGTAACTCACCGACTGCCACAGGCTTCTTCTTGAGAGCGGCCACAGCCGCAGCCAGCGTCTGAGGCATAGCAACCGACTGAGTTGACGGAGATAGTGCAGTAGAAGCCTCGACGACTGTCTCTGGCTCATCGATTTCCCACGGCAATGGGGATGAAGTCACCACTGTCGATTGAGCAACTGGCGCCACAGCCTGGCTGATGGACGCCTCCCCTGCCCGCTCGAATAAGATAGGAGCAGGCACCCCATCATCAGCGGCGGACATAGAAAAGACAGGCTCCTGACGAGACGCGGTAGCAGAGGTACCAAAATTGATTTGAGGCTCGCTCTCATTGGCAGCAACAACCGGATCAACGGCTTTACGTGGCATGGAGAAACGGGGAGTACGAATGACCGGAGCATCAACCGTGGCCTTGGTCACCGGCGAATAGGCAATCCCGTCATCCTCATCCATGTCCTCATCATCTTCGACCACGGATGGAGCGGTTCGTTCATAGCCCGCTTTTCCAGCAAACCAACCGACGATTCGACCAGGCAAGGAGAGCACAAACTCTCCAGAACCGGTCACACACTCGCCCAATTTTTCAACCACCATCAACCATGACCAACCGGTAAACAAGGTGACACCGGTGGCAATACAACACAAAAGGACCAGGGTCGTACCCAAGTCACCGAACATGGGTTTCATTCCACCGGCAATCATGTCGCCAATCAGGCCGCCGGATGAAAAATTATGAATGTCATTGAAGTTCATGCTGCCCAGCGCTGAGCAGCCGAAAAATAGAACCAGAAAACCGAGGATCCTCAGACCCAGAGCGAGATAATCGACTTCCAGCAAGCGATAGGGGCGCCAGAAAATACTCCAGCCCAGCAATACCATCAAAGGCGGGATCAGGTAGGCAAACACCCCGAAAACAAAGAAAATCAAATCAGCAATCCAGGCTCCAGCGCTACCCGCAGCATTATGAACTGTGCCGCCCCAGGCCGTCTGGGACCAACCAGGATCTGATGGATGGTACGAAAGCAGCGCCAGCAACAAAAACAGGGCACCAACACTCAATACGATCAAACCTGTTTCAAAAATGCGCTGAAAACCGGAAATAGGCGTGAACTTCCTAGCAGTCAAACTCCGACTCCTTGCTCTGGAAAAAGTATCCCGGGGTAACGTTGGATCGTTATCTCCGGCTATAAGGCCGCGACATTATACCCTGATGACGCAAATAGGAAATGAGCGGCATAGCCGCTCATTTCCGTTATTGATAAATTATCCGAATTCGACGCGTCAAATCATCGGGTACTAATCACCAAACGATTACTCTGCTTCACTTCCTCCATCACCACATAGGTACGAGTGTCATTGACACCCGGCAAACGTAGTAACGTCTCACCAAGCAGACGGCGATATGCCGACATATCCGAAACGCGAGTCTTGAGAAGATAGTCAAAATCACCAGATACCAAATGACACTCCTGAATCTCTTCGAGGGTCTGTACAGCCTTGTTGAACTGCTCGAAAACATCAGGTGCGCCGCGATTCAAGGTGATCTCGACAAAAACCAGCAGGGAAGCATCCAGAAAATGGGGATTAAGGATGGCGGTATAACCTTCAATAAAACCTTGACGTTCCAGGCGACGGACACGTTCAAGGCAAGGAGTAGGACTCAGACCAACCCGTTTAGAGAGTTCGACATTTGAAATCCTGCCATCCTTTTGCAGCTCATTCAAAATGTTGCGATCAATCCGATCAAGATCTCGCAGCCTATTGTGCTCTTCCAGCATATAACTCCATCCTTTGACAAACCTTTAGAGGGTTCTTCTAAAAAATCTTATAAATGCCACATTGCATTTGTCAACCACCCGCCGATTGATGGTACTAACGACTATCATTCGGTTTCTACCCAAGAGAAGCAGAGCAGACACTAACAATAAAAATACAACATTTAAGCATAAATATCCACAAGTAGCGTTTTGCATACCTGATACACCCTCATCAGGATATGCGATCAATCTCATAACTCCAGCAGAGCTTGATACACCATAACGAGGCGAAAATCACAAACCGTTACCAATGCAAGGCGATTATTGCAACATTGTGGCCTATCGATTCGCGGCAGTTAGAATTGCCATATTTATGCACCCTAATCAAGAGGAAAATCCACTATTAAGCACAAAAGCAGTTCGCCCGGAGTGAATCTCCCACCGCAAACGAAATAACGCCAAGTCTGGAAGAAAAAATACTTTTGATTTGCTACATTCTTTTGTCATTTGAAAAAGCGATTGAACCAATCGATTGCGAGATTCTTTACCCCTACCTCTGTGTTACCTAGAATTGGCTTAAGCACAATCGGAGATATTGCTATATGACTTCCCCCAAGCACGCAAAACTGATGATCCTCGGCTCTGGTCCTGCCGGTTACACAGCCGCTGTATACGCTGCCCGAGCCAACCTTAATCCGGTATTGATCACCGGACTCCAGCAAGGTGGACAATTAACCACTACTACAGAGATTGAAAACTGGCCTGGTGATGCAGAAGGCTTGACTGGTCCTGCGCTGATGGACCGAATGAAACACCACGCCGAGCATTTCAATACCGAGATTATTTTTGACCATATCAATGAGGTTCTCCTGGAGGAGAAACCATTCCGTTTACGTGGTGACAGCGGGGAGTACAGCTGCGATGCCCTGATTATTGCAACAGGAGCCTCGGCCAGGTACCTGGGACTGGAGTCTGAAGAGGCATTCAAGGGCAAAGGGGTATCTGCCTGCGCAACGTGCGATGGATTCTTCTATCGCAAACAGAAGGTTGCTGTCATCGGTGGCGGGAATACTGCCGTAGAAGAAGCCCTCTATCTTGCCAATATCGCCGCAGAAGTGCATCTGGTGCACAGAAGAACGGAATTCAGGGCAGAAAAGATCCTGATTAACCGTCTACACGAAAAAGTAGCTCAAGGCATTATCAAGCTTCATCTGGAACAAACGCTGGATGAAGTACTGGGTGACGAAATGGGCGTTACTGGCATTCAATTGAAAAGCACCAAAGATGGCTCTATCAGTCAGTTGGAACTGATGGGCGTGTTCATTGCCATAGGCCACAGTCCGAATACTGAAATTTTCAGGAACCAACTCGATATGAAGGATGGTTATCTGAAAGTTAAGGGTGGAAGCGATGGCTTTGCGACCCAGACCAGTATCCCGGGTGTTTTTGCTGCCGGCGATGTGGCTGACCACATCTACCGACAAGCGATTACCTCTGCTGGAACTGGCTGCATGGCAGCACTGGATGCAGAGAGATATCTGGATAGTCTCTGATCTGAAATATCACTCAGGCTTGGTCCATGCCAAGCCTGACCTTTTGGCTTTACTTACACATCTCTTCAGTAGCGTCTATCGACCCTGACTCCATCTCTAAAATAGAGAATTCTGACACTGTCCCCCGGCTGGAAGAGCATAGCTGCGTCATAATCTTGAATGACATTGATCAATTTGCCTTTTTCATCACGAATTAATAATTCAACAAGCTGGTATTGGTGACTTTCACCCTGTGCCAAGGCCTGCACAGTTCCGGCGCCAGCCAAAGCCCCTACGGCTGTAGCTATTTCGCGACCATGTCCACTGCCAAACTGATTCCCGATCAGACCTCCCAGTAACGCCCCTCCCAATGTTTTCCAACCTGAATGTTGTGACTCGACAACCTGGGTCTGGGTAATATTACGAACAGACTCCACTTTACCAAAAATCACCTCATTGACAGGGCGTGCGACGTTTCTTTCATATGGAGCACTGAGCGTGGGCGTGGCAGTGACAAGCCCCAACAAGCTCGCTATGATCAACAATGCATATTTCATTAAGGTGTCCTGTTGTCATATGTCTCGATTTCTCACACAACTGGATCCCGACTCAATCCAGTTTCCATCTCCGCGACATGCGTTAACCGAGCCCAACGGGTTACTGGCTATCGGCGGAGATCTTTCCCCACAGAGACTTCTTTTAGCATACCACAACGGTATTTTCCCTTGGTACGGTGCCCATCATCCCATCCTGTGGTGGTCTCCAACCCCTCGAGGCGTATTACCACCAGAGCATGTCCATGTCAGCCGAAGCATGCAAAAACTGCGTCGCAATCACCCTTATGAGATCTGGATTAATCGCAATTTTATGGCCACCGTCAGAGCCTGCGCCGCACCAAGGCGAGATTGTGACGATACCTGGATAAACGAAGAATTGATGGCCGCTTATGCTCAGTTACACGACTCGGGATATGCCCATTCTGTTGAAGTCTGGCAGAATGATGAACTGATCGGAGGACTATATGGTATCAGCATAGGGCGTGTTTTTTGTGGTGAGTCCATGTTTTCCAGGGTAGTCAACACATCCAAGCTAGCACTTGTCGAGTTTTGCAATCATTTCAACAGTCATGGTGGACGACTCATCGACTGCCAAATGCAAACAGAACACCTGGCATCCCTCGGCGTTATTGATTGGCCAAGAGAGCAATTTCTGCAATCGCTCTATCAACTACGAGACCAGCATCTGGATAGTTCATGCTGGCACAGACAACAGATAGGATTATGACTGAAATAGCCCTAAAGGTCGGACTGACACCGGAGCACCATTGCAGCTACCTTCCATCAGAGCAGGAGCAGTTAATGGTGGTTCTGGATACGCATCTGCTTTCTGGCGATGGTTATGAGGCCCTGCTGTCTGCTGGCTTTCGCCGAAGTGGTAGCGATATCTACCGCCCCTACTGTCAGGCATGTAAAGCTTGTTGTTCACTACGATTGTCGGTGAGCGAATTTACACCGACTAGAAGTCAAAAACGAATCCAGCTAAAAAACCAGGATTTACAAATAATTCTCAGCACACAGGATCAGCCTGAATATTACGATCTTTTTGCCAGATACATACATGAACGCCACGCTGATGGCTCCATGTATCCACCCAGCCGTAACCAATACGATAATTTTCTTTTGTGTAGCTGGTTAAATCCCTACTTCATCGAATTGAGACATAACAATCAGCTCCTTGCAGTAGCCATAACAGATCCGCTACCTGGAAGCCTCAGCGCCATGTATACCTTTTACGACGCACATCATGAACACCGCTCCTTGGGGAGCCTCGCCATCATGACCCAGATAGAATTAGCACGTAAAATGGGCAAAAAATGGCTTTATCTGGGTTATCAAGTCGATGGCTGCAAAAAAATGAATTACAAGAAAAATTTCCATCCCTATCAACTACTCATTGATCATCAGTGGAAAAATGAACATGAAGCGATGGAGTGAACTTTACACAGCCGAGTAAATCCGGCATGATCCGCTCGTTTTTTATAGTGGCTAATCACGAGGATTAAATGTCGAAAGAAGACAGTATTGAGATGCAGGGTACGATTCTGGAAACTCTGCCGAACACAATGTTTCGAGTCGAGTTGGAAAATGGTCACGTTGTCATCGCCCATATTTCCGGGAAAATGCGTAAAAACTACATCCGCATTCTTACCGGCGACAAAGTAACTGTCCAGTTGACTCCTTACGACCTGTCTAAAGGCCGCATCGTTTTCCGTTCAAGATAAGCCAGCAAAACGATCAGAGCCCCATCACTGTGGGGCTCTGATTTGCTGTTCCCGGAAAACGCCTAGTGGACTTCAGCCTCCTGTCGTTGATGAGCAGAAAGAATATCAAATTTCAGTTCATCTGATTCAAGCGCAACCCGAACCGAACCACCGTCAACTAACTGACCAAAGAGTAGTTCGTTGGCGAGCGGTTTCTTCAGCTTCTCCTGGATCAAACGAGCCATGGGCCTGGCCCCCATTGCCTTGTCATAACCCTTGTCTGCGAGCCAACCTCTGGCTGTAGTAGTGACTTCAAGGGAAACGCCCTTAGCATCAAGCTGAACTTGAAGTTCCACGATAAATTTATCAACAACCTGATGAATGACCTCAACACTCAGCTGATTGAACCAGATGATGTGGTCAAGACGATTTCTAAACTCCGGACTGAAAGTCCGGTTGATCTCTGACATGGCATCAAACGTATGATCTTGTTGCTGGAATCCAATGGACTTGCGTTGTGTTTCCTGAACACCGGCATTGGTTGTCATCACCAATATCACATTCCGGAAATCAGCTTTCCGGCCATTGTTATCAGTTAACGAACCATTATCCATCACTTGTAACAACAAATTGAAAACATCCGAATGGGCTTTTTCAATCTCATCCAGCAGTACCACACAATGAGGATGCTTTATGACTGCATATGTGAGTAATCCGCCTTGCTCAAAACTAACATAACCAGGGGGAGCACCGATCAGTCTGGAGACGGTATGTCGCTCCATATATTCGGACATATCAAAACGTAACAATTCGACACCAAGAGCCTTGGCAAGTTGCAAGGTGACCTCGGTCTTCCCCACACCAGTTGGGCCAGCAAATAGCAAGGAACCCACGGGTTTACGTTCATTTCCAAGTCCTGAGCGGCTCAAGCGGATAGCATCCGTCAATACCTCAATGGCTCGCTCCTGCCCGAAGACCACCATCTTCAGGTTACGCTCCAGATTTTTCAGCGTCTCCCGATCCGAGGTCGATACCGACTTTTCAGGGATCCTGGCTATCTTCGCAACAATCGATTCAATCTCGCTAACGTTAATGACCTTCTTGCGACGACTAACCGGCAGCATACGCTGACTAGCCCCTGCCTCATCAATAACATCTATCGCCTTATCAGGCAGATGGCGATCATTTATATATTTTGCTGCAAGTTCGGCCGCCGCACGCATGGCCTTAGCGGTATAGCGCACGTTATGATGTGCCTCGTAGCGACTTTTGAGTCCCATCAAGATGCGAGTGGTATCATCCACCGAGGGTTCAACCACATCAATCTTCTGGAAGCGACGCGCCAGCGCATGATCCTTCTCGAAAACCTGGGCATACTCCTGATATGTCGTAGAACCAATACAACGAAGCAGCCCGGACGAAAGTACCGGCTTAATCAAATTAGCGGCATCCAGTTGACCACCAGAGGCAGCACCAGCACCAATAATGGTATGGATC
>RRZT012246508.1_pt1 | contig 10953 bp, 15 predicted proteins | sample 2165551 | NCBI WGS metagenome assembly RRZT01 (sample SAMN10456910, study PRJNA506462) | wastewater metagenome | biome: wastewater; feature: sludge; material: wastewater sludge; isolation source: wastewater sludge with Escherichia coli K12::gfp cells carrying plasmid... | place: USA: Moscow, Idaho...
AGGAGGCAGATTTTTCTAAATTTTAAAAATTTTGATAGAAATAAAAAAACGCTTTCAGGGTTTTAAACTCTACAAAGGCATATTTGAAATTAAGTATATTTATTTGAAAATCAAACTATTAAAAACAAAATCGTTATATATGCAAAAAACAAGTACAACATAGGTATAACAAATGGCGATTTATGTTGTTTCATAAAACTCTATTCTGGTTCAAAGATTAATTTCTTTGAACCATTTTTGATTCTCTGAAATTTACTCTTCCCAAATAATACTCAAAACAGAACCATCAGTTCCATAGACACAGTGCTCATAAAAAGGTCTGTCTTTGTCCGAAGAATATTTTATGTTGAACCAATCTCCTGCATAAACTGTTTCTGTTCCAATATTTTTTCTATTCTCATAAAAAAATTCTCCAGCAGAAGTATTCTCTGGTACTTTGTCTTTACCGTGAAGCAAAGTCCAAAAAGGAAAATCTTCTGTAAACCAATACCATTTTATTTTTCCTTGTTTTGAATAAATAATCATTATTGGATAAATTCCAATATTAGCAATCCTTAGAGCTGTTGCGGTAATACTAGCTTGATATTTTTTGGAAAGTTCTTGAATTAAGGCAAAGTTAAATCTTCTCTTTGTACAATCTTCTTTAATCCATTTTTGAGGCAATAATAGACTTGAAGCGAAATAATCTGCTTGTCTTTCCATTTTTAAATCAGAGACAAAGCCTGTAAAAGAAGGATGGCTATTTATTAAGCCTCTACTTAATGCAACTCGATGCTCATCTATGAAATAATGTCCTAATTCATGAGCAAAAGTAAAACGAGCTCTTTCAGAGTATGGATTGATTAATCTATCATTGTTGATGTATATATGAAAATCTCCAGAATCATATTCAAGAAGCCCATCAAATGAATCGTCATAATTACCATAAAAATAATATATTCCTTGAGCTTCTGCAATAGCTTCAACGTTTACAGTTCCTTTTTTATAATCATGGATAACAATGGATTCTGTCAAATTTTCTATTTCCGACTTTTCAAAATCGCTCAAAAAGGAATTATTACTTTTTTGCATTTTTTTTGTCCTCTAACATTTTTTTTCTTATCACATCAGATAGTTCTTTTCCTTCTCTTGCAGCCATAGAAGTTATTTTTTCTTCAGAGATAAAAAAAGAATTAATTGAGGAAACGTCAAGCTTTCCCCTTAGTAATATCTGAATCGGGTCATTCCAATCTTTTGGTTTTAATTCCTTATCACAAAAGTTTTTCTCAAATTCTTCAACCTCAAGTTCTGTTTCTGGAAATAACATCCCTTTTGATTTAAATAAATCGGCGAGCTTTCTATTTGGCATCTTTTAAAGGTTTTAGTTGTGAATTTTTAGTCATATAGGCAATAATTTTCTCCTCACTCCTTTTTCTAATTTGTCTGATATTAGGCTTAGTTGTAGAATATAATAAACACAATTTGTCCAAAACATCTGAAGGCATATTTTTTCCTTCTTCATGATAAAGGTAGTGAGCCAATAAAATTTCGCGATCTCTTTCGCTGAGAGTGTTCAGTGCGTCTTTCAATAATTTATGATTTACGGATTCAAAAAAATCATCATCTACATCTTCAAGTTCCAAATCGGCTTCTTGTAAATTCAAATCACTAAATCTTTTTTCTTTTTCGGTTACTTTTTCTATTTGAGACAATAACTCATTTTTTGAAATTTTTGAAATCCACCCCCTAAAGCATCCATCATTTTTAGCTCCGTTAGGAACAGAAAACTTCAATGGCTTTTCATAGACTGTTAAAAATGTATTATTTAAAACTGTCTGAGCCAATTCTTCATCATAAATGCCCATTCCTTTCAAATTAGAAACGATAACATTCATCAAATATTGACTATACTCTCTGTATATTTTAGAAAAAGATTCTTCAGCAAGAACTCTTTCTTCCTCCTTAAATGAAATGTTCAGTAATAAATCTTCTAATTCCTTGAGCAACATAGCTCAAAGATATAACGAAATTCCGTGACAAACAAAATTTTGTCACGCTTTTTCATTTATACTTATGAAGCAAAAGTTGCTTTAGCTAAATTTCTTATGGTGAAGGTTAAGAAAAAATAAAAGATATTATTATGGCTCAAGATTCAGAAGGCAGAAAATACAACAGGATTCCAGGGTACACTAAGAAGGTTGACGGAAAAACTGTGAAAGTAAAACCACATGTTAGAAGCAATAGGTCTGACAGTAAGGGTAAGAAATAGTTTTTTGCCTTAGAGTTTAATACACAAAAGTTTTCGGCTAAAGTTTTCGGTCGTGAGGTGAAAACAAATTTTAATTTAAAAATATGCTTATGCAAAACAATTTATTTCATATAGATTTTTGTTATAAGGATTTATGCATCAAAACAAATGAACAGAATGCTAAATTTATGGTATTGTGTCTATTTGTTGTGCTATTTCTTTTAAACAAAAATTAAAATTGTGGGGAGATGGTCTCCCCATTTTATAATTATTATTAAAAAAACAAAAATGACAGAAAATTTAAAATTTATTCTTGAAAGGTACGACCACTATATTGAAAGTGTTCAATCAAAAAGTAACTTGTATATTACCTTGAATACATTTGTTTTGACAGGTGCGGTAACATTGTTCGCTGGATTTAAAAACCAGTTAAATGGTTTTATGACCATTTGGCTACTAATTATTATTGGGATAAGTATTGTATCGCTTATCTATACTTTGCTTGCTCTAATACCTCAAACTAAAAAAAATGGATTGGATTCAGTGATTTTTTTCGGAAATGTTTCAGAGAAGAATCAGCAAGATGAATATTATGAAAGTATAAAAGACATGGATGAGGAAACTTTTAAGAAAGATCTTGCTCTACAAGTACAACAAGTAGCAAAAATAGTATGCAAAAAACATATTCACCTCAGAAACACCAACCAATTCCTAATTGTCCAGATTGGTCTTGTAACCATTTGGATTATCATCTTTTTTATAAAAATAAAATTTTAACCTATGAAAATTTTTCAACCATACAAAGACATTATCGCATCAGCTCTCAATAATGACAGAGCCAATTTATTTGAAAAGAGTTTAAATGAAAGTTACGGAGAAATTAAAATGTTCTCTGTGAATGACTACGAAAAGTCAAAATTGAGTTTATCTAAACCTCACGATTTGGAAGTAATGGCGCAGCAAATGGGAGTAAGGGTATTGTCAGATCAAAAAGTGGGGCATCATCCTGATTTTGTACATCTAAAAGGAACAAAAAACAGGGAATATCATAACATTATTTCTGTTTTTATTGATGTAAAAGGATCAACTAATCTTTACAAAAAATATGACGGCGATACTGTTTTCATTATCACAGATGCAATACAGCTCCTTGGAATCACCCTCTGTAAGATATTTGGTGGCTTTATTCACAGACTACAGGGAGACGGACTTTTTGTTTATTTTGGAGGCAAAGGAGTCGATAAAAAATCAGGAATTAACCAAGCATTAACCGCAACAAGCTTGTTCAATTCGTTTTTAGAAAATGATTTGAAACAACTTTTTGAGAGCCACGGCATTGAAAGAATCAAAACCAGAGTGGGCATGGATTTTGGATATGACAAAGATGTTCTTTGGGCAATGGCAGGAACTGGAGATACCAGCGAAGTAACCACTATTAGTCTGCATACCAGTCTTGCTCCAAAAATGCAACAATATGCCCAAAGCAATGGAACAGTGATCGGCAAAAACGTTATTGATGCTGGAGAAATTGATAAAGATTTGTATTGGTCTGTGGAAGAAGAAAGATACATCTACAAAGATCAAAATAAGAGTTTCTACTATGGGCAATACCATTTCAATTGGTTAAAATTTTTGAAACAACTTAAATATATTGCTACATCTCAATTTGATGGTGCTATGGAAATTAAACCTTCTAATCCGAATTATTTGGAGCATTTAAACTCCTCAAATATAAAACCAATAGCTGAAATCAACAGGCCATGGCTGAAAAAAGAGTAATTAAAGATGATTTCAAAAAGGTCAATCTTAAGTATCCTAAGCTAAAGCTAGTATGGGAGGAAGAAACCATGCAGTGCATTGGAGAGGTAGATGTATTTGATAAAGAGAATGTTTATTGGGATTCTTTTTTAGTAAAAATTACAATTCCCATAAAGTCCTATCCCTATTTTTTTCCGAATTTATTTATAAGTGATGATAGAATACCCAAAGAAGATGACAGACATGTCAATTTTGATTCATCATGCTGTGTGGAAGTTGAGCAGAAACAAATCTTAAGAGCAAAAAAAGGAATTACAATTCTTCAGTTTCTTGATGAATATGTAATTCCTTATTTTGCTGACCAACTCTATTATGAGAAGGAAAATGATTGGGCAAATGGAGACTACCAACACGGCATTGATGGTAAAATCCAATATTATAGTGAGCTAACAGGGGTGGAAAACTTAGAGGAGATTTTGTATATATTGAGGAATTTGGAGAGAATCAATACAATAGAAATGTACCAGCCGTGCTTCTGTAAGTCTGGAAAAAAATTAAAATATTGTCACAAAACTGCTTTGAAAAAACTTTTACAATTGCCGAAACCCCAAATTGATATTGATATTCAAGGGATTGAAAAGAAAAATGAATAAATTAAACTGTTGTTTTTTCAATTTCATTTTAGCTTCAATAAAAACTACAGAACTTTCTCACTAGCAAGATATCTCCCGTTCGTATAATAGCAACCATCCATCAGTATTATATGGGAATGGAAGAACCGCCCGTTTGTTAATCTCTTTTATTCTTCACAAGACAGACTATGGAATGAAAGGGATTTATTCGCTGGAAGAATATTATGACAAAAATTTGCATGGATATTATAATGCTTTAACCATTTGAGGAAGGGAACGGGTGGTTTTAAAATATTGGAATTATAAAATTAATTATTTATAGATTATTAGCCTCTTCATTGAGTATACGTTTTATCCTATAAACCGTTGAAGTTAATTCTGCGACATCATTTTTAAAATCAGTATTTCCTTTTTCTGCAAGTATTTCGAATTTTCCAACTAATTTTGCGGCAAGGGCAACCAAATGATTGATTCTATATTTTTTTAGTTTTGTGAAATTTGGGCTTAAAATTTTTTCATAGTAGAACTCAGATGTTATGATTTCCAACTCCAAAATATCCATAGCTCTTTTAAGAGACTGAAAAGCCTCATCTAAAAAGAAAACATCTTCTTCTTCAAGAGGTTTGGAATCATCAAGCCTATCCACTATATTGAGAACCATTGCCACTCTATCTGAGACTTGATGATTAAACTTTTCGATATACGATGTTTCGGTCAAGTCTTCCTTATTTACTAATTTATCAAGATTAGCCTCGTTTATTATTCTCTGAGATTTAAACCAAGATGAAATTTTATTCATTTTAGGGTTTAGCACATAAAAATAAAAATTATACAACAAATAATATATTAATCCAAAAACTATAGCAAATAATATACTAAATGCAAGGGTTAAAATATTTTGCAAAGAATCATCATTAAGCTGTTTAAGGTATTGCCCTAAATCTATTTTAAAATAAATCACGAATGCTATAACCGAAGAGGTAATGGATGAATAAATAGACGAAACAAAAGGGTTAGATTCTTTAGTCTTCTTTTTTTCTTGATTTGCCAAGTACTTACTCAACTCACTTTTTAACAAATAAGTTCCAAGCTCATTTTTTTTGTAACGAGAATAGTCTTCTCTGTAGTTAGCCATAATACTTTTTTATGAATTTAATTTTGATAAATCAGTTAGTATCAAACTACATCGTTCCCGATGGGCATCTAATGATTCAAGAGATGTTTTTGAAAATCTTGATTGAGCATCAATTCTATTAACGTAAGCACTAAACAAGCTAAAAAAATCCGAAATAAAAAGGTCAACATTTCCAACCTTTTCTGCTTCTTTGTTTTTATAAAAGAAAAAGCGTTGTGCAATTTTTTCGTCAGAATTCAATATGTCAATTAAAGAACCCAAAATTAAAGCTACTCTATATGGGAAAAATATCTTCTCATATTTTTTTGTTTTTATTTTTTTTAAATCAAAAGTATAAATTGTTTTGGATCTGAATAGAGACTTGATTTCTCTACCCGTAATATTCAATCCTTTTTTGATAGCAATGTATTTAATTAATTTTTTTATTCCTTTATGTTGGTGGCTGCCATTTCCTTTAATCTCATTCGAAAAAGACTTTCCGATTTCAGAAACCATTTCAATAAGTATTAAATTATTGATAGACCTTTTTCCTGGCACAAAAATACCTTTAAAGTATTTACTACTATAAATAAACAAAATTTCTTCTTGAACAATTTCTAACCTAATACTCATAATTGAAAATCAATATTTTAACAAAGTTATAAAAAATATCATAAACTTGTTTATTTGAAAAATAAAGTCATTCTAACGACTGTTTATTCTCCCGAATAAAATTTTCGATGCTGGATTTTGAGTACAAAATTTTCCGAGCATTGATTTTGTAAAATGTGATGTAAGAAAAATCACGGTATTTTTGGAGGGTACTTTTCGAAGAAATTCCGAGCAATTTCATCGTCTCTTTTTCTCCAATAAAGTCCGTCTCTTTTTCTGTTTTATTTTCATTTTTTAGTCGTTCCACCACCTGCTTAATTAGGCGGTAAAAACTCTCACTTTCCATCGAAATAATAGATAGCGTTTTTGGATTTTGATCATCATTTTTCATAGCTTATCTTGTTGTAAAAAATTAAATGGGTTGTTGTAAAATTGACTTTGCATTCACTAAAAATTGTTTTTCAGAAACAATACTTTTACAAAGTGGAACTTAAATGGTGTACAGTTTTAAAAAATTTTGCAGCCTCTGTGCAGGATTGCATTGTGACGGTCTGAACGACCTTACCCAATGCGATCCTGTCAGGGGAGTACCCCTGAACCCCCGCTTATCCATTTGTAAAAATTTGTTTTTAAAGTTCATGTCGTTTGTTTTTTTCGTGTCCATATTCGTGTATATTTTGGAGCAGTTCTTTTCGTTTTCTGAGGGTGGGATCAAGCTCCAATTGCTGTAAAATTTCAGGGGTATATCCAAGGGTTTTAAACCTGAATCTTCGGTTGCCTTGGATACCTGTAATCCTTCCATTTCGGGAGTATAATTGCAGACCTTTTTTCTCTAAGATCTGATAAAAATCTTGTTCAGATTTTGACACCGTAAATGCTTCTTCCAACACTTTTAAGAGTTCTTGTTTTTCAGAAATTTCTCCGAACTCTTCCAGAATTTTTTCATTTTCTTTCTTCATTTCTTTTGTAGGGCTAAGTGATTTTTCGTGCCTGATTTTGGAAAGTATCAGTTCAGGAAAAACCTCCTGCTGGTATTTTTCCATCTCGAGTTTCACTTTCTGTTGGAAATCATCTTTGGAGATTCGGATGGACTTTCCAGTCTTGTATTCTACTCCTGAAAAGCAGATGTGGAGATGGGTGTGATTCTTTTCGTTTTTATGCACTGTGGCAATCGCAATCGACTTAGGAGCTCTTAAAGACAGATACTTGAGTGCGATCTGATGAAGCTTTTCATTATTGAGTCTTTCCGCATCTCTCGGATGGAACGATAAAATATCCATATAGAGGCGCACATTGTTTTTTCGTTTGTGGACTCTGAACTGTTCATTTTGAAGCAGTTGCTGTCCCAATTCTTCTACCGACAAGCCTTTTCCTTTGATGAATTTTGTTAAAACAAATCCATTATCCCTCTCGATTTCTCGAAAGACATAATTCAACACCGTGGTAAAACTTCGAGTGGTTTTGTAGGATTTGCTTTTGATAATCATTTTTGTTTCGTTGATGGTTGTCGGCTGATTGTTGATAGCTCTTTTAAATTCTTGGTTCTCGGTTCTTGTTTCTCGACTCTTCTGCATTCATTTCTTAAAAATTCTGTTCTAATATGAATTGCAGATTTTGGATGTGCTTTTCCAACTGTTGCATCTGTTGTCTGTCAATTAGTTTCCTTTGGTAGAGCAGACTTTCGAGATAATCAATCAAAATAAAGAGTTGTTGTTCAATCTGTAAAAGTTCTTTTTTCTGATTAGTATTGATGTTTTCATTGCTTTGCAAGTGGTTTTCCAAAAGAACCTTGATATATTCAATGATGGTTTGTTTTGGTTCTAATTTTCGGTTTAATAATTCCAGTAGTTCTTTACTTAAAGAAATGGTAACCTCTTTGTTTTTTTGTCTTTGGATTTGTTTGAGCCGTGTGTTATAACTCCGCCAATACGTTTTCTTTGCCTGAATAATCTCATCGTTCGTGGGATTTTTATTACTGAAGAGATCATCCAGATAGTCATGCAAAGTTTTATATGTCCACGGCTCGGGTTGCATTGTTGTAGGTTATTATCAAAGAGAATAAGGTATTGTTGGATGTTTTAGGCTTTATCTTTCAAGGTCTTGTTCTTTAATCAATTCTTTGAAGCGGATTTCTTTAAAAAATCGGTCACGTTCAACGTGTAGTCCAAAAGGAAGACGAAGTTCCTCTAATTCCCTTATACTGAATGAACCGAATTCGTCCTCCCAGAGTCCAGCCACGAAGCCATAGCAAATTTGAGTTTCAGAATCATATTCGGTTGCATACCAAGTAGCAGAATGGGAAGGAGCAAAAAACTTTGCAATAATTAAAGGATTTGAGCTTTGTGACTGGTCACCGACCTCAGCAAAGCGTTTTTCTAGTTCTTTTGTAATGAGTTTCATTGTGATTGTATTTGGGTTAAAAAATTAACGTTCGGGTTCTAAGTCGATGTTATGACCTTTATCTCTTTGCTTCTCCATCAACTTTTGATTTTCCTTTGTAAATTGTATAATATTACTCTCAAGTGATGCCCAGCTTTGGCACATTCTGTCAAATTGTTCTTTAGAAATATTGCCATCTTTTAAAATCTTTTCCCGAATTACCTCAACCTGATAAGTATTTCGATGGTTGTACCAAACATAAAAGAATAGCAGTATGTTACTATCTTCGTCACACAGCCAAACGAATTCTCCAATATTTTCGGTCATTATTTTCCACTGATTGTCATTGTATTTGGTTGAGGGCAATCCCTGCTCTTTGCATATCAAAGTGATATAATCTCTTAATATGGGTTGTAATTCAGGAGGTGTCATTGTTGTAAATTTTTATTATTATCGTTTAGGTTCAAAACTTTTTCCTGTACTTTGTCTTTCAGCATTTCCAAATTCAGCACTTCTTTTTCAAAACTGAGCCATACTTTATACATCTGTTCCAGTTGTTCTTTAGATTCTACGGAATCATTAAAACCTCTTTCCCAAAGTGTTTTTACCATACCGTTCGGGGTGAGTTCAGGGTTTGTCAACCGAATATTGTTAAGGATATAAGGAAACAACAGCAGGATTTCATCATTCTTCCGAGAACCACAAAACTTTTGCAGATGATCTGATAGAACTTGTATTTGTAGGGTGTTAATCTCAGGATATTGTAATTCTATTTTCCTTTTGAATATTTCAGAAGAGTGACTGCTGATATATGTTAAAAGAATCTTATGGGGATGTTCAGGTTGTTTCATCTTAATTTATTTTAAGCTGTAATTTTATCGGAAGGGTGTTAAATCAATATAGCTTACGGTAAAATTTTCTACAGGCTGAGGATTTTGTGAACGTAGATTTAATTTTCTAAGGAGTTCAGGTTGTTTATAGGCAGGTATAATCGGAACTTTCAATGGTTTTTCTCCTGAAATCAAGACAAGGACTTCATCTTTCATTTCCCGAATCTCCGAAGCAGTCATCAAAGGACGCTGTCGTATATTTTTTGATTCTTTATCGATATAGTCATAGTTGCCAAGAATCCTTTCTAAATCGTAAACCTCGCTAGTCAAACCTCCGAAATAGACCTTGGTGTTGCAATTGTTTAATATGTTTTTAGCGACATTTTCGCCATATTTTGCATATAAAAGAGCTTCCGATTGGATAATAAGCAGTTGAGGAATCTTAAATTTTCTGGCATTGCTGATGATTTCAGAATAGCCCTGAATATTTAACAAACTGAACTCATCCATAATCATAAAGATGTCCTTTTCCTCCGCTGACGGGAGATAAGAAAAACAGTATCGGTAAAATTCTTGATAAAAAAGAGATAAAATTGAAGCATAAAATTTGGTATCGCCCACGGGAATCTGTAAAAACAAAGCATGAGGCTGCCTTCTAAATTCTTCAAATTGAATTGTGGTTCTGGAAGTTATTTCAGACAATATTGGATCGCATCCCACATATGAAAGAGCGGCTAGAGCAGAAGCGATGACAGATTTTTTCGTGTTTTCAGACATACCAGCAAGGGCTCTGAATTTTCGGAAAACATCATCACTTCCACGAGTCGCCATCATCTGCTCAATAGCATTTGGTGCAGCTAGATATTCCACCAGTAAGTAATAAATATTAGCCAGATTTTGAAATTCGTAAGACTCACTTTCAGTAACATACTGGATAAAAAGCGTAATACAGTCTTCTGCACTAAGTGTGAAGAAGTCCTCCTTCTCGTGGGATGTGGCAGAAACCAAAGTTTTAGCCACTTTTCTCATTTGAATCAAATTTCCTCGACAACCATCTAAAATGTTAAAGTACGACCCTGTTTTCTTTCCAAAATCAAGAATAGAGCATTTATAGCCAACTGATTGCAAATAAGGAATTGTAGCAACTGATAGTTCACGGCTTGGATCGTTGATGATGATACTGTATTTGCCCTTTGCATTGAGAAGCGTTGGAATCGCTATAATTTGTGACTTGCCCCTGCCTGATCCACCCACGACAAGTAGATTTTCTCTGCTTTTAGGAATGGACATAAAATAGTTCTTCCCATCAATGCAAAACCCATCTTCATACGGAGACAATATTTTATTTGCTTTGCCGAAAGATGCTTTTAAGCTGTGATCTTTCCCCCATAGGTTTTCTGC
>RRZT011278887.1_pt1 | contig 10952 bp, 7 predicted proteins | sample 2165551 | NCBI WGS metagenome assembly RRZT01 (sample SAMN10456910, study PRJNA506462) | wastewater metagenome | biome: wastewater; feature: sludge; material: wastewater sludge; isolation source: wastewater sludge with Escherichia coli K12::gfp cells carrying plasmid... | place: USA: Moscow, Idaho ...
GAGCATAACCTGAAAAACGTCGATTTGGAGCTGCCCAGAGATAAGCTGATCGTCATGACCGGCCTGTCCGGCTCCGGCAAGTCGAGCCTGGCGTTTGACACGATCTATGCCGACGGCCAGCGCCGCTATATGGAAAGCCTTTCCAGCTATGCCCGCCAGTTCCTGGGCCAGATGGAAAAGCCCGATGTCGACGAGATCACCGGCCTGTCCCCGGCCATCTCCATCGACCAGAAAACAACAAGCCACAACCCGCGTTCCACGGTGGGAACGGTAACGGAGATTTACGACTATCTGCGTCTGATGTACGCCCGCATCGGCGTGCCCCACTGCCCGATCTGCGGGCGGGAGATTACCCAGCAGACCGTGGACGAGATGGTCGACGAAGTCATGAAGCTGCCGGAGCGCACCCGCTTTCAGGTGCTGGCCCCCGTTGTGCGTGCCCGCAAGGGCACCCAGGCCAAGGAGCTGGATGCCGCCCGCCGAGCCGGTTTTGCCCGCGTGCGCGTCGACGGCAATATGTACGATCTGAGCGAGGAGATCAACCTCGAAAAGAACATCAAGCACACCGTTGAGATCGTCGTGGACCGTCTGGTCATCAACGACACGGTCCGCGGGCGTCTGGCCGATTCCATAGAAACCGCGCTGGCGCAGGCAAACGGGCTTGTCGTCATCGACGTCATTGGCGGTGAACCGATGATGTTCAGCCAGAGCTACGCCTGCCCCGAGCACGGCATCTCCGTCGAGGAACTGACCCCGCGGATGTTCAGCTTCAACAATCCCTTCGGTGCCTGCGAGAAGTGTACGGGTCTCGGCACCTTCATGAAAGTCGACCCGGCGCGTGTCATCCCCGACAAGCGCAAGTCCATCCGGGAAAGTGCCATCAAGGCCAGCGGCTGGTATTACGCCGAGGGCTCCATCTCCGAAATGACCTATAAGGCGCTGGGCAAGCGCTACGGCTTTACACTCGATACCCCCGTTAAGGACTTCAGCAAGGAGGCCCTGCACGCCCTGCTGTACGGCACGGGTGACGAGCGTATTGAGATGCAGCGCGAGAGCATGTTTGGCTCCGGCACCTACTTTAACCAGTTCGAAGGCATCATCCCGAATCTGGAGCGCCGTTTCCGCGAGACGAGCAGCGAGTGGGTCAAGGAGGAAATCGCCCTTGTCATGTCCAGCGAGGAATGCCCCGCCTGCCATGGCCGCCGCTTAAAGCCGACAAGCCTGGCCGTGACTGTAGGCGGCATCAACATTGCCGATTTCTGTGACAAGAGCGTCAACGAGGAGCTGGACTTTATCAACACGGCCAAGGTCAGCACCCGGGACGAGATGATCGGTGCGCCTATTTTTAAAGAGGTAAAAGAACGTCTGGGCTTTTTAAAGAGCGTCGGCCTTGGCTATCTGACGCTCTCCCGCGGTGCGGCTTCGTTGTCCGGCGGCGAGAGCCAGCGCATCCGTCTGGCGACCCAGATCGGCAGTGCGCTGACCGGCGTGCTCTACGTGCTCGACGAGCCGAGCATCGGCCTGCACCAGCGTGACAACGATAAGCTGATTGCAACGATGAAGCGGCTGCGTGATCTTGGCAACACGCTGATCGTCGTTGAGCACGATGAAGACACGATGCGGCAGGCCGACTATATTGTCGATGTCGGCCCCGGTGCGGGCGTCCACGGCGGCGAGATCGTCGCCGCAGGCAGCGTCGCGGACATCTGCAAGGTCAAGCGCAGCATCACTGGCGCGTATCTGTCTGGCCGCAAATTCGTAGAGGTCCCCGAGACACGCCGCGAGGGAAACGGCAAGGCGCTGCGCGTCGTCAAGGCCCATGAGAACAATCTGCAGGACATTACCGTAGACTTCCCGCTCGGCAAGCTGATCTGCGTTACCGGCGTGTCCGGCTCCGGCAAGTCGACGCTTGTCAACGAAATTCTGTACAAAACGCTGGCTGCCGCCCTGAACGGTGCACGCAGCCGCCCCGGCCAGTGTGAGGTGGTCGAGGGCATGGAGTGGGTCGATAAGGTCATCGGCATCGACCAGTCGCCGATTGGCCGCACGCCGCGCTCCAACCCGGCCACCTACACAGGCGTGTTTGGCGACATCCGCACGCTGTTTTCCAACACGCAGGATGCCAAAATGCGCGGCTACGGCCCCGGGCGGTTCAGCTTCAATGTCAAGGGCGGACGCTGCGAGGCCTGCGAAGGCGGCGGCATCCTGACGATTGAAATGCACTTTCTGCCGGATATTTACGTGCCCTGTGACGTCTGCAAGGGCAAGCGCTACAACCGTGAAACGCTCGAGGTCAAGTACAAGGACAAGACCATCTCCGACGTGCTGGACATGACGGTGGAGGAGGCCTGCGTATTTTTCGCCAACATTCCGAAGATCGCACGCAAGCTGCAAACGCTGCAGGAGGTTGGCCTTGGCTACATCCAGCTGGGTCAGGCAGCCACGACGCTTTCGGGCGGTGAGGCGCAGCGCGTCAAGCTGGCCAATGAGTTGGCCCGCCGCGATACCGGGCAGACCGTCTATATCCTTGACGAGCCTACCACCGGCTTGCATGTGGCCGATGTCCACCGCCTGGTCAAGGTGCTGGATAAGCTCGTTGATGCGGGCAATACGGTCATCGTCATTGAGCACAATCTCGACGTCATCAAACGCGCCGACTATATCATCGACCTCGGCCCCGAGGGCGGCAGCGGCGGCGGCACCATCGTCGCCACCGGCACCCCGGAGGAGGTCGCGCAGAACCCGCACTCCTTCACGGGGCAGTATCTCCGGCCCGTGCTGGAGCGCGTCGCGGAGCTGCAATCACAGAAATAACACAAACGGCTCTCCTCCGGGAGGGCCGTTTGCTGTTGCAGCGTACCTTTCTGCCAGACATTGGGGTTTGCATCACAGGGCGTTTTGTGGTATAATACCCTCATATAGGCTTTAAGGAGGGCGGTACTGTGACCGTTTTGCGTTATACCGTGCCGCCGGAAAACGAGGGCTGCAAGCTGGGGCTGTTCCTGCGCATGCAGGGTGTTACGGCAGGACTGATCAAGTCCGTCAAATATGACGGTGACGGCTTTTACGCCGACGATCAGCCCATCCGCACGAATGAGCCTGTACACGCCGGGCAGTGCATCCGCTTTGCGCTCCCGCCCGAGCAGGAGACGAGTGTGACCCCGCAGCCCGTGCCGTTTTCCATCGCCTATGAGGACGATTTTGCCGCGGTGCTCAACAAGCCCGCGGGCATTGCCGTGCACCCCACGCTGAACTACCCTGACGGCACACTGGCCAACGGCTGGCTGTACCACCTGCGGCAGCGGGGGAAAAGCGGCATCTTCCGCCCGGTAAACCGCATTGACAAAAACACAAGCGGCCTGGTGCTGTGCGCGAAAAACGCCTTTGCCGCACCGCTGCTGGCCGGGTCTGCCCACAAGTGCTACCTTGCGATTGTGCAGGGTACAATGCCGCTGGGGCCGGGCCGGGTCGAAGCGCCTATCGCGCGGCGCGGTGACTCCATCATTGGCCGCTGCGTGTGCGCGGACGGCAAGTACAGCCTGACCGAGTACGCGGTGCTGGCCGCGGGGCCGGGCCACAGTCTGCTGGCCTGCTGGCCGCGCACCGGGCGCACCCATCAGATTCGCGTACACATGTCCTATATCGGCCATCCGCTGGCGGGGGATACGCTGTACGGCGGGTCGGACATCCTTCTGCGCCGTCACGCACTGCACTGCGGCATCCTTGCGTTTGCACACCCGCTGACAGGGGAGCCCCTCCGTGTGGAGTGTCCGCTGCCCGAGGATATGGCCGCCCTGGCCCGGCAGGAAAAGCTGCTGACGGGCTGGCAGCTGCACAGTCTGCCCTGCGGTGCAGACCCCACGTAAATTTGCTTCACACGGAAAGGAGCTTCCGTATTTTGAATCCCATCCAAACTGATCCCAATCCGAAAAACGATAGCATCACCGAACCCCCGGAGATGACCCCTGTAACGCGCTTTTCTCACTCATCGCAGGAAAAAAAGCGCAGCGATAACCGCCGCAAGGCAGCCCGTTACATGCAGGATCTGCACCGCCGCAACACTGTCGGCGATATGCTGTACATGGTCGGCTTCTGGGTCGAGTATGTTTTTGTCTGCGTAGGCCGCAGAGTGGGGGCTGTTGTGCGCGGCATCGGCGATACCGTGCTGAATCTGCTGCTCATTGTCCTGCGCCCGATTCTGATCGGTATTATCACGCTGATTGAGGACCTGACCAGCCCGTTCGTGCGGATGGCCTCGGGCATCCGTCATATCCGCGACATCCCCGATACCCTCGTGGAGAGCGAGGATGGCGATGTGCGCCGTGCCAAGAAAAAATACCTTGCCAGCGGCATCCGAAAATACTCCATCGTTGTCTGGAACGCCATCACTTACATACTCCCGGCAGTTGCCGCAGCGGGGCTTGTGGTCCTGGTGCGCAGCGGGCTGGGGCTGCGCTTTGTGCTGAATGTGCAGGTGAACGGCGAGAACGTCGGTTACGTGGAGAGCGAGCAGGTGTTTGAAAATGCCCGTGAGGACGTGCAGTCCCGTATCAACACGGCCAAGCGTATGCTGCAGGCCTCCGGCTCTGCGGTGGAGGACACAAGCTGGGATGTCTACCCGACCTACTCGCTTTCCATCGGCAACCAGACGATGACCGAGAGCGAGATCGCCAACGCCATCCTGCGCACGGCCAGTGATGAGATCATCAACGGCACGGCTGTCTACGTCGACGATCAGCTGCTCTACGTCACCACCGAGGGCGACCACCTGCGCAGCTATCTGGAAAACATCAAGGCACCGTTTGAAAATGCGATGGACAGCAGCGTCTACACGGCGTTTGCCCACAACATCCGCCTCGTGGACGGTGTTTATCTGCAGGAGTCTGTCAGCTCCTACGCGGACGTCATCAACGCCCTGACCGAGGGCGGCGGCATCCACACCTATACAGCCGTCGACGGCGACACCGTCGAGAGCGTCGTCAACGCTACCGGCGTTTCGTTTGACTCTCTGGCACAGATGAACCCCGAACTGCTGACGCTCGACCAGGAGATTCCTGCGGGCACGGTCATCACCACCGGTGCGTCCTCGGCAGAGCTCATCAAGGTCAAGGTCGTCCGCCGCGACACCGAAACTGTCGCCATCCCGTTCGACACCCAGAACACCGAGTCCGACCAGTATGATTTCGGCAAGGTCGTGACCCTGCAGGAGGGTGCAGACGGCTCCGAGGAGATCACCTACGAGACAACGATGATCGACGGCGCGGTCACGGACCGTCAGGCTGTGGCCTACAATGTGCTGCAGGCCCCGACCCCGGAAATCACCGTCACCGGCACGAAGCTGAAGAATGGCATGATTGCCAAGGTCGGCTCCGGCTCCTTCATCTGGCCTGTGCCGAATTATAAGTACGTCAGCCGCTGGATGGGCAACGGCCACCGCGGCGCGGACATCTGTGCTGCCTACGGCACGCCGATTTTGGCCTCCGACTCCGGCACAATCATTGCTGCAGGCTGGCATTATTCCTACGGAAACTATGTGGAGATCGACCACGGCAACGGCTACAAGACGCTGTACGGTCACATGTCCAGCATCGCTGTTTCTCAGGGGCAGGCCGTCACGCAGGGGCAGGTCATCGGCTATGTCGGCTCCACGGGCAATTCCACCGGCAACCACTGCCATTTTGAGATGTCCTATAACGGTGCGCTGTTCAGCGCCTATACGCTGTTCTCGGGTATGTGATTTCCGGCGAAATTACGGTGCATGGTCAACATATCTTGTGCTGTTTCACAAAAATTTTGCAATTGCAGGGGACAGGCCTTTTCAATTAGCGCAAAATGTTGTATAATCTTAGAAAGTGTGTACTATAGGTCGGCCCTGTACAGAGGGTATACGAGCCGATTACCGCACAAAGGAGAGCTACACTTGGAAAAATACGTTATTCGCGGAGGTAAGCCGCTTGTTGGCGATGTCAACATTGGCGGCGCAAAGAACGCCGCGGTTGCCATACTCCCGGCCACGATCCTGGCCGGCGGGAAGTGCCTGATTGAAAACCTGCCCTGTATCAGTGATGTCATGGCGTCGCTGCAGATTTTGAGCGAGCTGGGTGCGAGCATCCGCATGGTCAGCCGCAGCACCTATGAAATTGACACGTCGCATTTGGACAGCACCGAGGTATCCAATGAGCTGTCACGCCAGATGCGCGCAAGCTACTACTTTCTCGGCGCATTGCTGGGCCGCTTTGGTTCCGGTCAGGTCGCCATGCCGGGCGGCTGCAATCTGGGCCCGCGCCCGATTGACCAACACCTGAAAGCCTTCACCGCCTTTGGTGCAGAGGATTCCGTGGAGTACGGCCAGATCCACGTCAGGTCGGAGCATCTGGTCGGCGGGCACGTCTTTTTTGACACGGTCTCCGTCGGTGCCACGATGAACGCCATGCTGGCCGCTGTCCTGGCCGAAGGCACGACGATTCTTGAAAACGTGGCCCGTGAGCCGCACATTGTCGATTTGGCCAATTTCCTGAATATGATGGGTGCAGACGTACACGGCGCCGGTACCGACGTCATCAAGATCCACGGCGTCAAGGAGATGCACGGCTGCAACTACTCCATCATTCCCGACCAGATCGAGGCTGGCAGCTATATGGTGGCCGCCGCTATCACGAAGGGGGACATCACGCTGCACAACGTTATCCCGAAGCACATGGAGCCCATCACCGCCAAGCTGCGCGCGGCCGGCTGCGAGGTGGAGGAATTCGACGACGCGCTGCGTATCCAGCGCACCGGCGAGCTGAAGCCGCTCAAGCTCAAGACTATGCCGCACCCCGGCTTCCCCACGGATATGCAGCCGCTGATGACCGCACTGCTGACGCTGGCGAAGGGAACCTCCATCGTGACGGAGGGCATCTGGGAGAACCGCTTCCGCTATGTGGATGAGCTGATCCACATGGGCGCAAACATCCAGGTCGACGGCCAGGTCGCTGTCATTGAAGGCGTGAAGGAGCTGCATCCCGCGCCGCTGCGCGCTACCGACCTGCGCGCCGGTGCCGCCATGGTCATGGCTGCTCTGGCCGCCAACGGCGTGAGCGAGGTCGACGAGACCATCCACATTGAGCGCGGCTACGAGAACATCGTAGAAAAGCTGCAGGCTCTGGGCGCGGACATCCGCCGCGTCGAGATTCCGGCCAATGCAGTGAGCCGGGCAATCTAAAAGGACCCTTGGGCCGCTGACCGGGCGGCCCAATTTTTATGGAAAGCGTTAGGACAAACGAATGGCATATTTTACCACCCTGTATTCCGGCTCCTCCGGCAACTGCGCGCTGATTCGCAGTGAGGACAAGTATCTCCTGATCGACATGGGCAAGAGCTGCCGCACGACTCTGACCGCGCTGAAATCCCTGGGTCTGGCGGTCAGCGACTGCGTCGGCATCCTCGTCACGCACGAGCACTCCGACCACGTCTCGGGACTGGATACCTTTTTGAAAAAGCACCCCGTCCCGCTGTACGGATGTGCCGATACGCTGGATACGCTGGCCTCCCGCGGCACGATTCCGCCCGCGGTGGAGGCAATCCCTGTGGACGGTCAGACGCTGGAAATCGGCAGCTTCACGGTGACGAGCTTTCCCACCAGCCATGATGTGCCCTGCTGCGGCTACCGCATCCGCACACCGGAAGGCCGCGTCATGGCGTTCGCCACAGACCTCGGCTACCTGACGCCCGTCGTACAGGACAACCTGATGGGCTGCGATCTCGTCGCGCTGGAGGCCAACTATGACGCATTCAGCCTGCACGGCGGGCCGTACCCGTATTATTTGAAGGTGCGCATTGCCAGTGACCGCGGCCATCTGGACAACAAGGCCTGCGCGGCGGAGATTCTGGACTTGATCCAGGACGGCTGCAAAAAGTTTGCGCTCTGCCATTTGAGCCAGACAAACAACTCGCCGGAGCTGGTCATGACCACCGTCTATAACGTGCTGCTGGCCGCGGGCATCCAGCCCGGACGGGACGTGCTGATCCAGACCCAGTCGCGCAGTGAGGTCAGCCCGTATATTGAATTTTGAGCGGGGGAGCCTATGCAGAATATTGATTTGATTGCCATTGGCAAGATGAACGCCGCCTACTTTGCGCAGGGCGTGGCCGAATACCAGAAGCGCCTCGGCGGCTTCTGCAATTTCCGTATTATCGAATTGCCCGAGGTGCAGATTGCCGACAAGAACGCCAGCGACAGGCAGATCGCTAAGTCGCTGCAAAAGGAGGGGGAGGCTATCCTGGCCAGCGTGCGCAGGGGTGCGTATCTCGTTGCGCTCTGTGTCGAGGGCAAGCAGGTATCCAGTGAGGATCTGGCGGCTATGATTGCAGACCGCGCCATGAGCGGCGCAGGGGATATGGCGTTTGTCATCGGCTCCTCCCACGGGCTGGACGACAGCGTCAAGCGCGCCGCACAGGCCCGCATCAGCCTGGGACGCATCACGCTGCCGCACCAGCTGGCGCGTCTTGTTTTGACCGAACAGCTCTACCGCGCCTGCACGATCAACGCAGGAATGAAGTACCACAAGTAAGAAACGCTTTGCCGAATCGGTAGGGGCGGATCCCATATCCGCCCGCAGGCGTTTTCGCCGCTGCAAGCGGAAATATGCTCCCTGTAGGGGCCGATGCTCGCATCGGCCCGCAAATCACCGCCAAAAAAAATGCCCCGCATGGAGTTTTCATCTCCATGCGGGGCTGTTCAGTTACATATCAATAGTGCAGCAGATCCAGAGAATCCTGATACGGGGTCTCGGTGGCGACCTTCATGGTAGCCTCGTTCTTGTACTTGTTCAGCATAGCAACGCTCTTGGCGGGGTCAGCCAGCGTACCGGCACCGGCAATGCAGCCGCCCGGGCAGGCCATGCCTTCCAGCAGGTAGCCGTTGTACTTGCCGGCCTTGGCCATCATCATCATCTTCTTGCAGTCGGCCAGACCCTGGGCGCTCATGACCTTGACCTCGCGGTCCGGGTCCATCTTCTTGATGGCGTTGACAACCGCCTGTGCGACACCGCCGGAGGCAGCAAAGCCGCGGGCGTCGGCACTGGCGCTGTTGAAGGCATCCTCCGGGTTGTCCGGCAGGTCGGCAAAGTTGACAGCCTTGGCCTCAAACAGACCCATCAGCTCCTCGAAGGTCAGGACGAAGTCAACCTCACTGCGGACGGAACGGCGGCTGGCCTCCAGCTTCTTGGCAGCGCAGGGGCCGATAAAGCAGATACGGGCGTTGGGCTTTTCCTTCTTGATGAGGCGGGCGGTCAGGACCATGGGGGTCATGGCCATGCTGATGCACTCGGCCTGCTGGGGGAACAGCTTCTTAGCCATCACGCTCCACGCGGGGCAGCAGGACGTACCCATGAACGGAATCTTGGCGGGAACCTCTTCCATGAAGTCCTTCGCCTCGTCGATGGTGCACAGGTCGGCACCGATGGCGACCTCGGCCACATCGGCAAAGCCCAGCTGACGCATGGCCTCCTTCAGCTTGGAGGGGGTCATGCCGGGGAACTGGTTGATGAAGGCGGGGGCCACGATGGCAACGACCTCATCACCGCGCTTGATGGACTGGATCAGCTGGAAGATCTGGCCCTTGTCAACGATAGCGCCGAACGGGCAGTTGACCAGGCACATGCCGCAGGAAACGCACTTATCGTAATCGATCTCGGCACGGCCATGCTCGTCGGAGTGGATGGCACCCATGCCGCAGGCCGCGGCGCAGGGGCGCTCGGTCTTGACGATGGCGCTGTAAGGGCAGCTGTTGACGCAGCGGCCGCACTTGACGCAGAGGCTCTGGTCAATGTGGCTCTTGCCGTTGCGGAAGCTGATGGCGTGCTTCGGGCAGACCTCCTGGCAGGGGTGCGCCAGGCAGCCCTGGCACATGGCCGTGACCTTGATGACCTTCTCCGGGCAGGCGTTGCAGGCAAACTTGATGACATTGATCAGCGGCGGCTCGTAGTACTTGTCTGCAATGACGCTGTGCTCCAGGCCCTCGCTGGCGGGCACGCTCTCATCCAACGGACGCAGGGACATGCCCATGGCCAGACGGACGCGCTCGGAGATGATGGCTCTCTCCAGGAAGATGCTGCTGCGCAGAGATTTTTCCTCACCGGGAATGATCTTGAAGGGCAGCTCACGCATCAGCTTTTCGTAGTCGGAAAGCTCGTTGACCTCATAGGCCATGCGGGCAACCTCAGTGAACACCTTGCGACGGATATCCGTTACGGGGGTGTAAATGCCTCTCATTGTAATTGCTCCTTTGTTTTGCTCTGTTTGCTCCAAAAGTGACGTATCAGCGGGTACACCCGCTCCTGTTAAAATTTTACCAAAAATCCATACTTTTTGCAAGAGGGCAGGCAACAAAAAACAGGAAAAACTCTGTAAAATCCAGAGATTTCCCCGCAGAATGGATGCAATATCTCTTGCGGCGCGGCGGCATCTCCGGCTTGCAGGGGCGGATGCCTGCATCCGCCCGCGGGTCGATGCAAGCATTGCCTCCTACATCGAGCATGAATAACGGCGTTGCAACAATCAATATAAATCAAACGAGCTCCGCCCTGCACCGTTTCCCGTCCCAGGCACCCAGCGTGACCTCCACAATGTCGCCGGTCTTGTGCCCGGGTGCGCTGACCAGCACAGGCAGGTACTGCTTCGTGTAGCCGGTGAACATTGTGGCGGACAGCGGCGTTTCCAGCAGCACGCTGGCCTTGCGGCCCTGCATAGCGGCTGCTTCGGCAGCGCGTACCTCCTCCACAGCGGCGGTCATGCGGCGGCTGCGGGCCTCCTTCTCATGCTCGGGCAGCTGGTCGGCAAAGTCGTAGGCTGCCGTGCCTTCGCGGCGGGAGTAGGGGAACACATGCACCTTCAAAAACCTCATTCCCGTCACAAAGGCCATGCTGGCTTCAAAGTCATCCTCCGTCTCGCCGGGGAAGCCTACGATGACA
>RRZT011937312.1_pt1 | contig 10952 bp, 12 predicted proteins | sample 2165551 | NCBI WGS metagenome assembly RRZT01 (sample SAMN10456910, study PRJNA506462) | wastewater metagenome | biome: wastewater; feature: sludge; material: wastewater sludge; isolation source: wastewater sludge with Escherichia coli K12::gfp cells carrying plasmid... | place: USA: Moscow, Idaho...
CAACTACACAAGAACGGTAAACTTCCATATTCGAAGATCCCAGAAAGGTCTAAGAAGTTGGACGAGGCCGTTAAGAAGGTTGTTGAGGTACCCACCGATCTTATTTACACTTCGAAACCATATGCTGGGTCAAAGAACCGTCTCGGTCAAGACATCAATACCGGTTATTCCATCATCATTCGCGGCGGAGTAAAAGACCCTGGGGTGCAAGCCGCTCAGCTCCATCTGAATCGCCAAAAGTATAACGGTTATAATTCCTCTGAAAACTATTTCCGAAAGTTAACCAACGGTGACATTGAGTCTTCGTTCAAAGATAGTCTTGGTCGGTTGGACGCCGCAGGACGAATCATCATACATGATCTGTTTATCCCGGCTAGTATGGCTGCCGGTGTAGAATCGATTGAAGACATTCAGGCTAAGTTCGGCCCAAGACTTGAAGCTGCACTTACGGAAGAAATTCTGAACCGTAAAGGATTCTAACCAAACAAAGAAGGGAGGGGCAGAAATGTACCTCAATGAACTAAAGCACTACGACGAAGACACTCTGGTTCACGTCGGCGTCAAGGGGATGAAGTGGGGCGTTCGTAAGGACCCGGACTCCGGCCGTCCCCCGAGCGGCTACAAGCCCTCTCACTCTGAGAAAAAGGCAGCCCGAGTTCAGACCAAGGCCGACAATCGCGCTGCGCTGAATAAGAAGTTCGGCGCTAAGGAAGGCGTAAACCTCTCCAGGACCGACAAGGCTATGATCACCAAGATTGATGACCTTGCCGTCTACCGTGATAGATCCAGAAAGACCTTCGCGTATGGAGCTAGCGGGTCCAAGGCTCTTCTTTACGGCGGTCCCCTTGGACTTGCTGTTGTGAAGTCTAAGCGCATGAATAATGCGATGCGAAAGAAGTGGGATGTTGCAGCAAAGGTGGATAGGGACATGAAGGCCCGAATCCAGGCAGGAAAGAAGACTACCACGGATAAGCTTGCATCCCTTATGAGCGTTAGCGTTTTGGACATCGTTGGCGCCAACAAAAGGGTAAACACCACAGGCCCGATTGGTAAGAAGAACCGGGCGCCTCGTGATTGATCGATAAGGATTCAAAATGGCACTGTCCAACACCGCTGTCCCGGTGTACTATGGGCAGTTTCGTGAAGAGGTCCTAGCTGGACGAATCCCGGTCTGTCGAGAGATCGCAATGCAGATGAACCGGATCGATGAGCGTGTTAAGGATCCAAGATTCTACTATGACGATTCAGCCATTGATGGGTTCGTCAAGTTCTGCGAGAACGAGTTGACACTGACTGACGGCTCGGACCTCGTACTTCTGGACACGTTCAAACTCTGGGCGGAAGATCTTTTGGCATGGTTCTACTTCGTCGAACGTCAGGTCTATGTTCCAGATGAGGACAACCCAGGCATAGGCCACTACGTTCGTAAGAAGATAAAGAGGCGTCTCACGACGAAACAGTTCCTGATCGTGTCTCGTGGCTCCGCCAAGTCTATGTACCTCGCCTGTCTTCAGGCATACGGTCTTAACATCGATCCGGCAACCACGCACCAGATCACTACTGCTCCGACCATGAAGCAGGCTGAGGAAGTTCTTTCTCCGATCAGAACAGCGATCACTCGATCTCGAGGTCCGCTATTCAAGTTCTTGACTGAAGGTTCGTTACAGAATACGACCGGTTCTAGAGCTATGCGACAGAAGCTTGCATCGACCAAGAAGGGTATCGAGAACTTCCTAACCGGCAGCCTTCTCGAGGTCCGCCCAATGTCTATAAACAAGTTGCAAGGTCTCCGGCCTAAGCGTTCAACTGTTGACGAATGGCTTTCTGGCGATATCCGCGAGGACGTTGTGGGCGCTCTAGAGCAGGGCGCGTCGAAGATGGACGAGTACGACATCATCGCTGCGTCTTCAGAGGGCGTGGTACGTAACGGCGCGGGCGACACAATCAAAATGGAACTAATGGAGGTCCTCAAGGGGGACTACGTAAACCATCGGGTGTCAATCTGGTACTACAAGTTGGATTCCATCGAAGAAGTCGGCGTCCCTTCTATGTGGCCGAAGGCTTGCCCCTCGATCGGAAAGACGGTTTCGTGGGAAACCTATGCCGAGGACGTGGAGCGTGCCGAGCAGACGCCCGCGGCCAGGAACGATATCTTGGCCAAGCGGTTTGGGATCCCCATGGAGGGCTATACCGTCTTCTTTGCTTATGAAGACACGCTGCTACACCGAAAACGCGATTTCTGGAACATGGCCTGCTCTATGGGAGCGGACCTTTCCCAGGGTGACGACTTTTGTTCGTTCACTTTCCTATTCCCACTAAGTGGAGACCGCTTCGGAATCAAGACTCGAAGTTATATTACCGAGAGAACGCTCTATCGACTTCCCGCGGCAATGCGCCAGAAGTACGAAGAGTTCATTGAAGAGGGCTCTCTGGTCGTAATGCCAGGGACGATCCTGGATGTCGAAAACCAAGTCTATGACGACCTCGAGACACACATCATCGAGATGAAGTATGATGTTCGTTGCGTCGGGTATGACCCGTACAATGCCCGCGAGTTCATACAGCGCTGGGAGCGTGAGAACGGACCCTACGGTATCGAGAAGGTCATTCAGGGCGTTAGAACGGAGTCGGTGCCTCTCGGTGAGTTGAAGAAGCTTGCCGAGGATCGGCTGCTACTGTTCGATGAGCTGCTGATGGCGTTCGCCATGGGCAACTGCATTACGCTCGAAGACACCAACGGCAACCGTAAGCTCCTTAAGAAGCGCTACGATCATAAGATCGACCCAGTGTCTGCGCTGATGGACGGGTTTGTCTCGTACAAGCTTCATAAAGAAGCGTTTGAATAGAGGTGCACTTTGACCAGCACGATTCAACACTTCGGCGTCAAAGACCTTTCCACAATTCAGCCCAGAGGAGGAACTTCGGGTGTTCAGTACAGATCAAGATCTAATCGAGCACGGCGAGGAGTTTATCCAACACTTCGGCGTTAAAGGCATGAAGTGGGGCGTCCGGAAGAATGAATCTTCATCGGCGAAAGACCGACGACTGAAGAATAAAGAAATCGTTCTTCAGAAGACTCTTAAAGGCGGCGGTGAGGTAATCGTCACCAAAACGCCACCTTTGAAGGTATTACAGAAGTTGGGTGGCGTCATTCCTAAGCTGGGACAGCATCTGGATGACTATGCCAACTTCTCAATCCGGGATAAGGAAGGAAGGCCGGTTGGTGATGCGTCCTTCTATCGGATGGGCGATCACCTAAGTCTGGATTGGATCGGTATCGGCAGCAAGCACCGCGGCCAGGGTTATGCGACAGCAGCTTTTGGAGCAGCTGTGCAGTACGCTAAAGATAACGGCATCAAGCGGGTTACTCTAGAAGTGCCTGGCGCCTCTCCTGACGCTCAGCACATCTATGAGAAGTTCGGCTTCAAGAAGACCGGGCAGCTGACCTCTAACGACATGTGGGGCGGGTTGACTTCCATGGAGCTTTTGATTGAAGGTGCAGTTAAGCACGCAGACCGAAGCCTTCTAGATTACATCCTGGAGGCTCTAGACCAAGTCACAGAGAACGAGGGCCTCATGCAGATGAACACAACAGATGAACTTCGTCACTTCGGCGTTAAAGGTATGAAGTGGGGCGTCCGTAAGGATCGGATCCGAAAGGGTCGAGCCGAGCGAGAAATCAACGCCAAGATCCAACGCAACGATAAGTGGGGTAAGTCTAAAAAGGCGACTTCGAACAGTTATGCTGAGCGCGTCGTCCGTGACGAGATCCGAAGTAAGACTGGCGCTGGGCGACTCTCTGACGCCGAGCTCTCTGCGCGCCTCAAGCGCATCAAAATGGAAAAGGAATACGAAGCGATCCTGAATGAGGATCGCGAAAAGTTCCGATCTACGATCACACCGGCCATCAAGGTGGCCCGCGATATTCTGGCTAATGTCGCCACGAACGTCATGACCGACCTGGTGACCGAAAAGATCAAGGGCCAGGACCGACAGAAGTACCGCTATGCGCCCTCCACCCATTCAGCCTATACGGTTGACACCATCCGCAAGGCACTCCCGGGTCCTAGAGTTCCGGCACGTCGATGAGTGGTGCGTTTCGTTGAAAGGTCCCTCATGGAAAACATATTGGCGACAGTTAAGAAGCTCATTGGGATCCATGAGGATTACGACGTCTTCGATGACCAGCTTCTAATTCATATTAACACCGCCATCCACTCGGTCGCTCAGATCGGAGTAGAGTCCGCGGAAAAAAAGTGGGTTGACGACACGGCTGTCTGGAGCGATATCATCAACCAGACCACGGGTCTCGCAAATCAAGAGGCTGTCAAGTCCCTGATCTACATGAAAGTGTGGCTCGCATTTGATCCTCCGCAATCTGGCCACGTGGTCGAGGCGATCAAGGAGCAGATCAACGAGCTAACGTTTAGGATCTACGTCGAAAACGACCCGATCCCAGGCAAGTAGGAATCGCAGTGAGAGCAGATGAACTAAAGCACTACGACGAAGACACTCTGGTTCACTACGGGGTCAAGGGCATGAAGTGGGGTGTTCGTAAAGCCGAACGCAATGCGCGTCTAGCTGGGCGCTTCGAAGCAAAAGCGGCATCTTCGCGCAGTGTGATGGACTCCTCGCAAGCAAAGTTGGATCACTATAAAACCCGACAAGCCAAAAAAGTCTCGTCGTATAACCGACAGAAGCTTAGGGAGTGGCAAGCGGTTAATGATCGAGCCACAAAGAAGACCGAGAAATGGGAGAAGCATGCTCAGGCTCGCCGCGAAGGTCGAATGGATCCTACGGCGAAGAAGTTTGCGATTGGAATGATGGTTGCTGGAGGTCTTGCGGCGGCTGGTGCCACCTATGGTGCGGCCACAGCTAAGGACCGTAAGGTGTTTGACACCTACTTTGGCGAGTATGCTAGAGGTCACAAAGTCCTCCAGAAGACGTATGACTCGATTTACGATTCCAGATCGTCAACTGTACACCGATACCCTGCCGCGTCTAAAGCCAAACTAGCTTTTGACTTCGCGCTGGATAAGGAGAGAGCGCGCCTGATCAGGGATGTAAGCAGAACCGCCACCGGAAACCGCGCAATAGACAAGAGAATTCCGAAGGCTGTTAAGAAGTTTGAGAAGATCTATGGTGGTCGCGGAATTCGCCCAGGCTACGATCGCTAAGAAGAGGAGCGGCAGAAATGGATCTCAATGAACTAAAGCATTACGACGAAGACACTCTGGTTCACTTCGGTGTCAAGGGGATGAAGTGGGGCGTTCGTAAATCTCGCCCTGATGGAGTCTCCCGATCAACCAACCGCCAAGCCCGAAAGGACGCCAAAGAGTTCACACAGGCGAAGCAGTTTTACGGGGACGGCGCAGGAACAAGACGAAAGCTCATAAAGAAGACGGTTGACCAACGGTCTACGGACGAGACGTACAAGAAAGCTTTCGATCATCACGTCGAAAACACAGACTGGGCGAAGAGATCCTCTCAGGCAATCTCTCGCCGAAAGCGTACAGATACCGTCGAAGGCGCGAAGAAGACCACTCGCGGAATCACCCATCTGGTTGCCGGTAACCCACAGTATGCTTCTGCTGCGGCCATCCTACTCTTCGGAGCAGCTGGAGCCGCGTACAAGGCTGGCGTGCACAACCGGGTTGCCAAGTACGGAAAGACCGCCTATAGCAAAGCTAAGGTTGAGTTCCGTGCACAACAGATCAAGCGACAGTTCAAGCAGAACGGGTTCAAGATCTAATGCGAAAGGAGGACTATGGCGGACACATTCGGAACCAGAATCAAGCACGCTTGGAATGCGTTTGTACAACCCAATAAGGAACCTTTCGCTGGCCCTTCAGTAGGGGCTAGCTACGGAGTCCGCCCTGACAGGGTTCGACTAACCCTCGGTAACGAGCGCAGTGCAATCGCTTCGCTCTATCTCCGCCTTGCTCTTGACGTTGCGTCCGCTGACTGGCGACACATCCGAGTAGATCAAAATGGAAGATACCAAGGAGACATTCCAGGCTCTCTCTCGGATTGCCTAACTCTGGAGGGCAACGTCGACCAGTCAGCCTTTGCGCTCAAGCTGGATATTGCTCTGTCGATGTTCGACGCTGGCGCAATTGCCGTCGTTCCGATCGACACGACCTTGAACCCAAAGGATTCAGCATCGTATAAGATCAACACAATGCGTGTTGGTCGAATTACGAACTGGTACCCGCGCCACGTTCGCGTGCGCCTCTATGATGATCGTCCAAACTTTGGTGTATTCCAGGAGGTAACCCTCCCTAAGGACCAGGTTGCCATCATCGAGAATCCATTCTACACGGTGATGAACGAGCAGAATTCAACACTTAAGCGCCTCATCCGTAAGTTGAATCTTCTTGACGCGGTGGACGAAGACGGCGTTCAAGGAAAGCTCGACATCATCATCCAACTTCCATACACGGTAAAGCACGAGACTCGACAAGAACAGGCGGATAAACGCCGCAAGGACATCGAGTTCCAGCTGTCAAACTCCAAGTATGGCGTAGCCTACATCGATGGTACAGAGCGCATCACGCAGCTCAACCGTCCTGTAGACAACAACCTCCTAGCTAAGATTCAGGACCTGAGGCAAGATCTCTACGGTCAGCTCGGTCTTACGCAGGAAGTAATCCAGGGAACGGCTGATGAGAAGACGATGCTCGCCTATTACAACGGCACCATCGCTCCGATCCTCACAGCCATCATTGAAGAGTTCACCCGTAAGTTCCTGACAAAAACCGCACGGTCGCAGGGGCAACGTATTCGATTCTTCCGTGACCCGTTTAAGCTTGTTCCTGTGGAGCAGCTGGCAGAGATCGCAGACAAGTTCACCAGGAACAAGATCGCGACCTCTAACGAACTCAGAGCCGTCATCGGTTGGGTGCCTTCGGACGATCCATCGGCTGACAAGCTAGAGAATTCCAACCTGAATCAACCAACAACGGAAGGTGGTGAGACGCCGGATGAGCAAGAAGACGTTTGACTTCAGCGGGTACGCGACTAGAGTGGACCTGAAGTGCAGTGACGGCGCGATCATCCGCGAAGATGCTTTCAAGCATCAAAATGGAGAGACCGTTCCGCTAGTTTGGCAGCACCTCCACAATGGCCCAGAGAATATTCTTGGCCACGCAATGCTGGAGCACCGTAAGGATGGCGTTTACGCCTACGCGAGTTTCAACGACTCCGAACAGGGTCGTAACGCAAAGGAACTCGTCCGACACGGTGACGTTAAGGCGCTGTCAATCTACGCCAACAAGCTTGTTCGTAGGGGCGTCGATGTCCTCCACGGTGCAATTCGCGAGGTTAGCCTCGTTCTGTCAGGAGCAAACCCTGGCGCATACATCGACAACGTAGTCATCGCTCACGGGGACTCATATGAGACCTCTGAGGACGAGGCAATCATCTACACCGGCCTGTCTTTCGAAATTCAGGCTGAAACAATCGAGCATGCCGACGACAGTAAGGAACCTGACATGGCAGAAAAGACCGTTGGCGACATCTTCGAGACTCTCACCGAAGAGCAGAAGAACGTCGTTTACTACATGATCGGCGAGGCGCTCTCTGAGGCTGGCGCTGACGATGAGGCGGAGCACTCCGCTTTCTACGAGAATGATGACTACATCAGCCACAACGATGGAGAGGAAACCATCACGATGACCCGCAATGTCTTCGAGTCGCTTGCCCATGGCACGCCCATGGATGAGGGCCTGACCCTTTCCCACAGCGACATCAAGTCGATCTTCGCTGATGGCGAGCGCAAGAACAGCCTCAAGGAGGCCGTCATCGCGCACGCCACCACGTACGGCATCGAAAACATCGACATGTTGTTCCCGGACGCGCAGACCATTGGTAACCGCCCAGAGTTCGTCAAGCGTCGTACCGAGTGGGTTGCTTCGGTCTTGACTGACACCCACCACTCGCCGTTCTCGCGAATCAAGACGATCCTCGCGGACATCACGGAGGACGACGCTCGAGCGAAGGGCTACATCAAGGCCTCCATGAAGAAGGAGGAGTGGTTCACGCTTGCCAAGCGCGTCACCACTCCGCAGACCGTCTACAAGAAGCAGAAGCTTGACCGGAACGATATTCTGGACATCACCGACTTCGACGTGGTCATCTGGGTCAAGGAAGAGATGCGCCTCATGCTCGACGAGGAGATCGCCGCTGCGGCTCTCGTTGGTGATGGTCGCTCCGCCGGGGATCCCGACAAGATCAAGTCTCCTTCCCCGACCGCTGATGGTGAGGGTATCCGTGCGATCGCGTTGGATGCTTCTTACTACGCGTACAAGGTCGAGTGGGATGCTGCCGATGCGGATGATGTTCCGTTCGTTGATCGGGTCATGACCTCACTCGTCGACTACACCGGTTCCGGTTCGCCGAAGCTTTACACCAGCCCGCAGATTCTTGCGGGACTCTTGGTTGAGCGCGACACCCTTGGTCGTCGTATGTACTCTTCTCGTGCGGAGCTCGCTACCGCCATGGGCGTGTCGGCAATTGTCGATATTCCCGCGTCGATTCTGGCGCGTGCGAACTTCCAGACGACCGCGGGCGCCGTCACCACCACGCACAGCCTTAAGGGTATCGTCGCCAATCTGCGCGATTACACCTTTGGCTCTGATGCCGGTGGTAAGACGACCCTGTTCGATGATTTCGACATCGACTTCAACCAGCAGAAGTATCTGCTCGAGGCTCGTCTTTCGGGCACCCTCACCAAGCCCTTCTCTGCAGCCACGCTGTGGGAGAATTCGGTCAACTGATAGGAGCCAACGGTGAAATACTACGGTGTTATCGGTTATGCCGAGACCGTAGAGACCGCTCCGGGCGTCTACAGAGAAGAGTTCACGAAGCGTTCATACTTCGGGGATATTCTTCGGAATTCTCGACAACTGCAATCTAGCGAGCATCTGAATGGTAATATTCGGGTGAGCAATAAGATCAGCATCGTCGCGGACCCATACGCCAACGAGCACTATTTCGCCATGAGGTATGCAGAATGGATGGGGTCTCTCTGGACTATCACAGATGTGGAAGTCCAGAGGCCCCGTCTTATTCTCACCCTTGGGGAGGTGTATCGTGGGCAAACGGCTTGATCTACATCAGATCCTTGTCGATATTCTGGGTATTCCGAAACAAGTCTACTTTCAACCCCCTAACGGTCTCGAAATTCGTTATCCGGCCATCATATATGCCCGCGACTACGCAGTTACGCAGCATGCGGACAACCAACCATGGCGCCGCACTAAGCGTTACCAGGTAACGGTTATTCATGCCGATCCGGACAACGAAATTCAGGAAAAAGTCGCAATGCTGCCGATGTGTACCTTCTCTAGGTTCTACACGGCCGATAATCTAAACCATGATGTATTCACGGTTTACTACTAAGGAGTAATTAATGGGAAAGCTTAGTTGGGATGGTGTCGGTGAGCGTATTTACGAAACCGGCGTCGACCATGGCGTTTTGTACGTCATGGATGAAGACGGATACAGCCGAGGCGTTCCGTGGAACGGTCTGACCTCCGTCACCGAGTCCCCTTCGGGCGCGGAGTCGAACAAGCAATACGCTGACAACGTCGTCTACCTGAACCTGGTCTCGGCCGAGGAGTTCGGTGGGACAATCGAAGCGTTCACCTGCCCGCCCGAGTTCAGCGCGTGTGATGGTCTTGCGGCGCCCTCGGATGGTCTGACCGTTGGTCAGCAGACTCGTTCGACGTTTGGGCTGTCGTACCGCACTAAGGTTGGTAACGATCTGGATGGGCAGGATGCGGGTTACAAGCTGCATCTGGTCTACGGCCTGCTTGCCAGCCCGTCGGAGAAGGCCTACCAGACGGTCAACGATTCGCCCGAAGCCATGACTCTGTCGTGGGAAGTTACTTCGACGCCGGTTCAGGTCAACGACGCGTTGAAGCCGACGTCGATCATCACGGTCGATTCGACCAAGGTGGACGCTGCAGATCTGGCAGCTCTCGAGAAGTTGCTGTACGGAGCTCCCGCCGGAAACGGCGGAACTCCCGCAGAGACTTTCGCTTCGCTGCCGCTCCCTGCGGCGGTCCTCGCGATCTTCGCGTAACGACAAAAAAGAATGGAGATGAGCGAATGCTAGAGGTCATAGTTCCCGCTCGCGAATACTGGGACGAAACCCTTGAACAGTTCACATCGCAGGATGAACGAGTACTACAACTCGAACATTCGCTCATCTCCATTTCAAAATGGGAGTCAAAGTGGCGTAAGCCATTCCTCAATGACGACAACAAGTCGGACGAAGAGTCTCGCGACTACGTCCGGTGCATGACAATGACCAAGGGTATTCCCCCAGAGGTCTATTACGCAATTCTTCCAGAAGACATCCTTCGGATCAGCGAGTACATCAAGACACCTCAGACTGCCACCACGATCAACGAGGTTCCGGGCCCTCCAAGTTCGAAATCGGTAATCACCTCCGAAGTGGTCTATTATTGGATGATCGCGTACAAGATCCCACAGGCGTATGAGAAGTGGCACTTCAGTCGTCTACTCACACTAATTAGGGTATGTGAGGCAAAGTCTAAGCCTCCGACCAAGATGAACAAGGCAGACCTTCGCGCCAAGATGCGTCAACTAAATGAAGAGCGCCGCGCCAAGTACAATACTAGGGGGTAATTATGGCTTGGGAAACGCGCACCGAATGGAACCTGGCCACCAATCCGAGATTGACAGATCCTTATGGAACGATTGCGGTACCGGACATCCAGACCAACCGGGCCACGGTACCGCGCCCGGCCTCTGGAAATGTGTGGTCTGTCGCGTGGGGTACCGGCGGGGCAGGAACCACCGCCTACATGTATCAGCTCATCAAGGCGACGTGGACCACCGCGCCGACGGGCGGCCCCTGCCGCGTCAGAACCAACCTCCCGACCGGTGTGTCCGTGATCCCGGTCACGCCCGGTGAGACGATC
>RRZT011244156.1_pt1 | contig 10950 bp, 14 predicted proteins | sample 2165551 | NCBI WGS metagenome assembly RRZT01 (sample SAMN10456910, study PRJNA506462) | wastewater metagenome | biome: wastewater; feature: sludge; material: wastewater sludge; isolation source: wastewater sludge with Escherichia coli K12::gfp cells carrying plasmid... | place: USA: Moscow, Idaho...
CAAGGACTGTCGTTATGAACGAGGGACGACCGGGGGGCAGGTCACCCGCAACAGATCTCCAGCATACTGTCGGGCATCGTGACGCTTGACAGTCAGGACCCGGCATCGGGCAAGCGCGACAAGCTGAACCGCGTCTACGATTTCGCCTGCGGCTCGGGCTCACTGCTTCTCAACGTGCGAAGGCACATGGGTAAACATGGTATCGGAAAGATCTACGGGCAGGAGAAGAACATCACCACCTACAACCTCGCCCGGATGAACATGCTGCTGCACGGGATGCGGGACAGCGAGTTCGACATCCACCATGGCGACAGCTTGGAAAACGACTGGGACATCCTGCGCGAGCCGAACCCAGCGAAAAAGGTCGAGTTCGATGCAGTGGTCGCTAACCCGCCCTTCAGCTACCGCTGGAATCCGACCGAGGAAATAGCGAAGGATTTCCGCTTCAAGGACCACGGCCTCGCGCCCAAGTCGGCAGCAGATTTCGCCTTTCTGCTGCACGGGTTCCACTTCCTAGCTAAGGACGGAACCATGGCGATAATCCTGCCTCATGGCGTTCTGTTCCGGGGCGGCGCCGAGAAATCGATCCGCACCAAGCTCCTGAAGGACGGCAATATCGACACCGTGATCGGCCTGCCGGCCAAGCTGTTCTACTCGACCGGAATCCCTGTGTGCATCCTGGTGCTGAAAAAGTGCAAACGGACCGATGACGTGCTGTTTATCAACGCGGCCGAGCATTTTCAGCCAGGCAAGCGGCAGAATGCGCTTCTGCCCGAGCACATCGACAAGATCGTCGAAACCTACAAGCACCGCAAGGAAGAAGACCGCTATTCGCGGGTGATCAGTCTCGAGGAGATCGAGAGGGAGCATGACTTCAATCTCAACATCTCTCGCTATGTGAGCACGGCCGGAGCCGAGCAGGAAGTCGAGCTTGCCATTGTGCACGGCCAGCTTGGCGCTCTTCAGAAAAAAATCCAGTCCGCGGCGAAGACGCACAACGCGTATCTTGAGGAACTCGGTCTGCCACCTTTGCCTCTCGGTCTAGACGCTGGGTCGGATTGATGGCTCGGCGTGCCACAAACCGATGCGGCACTGTGGCAATCGCTTTGCTCAGAAGTCGAGCATCGCGCTTTCACGGAACCAACTCCGGCGAAAGTTCGACCCCGGTTCCATCCCGCAAACGCCCCTCTCGTCGAAGTGCTCATCCGGGTCAGAAAATAATCAATACCTGTCAGTATCTTGCAGAACTTTACCAAATCGGCGCAGTCATTAGGTCCGGAGAATATCGGCCCTGAGAGAACGCTTCCGGGCCACCTGGCGCAGAGGCCAGTGCTCAGCCCCACCCGCATAACCCTCGAAAACAACGGAAAAATCCGGCCGCAGCCGGATCGGGAGAACGCTTTCGCGGGGGCAAGTGGCGGAGACGAAGGGATTCGAACCCTCGAGACGGTTCCCCGTCTGCACCCTTAGCAGGGGTGTGCCTTCGACCACTCGGCCACGTCTCCGCCGATCCGTATATGGATCGGGCAACACGGAAACAAGGCCTTTCTGATGCTCATATCGCAACCCGCACGATGATTGGCGACAAGAGCACGCCCAAGGCCGCACAGCGCTGCTGACGCCCCTTGTTGATCGGGCCCACCCGGTCTGCACTCGCCCCGTGAGCCAACTCACGCCTCCGCTTCGACCACGCGTTCCCGTCCTCGAACTGCGTCACTGGCTCATCCGTCTTGCGGAAAGCGTTGCAATTCCTCTGCAAAGCTGCCATCCGAAACCTGTTGTTTGCAGTAGCCCCGATACCCGATGACTGCCGGTTTCCAGTATCCTGATTGTGTCAGCATGTTCTTGCCACCCGGCCGTATGGCACGACGAGTCCCCGCTTGCCGCCCCGCAAAGCATGCCGGCCCGTGCAGCGCGCTCTCAGGATTTCGGCTCGGAGGCGGTGGCGAGGGGGGCGCGACGTGACACGGTCGCTGACGGCGCGGTTTCAGACCTCCAGCACTGAACACGGCCTGCGCGCCGGTTGGGCGCAGATGCGCGTCGAGGACCATGTCGAGTTCGAGGCACATCTGGCCGAGGCGCTTGCCCCCGCGACATTGCGGCTGTTCGAGCCGGTCGATGCGCAGGATGCCCCTGTCGACAGGCTTCAGGCGCTCGCCGCCAGACGCCCCGGGCAGCGGCTGCACATCCTTTTTGCCGAGGCCGGATCCGGCGGCGCGGAAAAGGCTTTGGCAAAGTGGCCCGAAATCCCGTGGCCCGAGCTTTGGCAGCTTCGACAGCCGGTTTGGGCGATCATCGACGCGGTCGCCTGGCCAGAGATCCTGCCGCTGATGAAAAGCCGGCCTGACCGCTCGGCCTGTCTTTACACGACACCGGACCCCCAAAAGCAGGCCGCGGCGCCGTGGCTCGTGCGCATGGTGCAGGGTGAGGAAATACCGCTGCGCTTCAAGGCATTGCCGGAAGAACGCCACGGCGGCATCCTGTTCGCGTCGGATAAATCCGCCGAAGAGCTGCGCCGCCATTTCCGGCGCTTCACGCTGGCATGGCTTCCGGATCGCGATGCGGCGGTCTATTTCCGCTTCTATGATCCGCGCGTGTTCATGGACATGACCGAGGCCCTGAAGCCCGGTCATCTTGCGGCCATTTCCGCCGTCGTCGATGCCTTCTATCTGCCGAGATCCGCCGACAATCCGGACATGTCCCCGGCGCCCGGACGGCTGGCCGTCTATCGGCCGCCGCAAGCCAAGATCATCACCGGAAACTTTCGCATCGATACCGGCGAGCTTGAGCGTTTCAACCTGCTGAACCGGCGGCGCTTTGCCCTGCGCATCGCCCGCAAGCTGGCGGCGGCGGCCGGGCGGGAACATGGCCTTGCTGCCTGCAACGCGGCGGCGCTTTCGGCAATCGAGGTCGGCGAGCGGTTCGGGATGACCTCCAAGGCGCAGGTTTCGGTGCTGGCGCGCGCGGTCCTGTTCTTCGGCGCCGATTTTGACAGGCAGTATGCAGAAGCCGCGCGCATTCTCGCGGGCAATGATCTGGCGTTCCAGCGCAAGGATATGCTGCTGAAATGGATCGCGACGACGCTGGGACAGAATGCCCGGCGCAGTCTGGTTAAGGGTTAGAGGAGCGGAGATTGGCTGAGCTTGGGCAAGGGATGGACGCTGAGGAAGCAAGGATTTGGGCCACCGGAACGGATACGCCGCTACCTGAGGGAATGCTGAACAGTCTGGTCAACGACCCCGTGGAGATCGCGAGTTTTCCGCCGGGCGAAATGCGTGACACGGTTCAGCGCCGCCTTGATGCCAATGTCGAGCAGGCAAACGCCATCCGCAACGAAGAGGTCGAAGGCGCCTTCGACGTCAATGGCAGCGGCGCCGTCTGCGATTGCGCGCCGGGGCAGCCCTGCTGCCTGAAAACCTTCCGCATCGCCGACAAGGCAAATGGCAGCCGTTATGTGAACTGGCCGCCGAAAGAGAACGCCGCCCAGACGCTGTTCATGGTCTGCAAGGACCCCTATCTGGGACGCCCCTCGGCCGAGGTGAAGCTGCAGGCGCTTGTCCGATCCTCGTGCAAGATGGGGAATGGCTCTTACCCCGAGATCCGGCCTGCCGGGTTCGCGGATCGCAATGAACGCATCCCCCATGAGGATACCCGCAAGGTGGTCTCACCTTTTCAGTTGCCGGGGTTCAATGGCGGCATGTTGCCGCCAGAGGTGCAGACCGCGCTTTATTGTATCGGGATATTCTGCACCGCATCGACCTATGCCAATCGTGAGCTGCCCTCGGCGATCGATGCGCAGTGCATTCCGAACAGCTATCCCGCCGTAAAGGTATATCCGCTGCCACATATGCAGCTTTCGGCCTCGGTCGCCGGTTCAGCCGGTTTCGCCATATATCTAAGTCAGATGCCGACGATGTCGGCGAGCCTCAGCGGCAAGGTGACGGGTGAATTCGGCAATCAGACCCTAAATTTTTCGTCCGAAACCAAGGCGCAGACCGCGCCCGGGGGCATGCAGGGACCGCGTGCGCCCGAGACCAAAAGCCCGATTCTCGATTTCATCGCGGATATGCAGAACGGCCTGTCGTCACTTGCGGATGAAAGCCGGCCCAGCGAGGCCAGCCCGGGCATTCCCCTCCCGGGCACGGCGCATACCTCGATTGGCCTGAATATCGGTCTCAAGCTTGATATCGAGAAAATGGGGCTGACGCCGAAATCGGGCAGCCCCGACCTGCAGCTGGATCTGGGCAAGGCCGGCGTGACCCTCACCCCGGCTGTAACCGGCGGCATGGATCTGCTGGAGCTGTTTCTGACCCGCTTTCCCCGCGGCCGGCAGATCCGCGCCGCCATGGCAAACGGACGGGTCCTCAAGGGATCGGCGCAATGTGACATCGCAGTCAAGGGATCGGGCAGCCTGTCATTCCAGGTCGATCATGATGCCCCGATCACGATAGGGAACTCCGTCGATATCCCGGCCGCGCTTGCGGCGGTGAAGCGGATCTATACGGCCAAGGCCGAGTTTACCGGCAGCATCACGGTTCAGGCCTCGCTGGACCTTGAGACATGGTTCTTTGACGCGCATGCATCTGCCGGCGCCAAGATAAGCACCGGCTGGCATTTCGGTGGCCGAATGACAGAAAACAGCAATGGGACCGGTCAGACGGAAAAGCTGTATCACTTTGAGGGGATCATCCTGCGGGCTTATGCCACTGCGGGATACAGCTCGAAAAATACTGCATCGGGCAGGGGCCGTCGTGGCGCAAGCCAGAATGGTATGACAAGCAGCGTCAAAAGCACCGAAACCTTCGAGGTCTCGAACAATCTTGGCGAGCCGGATTATGTCGTTCAGCTTATGGCTCCGGTAGGGCGGAAAGATGGTTGGAAGAAAATCTGAGATCGACCGCAGGAAATTCATGCTCTTACTTTCGGGGGCGTCCGCCGGGACGCTCCTGCCCAAACGACTGGAGGCCCAGACAGCAATGGTGACCGACTTGATACCCTTGAATGCGACCGTTGCCGCCGAGAGCAGTCTCGTCAGCGTTTTCGTGAACGGCGCGCCCTTTTGTCTGGATGGCATGAGCGAAAAGGTTCTGTTCACCTATCCGGTTCATCCCATTCTCAGGGATGGCGTGAACCGTCTGGATTTTGAATATGAGCCCTCGAACGATGTCGAGGATAATTTCACGCCCCATTCCGGTGTGCATGTCGAGTTCGGTATTTCCTCGGCCTATGCGGCGCGCGCCACGGTTCTGACGGCGCAATACTCCGAAAAGGAACAGGCCATGGTTCCTGCTGCGGTCTCTTTGCTGACCGGAGAGGCGCCGGTATTGCACAATGAGGTCGTGACGGCCAGCAATCGCTTCAAGTCCGAGACGACCGTCATGCAGTTCTCGGATGGCGTGTCGGGCGAATATGCGAACCGCCTGACGAGTGAATTTCAGGTGAGCATGCCGGGTCTTGGCGACGTGCCGTGGTCCCAGACCACGGTTCTGAGCGCCGAACCCGACATCCAGAGGGAACTCTATGAGGCCTATCAGGCCCTGCATTCGATCCTGCAAGCCAAGGATATTGCCGGCTTCATCGAACTCGCGCGCCCGTCGCTGATTAGAATGGCGCGGATGAATGATTATCCCGATGAGAAATCCGTCGCGGAACGTGTGTTCCAGCTGAACCCGATGGGTGGTGCGCCCGGATCGCGCATGATTCCACTGATGAGCTGGGCTGAGTTTCAGGCGCAACCGTTGCGTTGGGGCTCGACCGGACAGCTCGTCGCCAATTTTGCCGACCAGATCCAGTATGTCGACGAGGCCACCGGCACCCGGACAGGCGGCATGCGGGTATTCTTTGCGCGCAGCAGGAATGAGCCGCTTCGTATCTATTATTCGCTCGACAGCGGGCAATGATATTCACGAAGAAAACGGCTTCGACGGGGTGCGTGCCGACATCTGCCCGCGCCCGGCGCCGGGTAAAATACGCGGCAGGCCCATCGTCGATATGAAGTGCCAAAGACCGGCGCGGAGCCTGACGCCAATGCGCGGCCCGTTCAAGTCGCAGGTAGCTGGGATCGAAATGCGCCAGCCGGACAAGGCCGCTCCAGTCGACGAGCTCGATCTCGTTTCCGACCCAGCGGATCAGCCCGCCGTCGCGCAGATCGCGCACCGCGCGGTTGATATGGATCGGCGTGCAGCCAAGGATATCTTCCGGCTCTTTTTGCAGCAGCGGCATGGTAAAGATGAGCTTTTGCGCCGCGCCGACGCTGGACAGGCGAACGTAAGGTTCGCAGAGCAGATGCGCCAGTTGCGCCAGTTGCGCCGCCGAACGCAGTGATGCCGCCGCGGCCAGCCATTGCCGGTGGGTTGCCGCATCGATCGCGATTGACATCTACAGCAGTCGCGTCAGATGCGGAAAGTTGCAGGTGATCTCGCGCAGCTCGTCATGGTCGATGATCCACACCGGCCTCGCCGACCGGGATGACTTCGTGCTCCAGCCCGGCAGGAACGAATCCGTGCAGCGTCACATCCTGACTGGCCTAGCCGGGCCGCGCCGAAACCGGCCCCAGCGCTTCGGCGAGCTGCGCAAAGCTTTGCCTCGCATTCGGGCTTTTGCGGGTGAAAAATGCGTCGAGCCCGGGAAAGATCCGCACCGCCTCATCCAGCCTTGCGTCCGAGCCGGGGGCATAAAGCCCGGCGCGGATCATCAGTTCGGATTCCGCATAGGTCCCCAGAAGCGAGCGCGCCCGTGCGATCAGCGCATTCTCATGCGTGCTGGCCGCCTGTGGCAGTGACCGCGAGACCGAGCGCAGCACATCCACCGCCGGAAACCTGCCCCGTTCGGCAATGGCGCGGTCCAGAACCACATGGCCGTCCAGCACCCCGCGCAGGATATCGGCGACCGGCTCCTCCATATCCGAGCCGGCGACCAGCACGCTGAAGATCGCGGTAATGTCGCCCGATCCGATCGGCCCCGGCCCGGACCGCTCGGCCAGGGACATGATCATCTGCGAGGTCGAGGGCGGAAAGCCGCGATAGCTTGGGCTTTCGCCGGCCGCCAGCGCGATTTCGCGATGCGCCTCGGCAAAGCGGGTGATCGAATCGGCCAGAAACAGCACATGCTTGCCCTGATCGCGGAAATGCTCGGCCACGGTCATCGCAGCCCAGGCGCAGCGCCGCCGCGTCAGGGGTGACTGGTCTGAGGTGGCGGCCACGACGACGGACCGCGCCATGCCTTCTTCGCCCAGCACTTCCTCGACGAATTCGCGCAGCTCGCGCCCGCGCTCGCCGATCAGCCCGATCACCACGACATCCGCCGACACTCCGCGCGCAAGCGACGAGAGCAATGTCGACTTGCCGACGCCCGAGCCGGCGAACAGCCCCATCCGCTGACCGCGCACCAGGGGCAGCAGCGTGTCAAAGACCGCAAGCCCGGTATCCAGACGCCCCCCCAGCCGGTTGCGCCCGGCGGCGGGCGGCGGTGGCGGCCGAAAACCGCGCTCATCGCCGCCCGCAAGCAGGGGGCGGCCATCCAGCGGCTGTCCGAAAGGGTCGATGATTCGCCCGATCCATGAATTGGCCGGCGCCAAGGATGGCGCAAAAATCAGTTCCACCCGCATGCCGATGGACAGCCCGTCCATGGCGCCCTCGGGCAGGATCGCCACTTTCTCAGCCTGCAGGGCGACGATCTCGCCCGCCAGATCGTCGCCGGAACGCATTGAAAACATGACGCGATCTCCGATAGACGCGTGCCAGCTCAGGCCTTCGGCCCAGATCAGGCCGGCCCGAATCGCACTGACCTGCCCGAAATGGCGGGTCATGCGGACGCGCTGCATCCGGGTCGAGATCGACAGAATTTTATCCATTCCGAGTTCCCTTTTCTCGCGGCGAGCCAATGCCTCGAAACGGTTTCTAAACCTATTGGGGTTAAAACCCGGTTTATCGGAACTGAGGAGAAGCCTCGATGTTTGACCGGATCGAAACCTTGCGCATGGCAAGTTCGCTGACCGCCCATGCGGCCGAACGCCAGAAACTGATCGCGCAGAATGTGGCCAATGCCGACACGCCGGGATTTCGCGCCCGCGATCTGGCCGGTTTCGCCGAGACCTATCGCTCCCGCGTCTCGGCCGAGATGCGCGGCACGCGCCCCGGCCATCTGACCGGTGCAAGCTGGGGCGGCGCCGAGCGTGCCGTGGATGATGGCGGCGAGCCGGCGCCGAACGGCAATACCGTCTCGCTGGAGGAGGAGATGATCCGCATCGCCGAGACCCGGCGCGATTTTGACGTCTCGCTGGCGGTCACGCGGTCGGCCATGTCGCTGATCCGCACCAGCCTTGGCCGTCGCGGTTAGGAGATCACGCCATGACCGAAAAGCTTTCAGCCGTTCAGCTTGCCGCCTCGGGGATGCGTTCGCAATCCGAGCGGCTGCGCCATATCTCGGAAAACATCGCCAATGTCGATACGCCCGGCTACCGGCGCAAGACCGTCGCATTTCAGGAGCAGGTCGATTTCGGTCGCCGCACCGGCGCGGTCGAGGCCGGTCCGACCCGCCTTGATCGCGGCGAATTGCCTGAAATCTATGACCCCGCCCATCCGATGGCCGGGGATGACGGCTATTATCGCGGCTCGAGCGTCGATCTGGTCGTCGAAATCGCCGACGCGAAAGAGGCCAGCCGCAGCTATGAGGCCAACCTTCGCGTCTTTGAACAATCCCGGCAGATGGGCAGCTCGCTGCTTGATCTGATCCGTCGCTGAGAGGACAGACCATGATTACGTCAAGCATTGCCGCCACCGCCTATGACCGCGCCAAGCAAGCTGTCTCGCCCGCCGAGGGCGCCGCGCAGGGCGTGACCGCCGCGGCCACGGATTTCGCCAAGGTGATGGATCAGGTCGATATTGCGGCCACCGGCGCCATGACGGGCAAGGGTGACACCCATGATCTGGTGCAAAGCATCGCCCAGGCCGAGATCGCGCTCGAGACCGTCGTTGCCATCCGCGACAAGGTGGTCGAGGCCTATCAGGAAATCCTGCGGATGCCGGTCTGAGGTCGCGCCATGGATGAGAACCTGATCTTTGACCTTACGCGTCAGGCGCTCTGGATCGCCGTCAGGATGTCGGCGCCGCTGCTGATCGTGGCTCTGGTGACCGGCGTCGTGATCGGCCTGTTTCAGGCGCTCACCTCGGTGCAGGAAATGACGCTGACCTTTGTCCCCAAGATCGGCCTGATGCTGGTCGTCTTCTGGGTTAGCATGAGCTTCATGACCGCGACTCTGGCCAGCTTTTTCGGCGACCAGATCCTGCCACAGATCGCCGGGTCCTGAGCCATGGACAATGCCATCTATGCAGCCCTGACCCGCCAGTCCGGCTTGATGCGCGAAATGCGCACCATCGCCAACAATATCGCCAACGCCAATACCACCGGCTTTCGCCGCGAAGGGGTAATCTTTTCGGAATATATGGTGCCGCTGGATCGTCGTGGCGAAACGCTGTCGATGGCGAATGGCCGCGGCCGCATGGTCAATCTGGAACCTGCCGGGCTGACCCAGACCAATGGCAGCTACGACCTCGCCATCGACGGCGAGGGCTTCTTGATGGTGCAGACCCCGCAGGGCGCCCGCCTGACCCGCGCCGGCGCCTTCATGCCGAATTCCGAGGGCGAACTGGTCAATCCCGACGGCTTTCAACTGCTTGACGAAGGTCAGGCCCCGATTGTCATTCCCGCCGGCGCGCGCGCCGTTGGCATCGGCACTGATGGCACCATTTCGGCCGATGGCACGCCTGTCGGACGCGTCGGCGTCTTTGAATCTCCGGACCCGTCGCGGCTGCAACACGAATCGGGCACGCTTTTCGATCCCGGCGGCGCCGTCGAGACGCTGGAGGAACCGGTGCTGCGGCAAGGGTTCCTTGAGGACTCGAATGTTGATCCGGTGCTGGAACTCTCGCGCATGGTCGAGGTCCAGCGGGCCTATGAGCTTGGCCAGAGCTTTCTGGATCAGGAAGACCAGCGCATCCGCATGACCATCACCTCGCTGACCCGGTGAAAGGACAGCATATGAGAGCACTTCAGATCGCAGCAACCGGCATGAGCGCGCAGCAGACGCGCGTCGATGTCATTTCGAACAACCTCGCGAACATGTCGACCACCGGCTACAATCCACGTCGCGCCGAATTCGCCGACCTGCAATATCAGCAGGCGGTTCGCCCGGGGACGCTGACCGCGACCAATGGCGCGATGGTGCCGGCCGGTGTCCAGCTTGGCCTCGGCGTGCGCCCCGCAGCCGTCACCGTCATGCTGGGTCAAGGTACGCTCAGCCAGACCAATGGCGATCTGGATGTGGCGATCGACGGTCTGGGCTATCTCGAGGTGACCATGCCCTCGGGCATCTCGGCCTATACCCGCGATGGCAGCCTGAAACGCTCGGCCGAGGGGCAGGTCGTCACCTCGGACGGCTATCCGCTGGTTCCCGACATCACCATCCCCGAGGACGCGAGCAGCATCGCCATCAACGCCAATGGCGAGGTCTTCGCCTATTTCAACGACCGCGTGGCGCCGGAAAGCCTGGGCCAGATCACGCTGGCGAATTTCGTCAATGAAAAGGGGCTCGAGGCCATCGGATCGAACCTGTTTCTGGAAAGCTCCGCTTCGGGGGCGCCGCAGGTTGCGACCCCCGGCGAAGAGGGTCTGGGAACGATCCGGGCCGGCTATCTTGAGGAAAGCTCGGTCGATCCGGTGCGTGAAATTGCAGAGCTGATCAAGGCCCAACGCGGATATGAGCTGAACTCGAAGGTGATCACCGCCGCAGACCAGATGCTGGGTACAACGGTGCAGGTGCGGTGATGAAGGCGCTCCTGCTGACCCTCGCGCTGCTGCCGAACTGGGCCTTGGCCGGATCGGTGGTCGCGCAGCGAACGCTGCCTGCCGGCTCGATCATCATGCCCGACGATGTCGCCGTCTCGACCGAGG